>OGYI01000409.1_pt1 | contig 54055 bp, 36 predicted proteins | sample 1576521 | NCBI WGS metagenome assembly OGYI01 (sample SAMEA3541484, study PRJEB24748) | human gut metagenome | biome: human gut; feature: human-associated habitat; material: faeces | place: China | collected 2012
AAGCTTCTACAACTTCCAGACGTTTTACGATTCTTGCACGTTTCTGTCCGGTAGCTCCCTGTAAGCCTTCTGTCAGTTCATTGTATTCTTTGTCAAGGTCGATTGCTTCCAGCAGTTCCTGTACGGATTCAGCACCCATACCTACTCGGAAAGCACTTCCCCATTTTTCTCTTGCTTCCTGATATTCCTGTTCAGACAATACCTGTTTGTACTGAAGGTCTGTATCCCCTTTGTCCAGCACGATATAGGATGCGAAATACAGAACTTTCTCCAGTGTTCTTGGAGACAGATCCAGGATCAGTCCCATACGGCTCGGGATTCCTTTGAAGTACCAGATATGGGATACCGGAGCTGCAAGAGCAATGTGTCCCATACGCTCACGTCGTACGCTTGCTTTTGTAACTTCTACACCACAGCGGTCACAAACGACACCTTTGTAACGGATTTTTTTGTATTTACCACAGTGGCATTCCCAGTCTTTGCTTGGTCCGAAAATCTTTTCGCAGAACAAACCATCTTTCTCCGGTTTCAGAGTTCTGTAGTTAATTGTCTCCGGTTTTGTTACTTCTCCCCTTGACCATTCCAGAATCTTTTCAGGTGACGCCAAACCGATTTTGATTGCATCAAAAGTCATAGGCTGAAATGTTTGTTCCTTAGTATTTTCTGGCATACTGGCACCCCTTTCTATTCGTTATCTGCATCATATGCATAGTCATCAGTTTCATTAAAATCGATTGAGAAGTCATCCTCTTCCGGCTCTTCTTCTACATCAACGAGTTCTTCTCCCTGGAATTCCTGTTCGGTATATCCATGTTTACCGAAGTCATCGTCCTGTCCGTATCTTCTGTCTCCTTCAATCAATGAGCGGAAATCTGTATTACCCATCTCTGAGGTTTCCATGATCTCAACTTCTGTATTGTCATCGCGCAGTACACGCACATCCAGTCCGAGAGACTGTAACTCTTTGAGCAATACTTTGAAGGATTCCGGAATACCTGGCTCAGGGATGTTCTCACCTTTGATGATCGCTTCGTATGTCTTCACACGACCGATAACATCATCGGATTTGACTGTCAGGATCTCCTGCAGAGTATAAGATGCACCATAAGCTTCCAGTGCCCAAACCTCCATCTCTCCGAAACGCTGCCCACCGAACTGTGCCTTACCACCTAATGGCTGCTGTGTAACCAGTGAGTAAGGACCCGTTGAACGTGCGTGGATCTTATCGTCTACCAGGTGATGCAGTTTCAGGTAATGCATGTGTCCGATTGTTACCGGGCTGTCGAAGAACTCTCCTGTTCTACCATCACGAAGACGTACTTTACCGTCTCTTGAAAGTGGTACACCCTTCCACAGTTTTCTGTGGTCTCTGTTCTCATACAGATAATCCAAGACTTCCGGAAGGAGTTCCTGTTCGTGTTTTGCTTTGAACTCTTCCCAGCTTAAGTTGACATAGTCATTAGCCAGATCAAGAGTATCCATAATATCATTCTCATTTGCACCGTCAAATACCGGTGTTGCAATGTTAAATCCAAGTGCTTTTGCTGCCAGGGACAAGTGAATCTCCAATACCTGTCCGATGTTCATACGTGATGGTACACCCAGTGGGTTCAGCACGATGTCAAGCGGACGTCCGTTTGGCAGGAATGGCATATCTTCTACAGGAAGTACACGAGAAACGACACCCTTGTTACCATGACGACCAGCCATCTTATCTCCAACGGAGATTTTTCTCTTCTGTGCAATGTAAATACGAACGGACTGATTTACACCAGGTGACATCTCGTCACCGTTCTCTCTTGTAAATACTTTCGCATCTACAACAATTCCGTATTCACCATGTGGTACTTTCAAAGATGTATCACGTACTTCACGTGCTTTTTCACCGAAGATCGCACGAAGAAGTCTCTCTTCTGCTGTCAGTTCTGTCTCTCCCTTCGGAGTTACTTTTCCGACCAGGATATCACCGGCACGCACTTCTGCACCAATGCGGATGATTCCTCTGTCATCCAGATCTTTCAGAGCTTCATCTCCAACTCCCGGAATATCTCTTGTGATCTCTTCCGGTCCGAGTTTTGTATCACGTGCTTCTGCTTCGTATTCTTCAATATGAACGGATGTATATACATCATCCTGTACAAGTCTTTCACTTAAGAGTACCGCATCCTCGTAGTTATAACCTTCCCAGGTCATAAATCCAATCAATGGGTTCTTACCTAACGCAAGTTCACCGTTTGATGTAGACGGTCCGTCTGCGATAACGTCTCCGGCTTCTACTCTGTCACCTTTGAACACGATTGCTCTCTGGTTGTAGCAGTTGCTCTGGTTGCTTCGCTGGAACTTCGTCAGTTTATATTTTCTGAGTTTTCCGTCATCCTGCTTAATCTGAATCTCTGTGGATGTAGATCTCTCTACGATACCGCCTTCTTCAGCAACAACACATACTCCGGAGTCAACGGCTGTCTTCTCTTCCATACCGGTTCCGACTACAGGAGCCTCTGTAATAAGAAGCGGTACTGCCTGACGCTGCATGTTGGATCCCATCAGCGCACGGTTCGCATCATCATTCTCCAGGAAAGGAATCAAGGCTGTAGCTACAGAGAATACCATCTTAGGAGAAACATCCATGTAATCGAACATCTTTCTCTCATATTCCTGTGTCTCTTCACGATAACGACCGGATACATTCTTACGAACAAAATGTCCTTCTGCATCCAGCTGTTCATTTGCCTGTGCTACATGGTAGTTATCTTCTTCATCCGCTGTCATATAAACAACTTCGTCTGTTACACGCGGATTTTCCGGATCGGAGTGATCAATCTTACGGTACGGAGCCTCAACGAATCCATACTGATTGATTCTTGCATAACTTGCAAGAGAGTTGATCAGACCGATATTCGGGCCTTCAGGTGTCTCAATCGGACACATTCTTCCGTAATGGGAGTAGTGAACATCTCGAACCTCGAATCCGGCACGGTCTCTTGACAGACCACCCGGTCCAAGGGCTGACAGACGTCTCTTATGTGTCAGCTCACCTAACGGGTTGTTCTGATCCATGAACTGTGACAGCTGAGAAGAACCAAAGAATTCTTTTACTGCTGCTGTTACTGGTTTGATGTTGATCAGGGACTGTGGTGAAATACCTTCCAGATCCTGTGTTGTCATACGCTCACGTACAACTCTCTCCAGTCTTGAAAGACCGATTCTGTACTGGTTCTGAAGCAACTCACCGACAGCACGGATACGTCTGTTTCCGAGGTGGTCGATATCATCATCATTTCCAAGTCCATATTCCAGATGCATATTATAGTTGATAGACGCGAAAATATCTTCTTTTGTGATATGTTTCGGGATCAGATCATGGATGTCTCTTCTGATCGCGTCTTTTAATTCATCAATGTCTCCTGCTGACTCTTCTAACAGATTAGCCAGTACCGGATAATAAACAAGTTCTGTTACCCCAACCTCTGCCGGATCAATGTCAACAACAGTCTTAAGATCTACCATCAGGTTCGACAGAACTTTGACTTTTCTGTCCTCTTCCGGCAACTCGATCCATACATATGGAACTGCTGCATTCTGGATCTCATCTGCAATCTCTCTTGTAACCTTAGTTCCGGCTTCTGCGATCACTTCTCCGGTCAGAACACTTGCTACGTCCTCTGCAAGGATCTGTCCTGAAATACGATTTTTCAGCAGAAGTTTTTTATTAAATTTATAACGTCCGACTTTCGCCAGATCATAACGTCTCGGATCGAAGAACATGCTTGTGATCAGGCTCTCTGCACTGTCCACTGCAAGCGGCTCGCCCGGGCGGATCTTCTTATATAATTCCAGAAGACCTTCCTGATAATTGGTAGCGGCATCTTTCTCGAAACTTGCAAGGATCTTCGGCTCTTCACCGAACACTTCCAGAATCTCCGGATTCGTACCAACACCAAGTGCACGAATCAATACTGTGATCGGCACCTTTCTGGTTCTGTCTACACGTACATAGAAAACGTCATTGGAGTCTGTCTCATATTCCAGCCATGCACCACGGTTCGGGATAACAGTAGCGGAATACAGTTTTTTACCAACTTTATCATGTGAAATTGCATAATAAATACCTGGTGAACGAACGAGCTGACTTACGATTACTCGCTCTGCACCATTAATCACAAATGTTCCGGTTGCAGTCATTAACGGCAGGTCACCCATGAAAATCTCATGCTCGTTAATCTCGTCTGTCTCCTTGTTGTGGAGTCTCACTCTCACTTTCAGCGGTGCTGCATATGTTGCGTCACGCTCTTTGCACTCATCGATCGTATATTTTACTTCATTCTCGCATAAAGTAAAATCTACAAATTCCAGGCTGAGATGACCGCTATAATCGGCGATAGGGGAAATGTCATCAAATACTTCTTTTAATCCTTCATCCAGGAACCACTGATAAGAATCTTTCTGGACTTCGATCAAATTCGGCATCTGAAGCACTTCTTTTTGTCTGGAATAGCTCATACGTGAACTTTTTCCGCTTTTGATAGGACGAATTCTGTTTTTCTCCATATTGACGTTTCACTCCTCGTTTATTTTTTGGCGGGCTTTACGAATGCCCTTAAATATTGAAAATTCCGGCAAAAACCTTCGTATTTTACTGGTTTTTGTGCAATATCATGGCATAACTTTCCACAATAGCGCATTTTTAACTATAGCATAGCGATATTTAGCTTGTCAATACCCAATTCAAACTTTTTTTCAAAATAACAGGAGGCATCGTGCTCTCTGCACAGTGCCTCCTGCTTTTCATTTTATGTCTGTAGTATCTGTAAACTATTTTACGGTCACTTTTTTAACCTTAGACCAGTCAGAATGTAAATTCATCTGCTCACCATTGTATTTTACTGTCGTATAAGTACGAACTCTTACATAGTAAACTTTTTTAGATTTTAAGTTTTTCACTGTCTTTGTGATAACCGAGTTCTTTGTGATCTTTTTATTCTTCACAGCTTTTACAAAATTCTTATCTGTAGAATACTGTACCTGATATCCGGTTACTTGTGTCGTCTGTTTGCTCCATTTTACATCAAATCTCTTCTTTGCGGCTTTTAATGATTTTACTGTTACAGATTTCGGAGCAATCTTGAATGTCTTTGTCTTTGTTCCGTTGTAATCACCCTTGAATGTAAGAGTTACTTTGTATTTTCCAACGTTCTTGCAGTTACCTGCATATTTTACAGTGTAGCCTTTGATTACTTCGCCTTTTGCGTTTTTAACTGTTACATGCGGTTTCTGTACTTTGCCATTGTAAATATATCTTGTATTGGAAAGTGTAATTGACTTCGGAGTGGCCGCTGCTTTTGCATCATCTGCATCTTTAGCATCTTTTAACTCTTTCAGTGTGGTCTCTGCTTTCTCAAGTACATCTTTGTTGCTTACCAGTTCTTTCTGTGCATCTGTCAGTGCATCGTAAGCTGTTCTTGCTTCTTTGATCGCATCTTCGGATTCCAGTGTTACTGTTCCAATATTTGTAATATTTTTAGAAACCTGATCTGCTGCTTTCAAATCTGCAAGATCTTTTTCCGCTTTCTCTAATACATCGTAATTTGTTACCAGAGTCTTCTGTTTGTCTGTTAATTTATTGTAAGCTGTTCTTGCTTGTTTTATCTTGCTCTCAGATTTCAGTGTAACTTTTCCGATATTTTTGATTTTGGTTACTACAGCATCTGCTTTCTGCAAATCACTCAGTTCGCTTTCTGCTTTCTGTAATACATCATAATTTGTTACCTGTTTTTTCTGGTCATCTGTCAATGCATCATATGCAGTTCTTGCAGCTTTGATTGTACTTGATGAGCTAAGTGTCACTTCACCGATTCCATCAATTTTTGTTTTAACATTCTCTACCTGAAGATCACTCAGTTTTGCTTCTGCTGTTTCTAATACATCGTAATTCGTTACCTGTTTTTTCTGGTCATCTGTCAATGCGTCATATGTATCTCTTGCATCCTTAATCGCATCTTTTGAGTCCAGTGTTACATCTCCGATCGCGCTAATTTTGCTTTCAGCATTCTCTACCTGAAGCTTGCTCAGTTTTTCCTCAGCCGTTTTAATTGCATCTGCGTTTTTAATCTGTTCTTTCTGTTCGTCAGTCAGTAAATTGTAAGCTTTCTTAGCTTCTTCAATTGCTTTTTCAGAATTTAATGTAATATCATCAAGAGCATCAATTGTCTTCTGTGCATATTCTACAGCATCCAGCACTGTAACCTTGCAATATGCATTGCAGGCACCTCTTGTATCATCGTTATTATAATAACGTCCAGATACTACATAAGTTCCCGGTTTATCAAAAGATACTTTGAATTTACCATCTTTATCTACTTCAATATCTTCGCGGTAATCTTCATCTGTAACCTTATCTGCTCCATTCTTTCCGACGAAAATCATTGTATATGCACCATCTTCATTATTACATGGTCCATACTGTGGTGTGTGCATAGAGCTTGTATAACGATAAGTCAGTTCTACATCAGACCCAACCCCCGTTGTAACGTCGTCTGTCTCAATTGCGCTGTAAGGTGTGTAATCCTGTCCCGGTCCATATTCTCCAAAGAAACCATATCCAGGATATCCATATCCTGCGCCCCAGTTTCCGGCTGCCTGATAGAATGTATATTTGTCTCCGTCTTTTGCTTTATACTTTGCACTTACCGTAGGCGCATCAATACCATTTAAGCACCAGAGCTGATCCATTCCCCATCCAAACATATCTGTGATCCATCCGCTGGATCCAATATCTACAGTTGCAAGTTCGTCTGTCATTCCTTTATCTGTTAATGCCTGAAGTAAGATATGAAGCGGTGTGATATAATCCGCATCATCCGGTGCATTTTTAATCTTGTAGGATTGGAAAGACGGTACCTCGTCTTTGTTCATTGTTACTTTCGTATACGGAAGAATGGTTCCGTCATCCTGTTCTGCTCTTACATAGCAGGTAATTGTATTCTTGTCTGATGAATCTGCGTTATCTGCAGCAGATACTGCCATTGGCAGGATAAATGCAAGCATACAGATACTGACTATAGCAGTCATTATTTTGTTTTTAAACTTCATAAATCTTATTTCCTCCCTTTTCTCTTTTCTTTATATATAAAACCTCAGATAAATTCTGAGATATAAGCACAACAACAATAAAAAACCGGCTCCTGAATCACCCAATTCAAAAGCCGGTTATATGCACACACAAGAAAAACATTTGTTTTTCTTCTTACAGCATAACAAATCTTTTATCTAATATTTCAACTTCGGATTGGGCAAAGTCAAGGATGCAGCACTCCGTGTATCTGACTTAGTCTGTGTATTATAATGGTAAAAATTTCATATTATAATTTCCAGACTTCACAGTGACCGTCTCGCGAGGCTTCTCACCTCATTCCACTGCCGGGGGATTTCTTTATCAATCATCCCGGGCGTACTGACCTTTCTTATTCTCTTTTCTATTCACTTCATAATGATACAATATTTTGTTTCATATTTCTACTATTTTGTTTTTACTTTTTTGTAAGATGACCATCCTGAATACAATTTAGTTGTCTTTCCATTTATTTTTACATTTTTGTATGTGCGTACCTTTCCGTAATACAGCTTCTTAGATTTTAATTTTTTCACTGTTTTCTGCACTGTTGTATTCTTAGATATCGTTATGGTCTTTACTGATTTTTTAAATTTCTTATCCGTTGTATAAGAAAACTGATAACCGGTTGTCTGGGTTTTCTGTCTGCTCCATTTTGCTGTAAAGCTTTTCTTTCCGGCTTTCAAAGTTGTGATCTTCGTTCCCTTTGGCACAATCTGAAACGTCTTTGTGACCGTGCCTTTGTAATCACCTTTGAATTTTACAGTCACTTTATAGCTTCCGACATTTTTTCGTCCAGATGCATAGGATACGGTATAGTTACTCGTTGCAACGATCCGCCCTTTGGCATTTTTCGCCTTCACGGTTGGCTTCTGCACCTTTCCATTATATGTATAACTTGTTTTCGCAAGAGTTACATTTTTTTCCTGTATGACCTCTTTTTCCGGCTCTACTTCCGGTTCTTTTTTGGAAATATCCAGTGAAACGCTTGTGATCGGCGCTGTGTAATCACACCCTGCCTGTCCGTCTCTGTTCTGATATTTCACATATGGGAATATGATTGTAAGATCCGTATCATCCGGTGTAAGAGATTCTTCTGAGTAGGTGACATATTCTGTCACATCTCTCGTCTTTCCGTTCGTATAGGTCGCAATAACCTGCATACCGGATGGGTCGAATTTTTCTCCTTCTTTATAAGATGTCTTCTTCGGCTGCTTTGTCACTTCCAGTTTACTGATCGTCGCTCCAAGCGCCATCATATGGTTGGAATCATTGCGGAAATATAAAGTTCCGTACTCGTCCACGATCGGGTTGCAGAGTGCATACTGCGCCTGCGCATCAGACGGTGTAAAAAGCACAGTTCCTACATCATATGTATTTCCTTTATCAGTTTCCTGCTCCAGATCAGTGGCTTCCGTCTGTCCCGGTTCATCAGAGATCACACGGAGTTTCCCCGGTGTGTAATTATCAAAGAAATAGACATACACTTTTCCGGTCTCTTTCTCATATGCTCTTGTCAGAACACCACTCGTCTGCGGATATCCCTGCGTCGGTACAACATATGCAATCGACATTGTTTTCAGATCCAGCACCGCGATTCCATGTCCGCTGTATGCACCAAACTGTTCTGATCCCGACACGCCTACATATGCTCTTCCATTGTAAACCGTCGGTGTTGAGGTACTCATTGTAAGATCGGAGCCTTTGCTGTTCTCCAGCTTGATCCACCGCAGCGAATCTTTGTCAAACGTTCCGTCCGCATTTACAGAAATACGATAGAAATAACCGGATTTTGATGTGAAATAATAATCACCCGTCGGGTTGTCCCCTTCTGTGTCTTTTACAATGTTACATCTGATATCTCCGGTAAACGGCAAGGTCAGATCATCGATCGCTTTTCCATTTTTCGGATTCATGGAGAACACATGTGCATATCCGCTCTTGTAACCACTCTCTCCGTCTTCCGTTCCCTGCAGCAGGAATTTTCCACTCTCATCCGAGTAAGTTCCTGCCCAGTAATAGCCGCCTTTTCCGGTATGTGTCCAGGTTGCCACTTTCTTTTCATTTGTCTGGGACGGGTCTTCATCTGCTGCCGAAATACATACATAATTCGCTTCTGCTGTCTCTGAATTCCAGAAACCGGTATAAATATATCCATTTTTATACGTAATCTGGCAGTTCGGCTGTCCACCGAGCGGATCTTCATAAACCCACAGCGATTCCATTGTCTTTGCATTGAATGCCTGAATCGTTCCCTGGCTGAGTCCGACAAAAATCATTCCGTCCGCATAAGTCGGTGGCTGGATTGCAAAGGAAGAAGGTCTTGCAAGCGCACCTCCACGTTTCACCAGTTTTCCGGTTATCGTATCCATTTTCAGCAGATTCTTACTGTCATATGTGTACAGATATCCGTCTACAAGAATCGGATGTCCGCAGTAACCGTCAAAATCATCTTTATTTGCCCAGTAGAGAACGCTGTCTTCTGCTTTGACCGGTGTCTTCTCATCTAAGACTACGTTATTATTCTCATCCCGGAAACTCGGCCACTGAGAATTCAGATCTTTAATTTCTGTATTTTCCGGCGCTTCTTCCAGTGTGACCGGAACTTTGATATCTTCCTCCACACGGAAATCTGTCACCCTGACTGCCTTGTAACCATTTTTTGTAATCGTATAGGAATACGGTGTTCCAGGCAACAGTTCACAGATTCCATTTTCCGTATAAACAGTAGTATGATCCGTCTCATTCTGAATGAAAATATTTACATCTTCCGGATCTACCTGAAATGTCACTTGAACCGGTTCTTTTTTCTTCACACAAATCGTGTATGTATTCTGCACGGTATCCAGATTCGCATGCGCAACCTGGATTTTGATCTCCTCATCTTCTCCATTTTCAGAAATTGGGACTTCTATATCCGACAGATCCGAATACATCTTATCGCCAATGACTGCATAATAGCCGCCATCATACCAGTTTCCATTTTCTTCATTCAGGAAACTTCCGGAAAGGTTTACAGATTTCGTTCCTTTTGCAACATTTACCTGATATTCATAAATTTCCCGGTCAAACGCCTCTGCCGTTCCATTTGCATTTACAAATGTAAGATCTCCGGAAGCGTTTGATGCTTTCAATGACTTTAAATGCAGAGAACGCCGGATATTCATTTCATAATTCTGGTAATAAGTCACACCGGATACTTCTTTGTAAGTGACAATCGTCACTGTATTTCCATACGCACACGCTTCGATCACATGCCCCAGCACCGTTGCTCCTTTGCTCGTATTTACTGCTGCAATTCTTGTCTGCTCTGCCTGGGTTCCATCGGATTGTTTTGTCCAGACAGCTTTCACCTGATAATCATTTTGCGTATTCGCCTGTACATAAATGGCACTGTTTGCATCCGGTACCGCGTACTGGTACATATGCCGACCAGATTCAAATTCCTGCTCCGGTGTAAATACTTCCCGTCTGTTACCCATAGCAGCATTGTACATTGCGAATCCCGCAAGTCCGTCTTTTTCTTCCGGTTCTGTGGCGGTCACCGTCATTGTGCCGTCCGCAGCCGCTTTCACCTGAAATGTCTTTCTTGCAAAATAGGTATCACCCTTTGATGCAATATAAGAGTAGGAAGCACCCGGAATCAATGCATACGTTCCATCCTCTTCCGGTTCGATCTCTTTATCTTTCGCATCTACAATGACTGCTTTCACGCCATCCGGTGTTTTCAGCGTTACCGGTACTTTTTCAACCAGATTTACTTTGAAATGATAGGTACGCGATTTTCCATTCGTGTGGGCAACTGTCACAGTAACCGAATTTGTGCCTTTGGAAAGATTACATTTTCCATCTTCCGAAACAGTATCTCCATTTTTTACCGTCACACTGTAGCCGTCCGTTCCATAGGTTTTTGTTTCGACCGATACTTTACTGCTGACTGTATCTGTCTCATATTCTGTAATATCCGGCTCAAATCCCAGATTCAGCGCATGACCTTTTGCATCTTTCAGCGAAATGTCTGCTGTCGGAACACGTTTAAACGTCACCGGATATTTCTGCACCTGCACACCACTTGTGCCGGAAGAGTTTTCCACCGTATAACGTGCTTCCAACTCAAGTTTTCCACCAGTCATTCCTTCTTTTACACCGGAAGTACAATCGTTCTTTCCACTTTCCCACGCAATGGTTTCTCTCTCTGCGGATGGCTCCGAATCCTGCGTATCTTCCTTTACTTCCCGCCAGGAAAGGACTGCTGATGCATTTTCCCTGTCCGGAAGATCCTGTCCACGCTCTGCATAGAGGTATACCTTTTCATTTTCCCCGGCACGGTCGTCCACCTCACAGGTTACGCTGTGCCCATCCGCATCCGTTTCATATGCATATGCCTGTTTTTTTCCATCTGCATCTGTCCGGCTTTTCAGTAATTTCACGTCGCTAAACCATTTCCCGGACGGGAGTTCCGCCTGAATGGTCATACTTTTTGTAATCTTCAACTCTTTTCCGTCTGCGTTTTCATAACTGTTATAACCGCCATCGGATATTTCATAGCTGTATGTTCCGGGTCTTAAACTGATCGTTGTCCCTTTTGCCGTAACGGTGTTGTCATACGCATCTGTAAACTTAAGCGTCAGATTCTTCTGTGTTTTCCCGTCCTGCATCGCATTTACCGTGATCTTTACGGCTGCCGCACTCAGATATTTTTCATATGCGGCAATTGCATTATTCAATTCTTTTAAAAGAGACGCCGCTACATCCTCTTCGGCATTGCGGTACGTTTTTCTTGCATTGTCATATGCCTTTGCACATGCCGGATCTTTCTGCACATGGTTCGTCATCTTCTCGTATTCTGCCATGTGAAAAAGCAGCGCACTTCTGCTTTTTGCATATTCTGTCATCTCAGTAAATTCTACTACCTGAATGTCTTCCGGTGACGCATCCAGATCATAACTGCCGTCGTCGCAGAACACGCAATAGTTTCCCGCTTTCCCTTCTATTTTCTTTACGAAGCTGTCATCTGCACTTCTTTCGAATTTGTATCCACTTTTCTGCAAAGCCGTCCAGATGGTATCTCCCGCCTCATACGTTACATATACCGGCAAGATCAGATTCTCATTTTTACCGGATGCTGCCAGAACGAAACTTCCTGCTCTCTTCGCGGTTTCTTCTTTCTGTTCCGTCAAATCTGCCGTCTGCTTTTTTGCACTGTCTGGTTCACTCTGCATTTGACTGTCTTTTGCAGAACTTTCCTGCTCATAACTTTCCTTTGCAAAACTGCTCTGCGTGGTACTCTCATCCGCCGCATACACAACCGGCCCCGTACTGACACTTACCATCGTCACACATAGTATTCCCGCAAGTAATTGTTTCCACTGTTTCGTTTTCATGCGCATTCTCCTTCGTTCTTATCTCGTTTGTTTCTGCTCAAATATTCTCTGGCTATCCTGCTGTACTTTTTGAATCAGCCAGCTCATTTTGCCAGCTTTATCTGTATCTCCAGCACAGATAATGATCCCGGAAACATTTCCATTTACTCCTTCGTTTCTTACAAAGACAAATCACTTTTTCCACATAAGCAAGCATTTCCTTTCTTTCTTTTTCGCTTACGGTATGCCCGCTGAATCTCGCTTTCTGATTAAGGAAATGCATCCGTTCGCTTTCTGCCTGCGCACATGTTTCATCAGCCTCCGTTGCACCAGCAAAACCTGCCACCGGCACTTCTATGCCACATACTTTCACCTCGCACAGTTCCATAAGCTTCTGACTGTAGCCATACAATTCCGTAACTGCTGCCGCTGGTTCCATCTTACTGACTTCTATTTCAAAAGAAACTAATTTTTTTCTTCTCTTCCATAAAATGATAACGCTGATTCCCACAATAACAAGCACCAGAATCAGAAGAAACAGCCACAGAAGATGTTTCCCGGTCTGTCCACGGAATACAGGTTTGTCATTCGAACTCTTCTCCTGCTGACCGTCCGCTTTTCGCGGCTCGTAGGTCTGTCCGCTTTTCTGATATAATTTTCCTGCTGCTCCGCCTTTTCCGTTTGTGCCTGACAGGATGTCTGATAATTTCTGCTCATCTTCCTTATCTGTATAACCCGGTGTCACTTCAAACGGGATCCAACCAACACCGTCCAGATAATATTCTGTCCACGCATGCGCCTGTTTTTTCTTAATTTTCACCGTCTGTCCGGCTTTCACATTTCTCATCTCATCTACGGACATATAATAACCTTCCACATAACGCGCCGGTACTCCGAGATAGCGAAGCATCAATGTAGCTGCTGTCGCATAGTGTACATCATATCCATTTTTTGTCTGCTCAAACGTATAGCGCAGAAAATCCTGTTTGCCATTATCTGTTCGTACAGCTTCATTATAATTTAACTGGTTCGCCAAAGTATCCTTCACCAGCTTTAAGATCTCTGTCAGCGAATGTTCTTCCTTTTTTTCATTTTTCAGAAGTTCTTCCATCACACCGATTGCCGTGTTCGTAAGGCGGAGATCTTTTGCATAGACAAATTTCCGGTATGCCTCTTCCTTCTTAAGATACTGCTGTACTTTTTGCTCCTTCTGGTGTTTTTCAATCCAGACTGCCTGTTTGTACCAGTCCGCCGTACTTCCGGTGTAGTATGTCAGTTTCTCTTTTCCGGTCTGCGCCGGATTTTCTGTATCTCCGATCACATCTTCCGCAAAAGCGGTTCCTGCTTTCAAACCATATGGTAAATACCTGTTTTTCTCGCATGCCGATACATTTTCAACTATCACGGACGCTGTTTTTTTCTTACCGGAAAGTCCAAGTGCCTCGCCCGTTACGTTCTGTCCGTAGAGACCCGATCTGTGCATCCAGTAAAATAAAGCTTTTCCTTCTTTTCGATCTTTCGCATCCAGTGGCTCCCAGGAACTCCCTGTATAGATTTCCCCGGTCATCTGTCTGAAATAAAGTTTCTGCGGATGCTCCATCGTGACAAGAAGCGCTGTCTTTTTACTCTGTGTCCGCTGTTTTACATCCGTAAGCACACCCTCTGTCAGCGCAGTCTCTCCATGATCGTAACGCATGGCATGTATTTTTCCTGCAAGTTCCAACCTTGCATGTCCGGCATTGAGCGTATCTGCACCTGTACGTTCCAGGATTTCTTTTACGATTCCACTCCCTGCGAGGCAGATGCCGGCTATCAGCACCAACGCACCTGCAAGTGCTATCCTGTTCTTCCAGAATCTTTTTCGTAAACTATCTCCTGCCATACCGGAACGGCACGCAAAATATATGGCAAGAAAGAGTGTTCCTGCAAACAGTCCCCATCTTTTCCGGAAAAATCCGATTCCATATCCTGCCATCCAGATTGTCCAGACCACAAGGAGCATTCCTGTTCTTTTCTTTTTCACAAGAACAAAAAGCAACATTCCGAGAAGTACTGCAAGAAGAACTGCTGCCAATACACTTCCTGCTTTTCCATGCACCGGATAATCCAGCCAGATTTTCCCTGTCTTTCCTGTGAGAAATGCTCTCCAGACATTTCCCTGTCTGCTGAAACCATTTTTCACAGCCTTTCTCTTTACCAGCGCTGTAAGAAGCAGGATTATGCTGAGCCCTGCGAACCACCAGTTGTCAGAAATGGCTTTCTTATTCTGTTTTTTCTTTGTGATATAAAGTCCTGCCAATATAACATCCTTCCTGCATTTTACACGCTGTTCTTTACAAACTGTTTCTTATAATCTCTTCTTTGTGATCTGTTCTTTATAATTCCATTCTTATCAGATCTTCTCTGTAAGTTCCGGCGCAGTAGATGATCCTGCCCGGTTCCGCAATTCTTCGTTCCGGTTCTCTGGCGCAGAGCACCTCTGTCACCTGCGTTTCTTTCAGCTCATCCGGAAGATTTCCTTCTTCCTGATTTTCCATTCCAAAAACAATCACTTTCGCATATGTATTCTGCGTCTGCTCTTCCACCGGAAATTCTCCTTTTAACATCTGCGCGATCGCCCGCTGCAGTTCTTCCTCTGTTCCGACCGGCATATAACAGCTCTCCTCATTCTGCTGCCATCCAAGTGTAAATGTCTCACCCATTTCCCAGATCATCTGAGCAGCAGATGAAACAACTTCTGCCATCGTATCCATTTCTCCTGCTTCTGCCTGTCCTTCCTTATTCCAGAACAAAAGCAATGTTTTTATTTCCGGAAGGCTCGGCTCTCTTATGATAAGCTGCCCTCTCTTTGATGATAATTTCCAGTGGATCTGCCGCAGGCTGTCACCGGGTGCATAATCGCGGAGCGCATACGTCTCGGTCTGATCGTTTCCTTTCCGGAACGGCGACCATTCTTCGGCATCCTCTGTACTTCCGGCTGCCGGCTCTAAAACTATCTGCGGTACAAATGTATCCGGCAGTACAACCGTTTTTGCCACAGACTGTGTCCCGTTCTCTTTACAGCGGACAGCAAGAAAACCAAGCCAGTCCATCAGAAAAACTCCGGTTACCTTCATCGTCAGATAACCGCAATAATCTGAGCGAAAGGAAAAACTTTCTTTTGTCTGTTTCTCTGTCACTGTCGGAATCTCAATATCCTGTTCCGTCATTTCTTTCGTCAGCCTGTTTTTCATCTGTACTCTGACAAAACTATGAAATACCGGAAGTTTTCCTCTGTTTTCAACAAAAATATCCGCAGACTGTTCTTTTCCTTTTTCGGCAGACGCCGGGCAGAAAATCTCCATTTTCAGATTCTTTCTTATGTACAGATTCAAAGCTGTGCTTATAAACGGAATCAGAAACCAGAACACCACGCAATAAAATGCTATGGCACTGTCACGAAAAAATACAACTGTTCCAAGTACCGCCAGCACAAATATCCAGCTGATCATTCCTTTGATCCTTTGTTTTCTCATTGAATCACTGACTCCTTTATCTCCGGTCCCGGAATCTGTTCTGTCAGTTCTTTTAAGACAAACTCCGCAGACTGTTCATGCAGTCTGGCTTTGGCGGAAAGCAACAGTCTGTGCACACATACCGGTGCAAAGATTTCCAGCACATCTGCCGGTATCACATAATCCCGCCCTTTGATAAATGCACATGCTTTCGCGCTCCGGCATACTGCAAGCGCCGCTCTCGGACTTAAGCCAAGCTGAATATTTTCCTGTGTTCTCGTCGCTTCAACAAGTTCTGAAATATAATTGTAAATCAGATCATCCACATAGATGTTCTGCACCTCTCCGATCAGTCCGAGAAGTTCCGGAATATCCACTGCCGGCTGCACATCATCCAGCGGATTGGCGTGATGTCTGTCTTTCATCATCTCAATCTGCCCGGCACGATCCGGGTATCCCATTTTCAGTTTCATCAGGAAACGGTCAAGCTGTGCATTCGGCAGTTTCTGAGTACCCGCTGTACCGACCGGATTCTGGGTCGCAAGAACAATAAATGGTTCTTCCAGTTTTCTCGTGACGCCGTCCACTGTCACCTGTTTTTCCTCCATTGCTTCCAGAAGCGCTGCCTGTGTCTTGCTGGACGTACGGTTGATCTCGTCTGCCAGCAGAAGATTTGTCATGATCGCGCCCGGTTTATACTGCAATTCTCCTGTCTGCATATCATAAGCAGAAAATCCGACAATATCAGACGGCATCGTGTCCGGTGTAAACTGGATACGCTTATTATCCAGGCCAAGCGCCTTCGCAAATGCTGTCGCAAGTGTTGTTTTTCCGGTTCCCGGCACATCCTCCAACAGCACATGTCCCTGTGCCAGTACTGCGATCAGAACTTTCTCTATGACATCATCTTTTCCGACAATGGCTTTTTTCACTTCTTCCTGTATCTGTACTATTTTATCGTGCATATCTGTTCCTTTCTCCCTGCTATCCTTCTGCATTTTATTTAAAATCAAAAATCCATTTCTTTTCTGTCCGCAATTTCTGTACCGCTTCCAAAGCGATCATTGCCTGGTACGTTGCCATCGCACTTCCTTCTTCGTCCGCTTTTTCATGCATATATATGCCATCCTCTTTACGGAACTTTGCAAGCGCGTCCAGCAGTGTGCTTTCTTTTTTCGTAAATGTCTCATCCTTTCCCGGATCTCTTTCTAGTGCGCACAGTGCAAGGATCACCTGGGAAATGGATTCAGAACTTGCAATATTATCATATAGAAATTCTGCATCGTCAGACTCCTGCGCAGCAAGCCATTTTACTGCTGCATCGATACTTTCTTTCATCTTCTGCGCATCCAGTTTTTCCTTCTTGCATTTGTCTTCTTTATAATAAGGTGCAAGTGCCTGCACCGCCATAGCTGTTATATCTACTTCCGGATCCAGACTGTTATCGATACAAAAACCACCACTTTCTTTTTGATACTCCAGAAGCTCTGTTATAAACTTCTTTCTAAGCTCCGGCTGCTTTGGATTGTTATAATCTCCGGCATCCAGCATAAGCAATGCATAGCACAGTCCATTTGCGCCCTGGATTCCCGGATCGCCTTTCGTAAAATTCCAGGTTCCGTCCGCAACAAGATCGATCACTTTCCCGGATGCGTTTTTCACTTTTTCCGGATTCCCGTCAAGCGCCAGCATCGTAAGTGCGATCCGGTGATATTCGGTTGCCTTTACTTTACTTAAACCGCCGCCCTGCTCATATGTTTTTTCGACATACTTCTGCAGCCGATCCAAATATGCCGCCTGCACTTTGCTGTCTGCTTTTCCTGAGAATGTCAGCGCAACCGCCGTCCAGTCGCTCGTTCCGTCTCCCGCCGGGAGCGTACTTTCATCCAGCAGGACAGATTTTTCTTGTGATTCGTAAAATGTATCCAGACTTTCCGCACTCTGTGCAATCTGCGATTTCAAATCTTTTTTTACCTGCGTCTCTTCCTTTGCACATCCGGCACTTCCAACAGCAAGTGTAAATGCAAGGATTCCTGCCAGCAGGCGTTTTCCATATTTTCTCATCTTCTTCTCCCTGGCAGAGACTTGTATTCTCTGTGATCTCTTAATTTTCTGTTTCCCCTATTTTGTTTGGCGTATCAGAAATTGTTGGTTTTTTCATTTTCTCACTTTAGTGTATCTGCAGTTGTTTCTTCTTTATCTGTCGGCTGCGTCTTATCCGATGAATCCGGCTTATCTGTGGAACCTGGTTTGTCTGATGAATCTGGCTTATCTGTGGAGCCCGGCTTGTCTGTGGAGCCCGGCTTGTCTGTGGAGCCCGGCTTATCTGTGGAACCCGGTTTGTCTGATGAATCTGGCTTATCTGTAGAACCTGGTCTATCCGGTTTCTCAGAGTTTCCTGTCGCCGGAAGTGTTTCCCGCTTTGTCTCGCCACACCGCTTACATGTATACTCTACATATCCATTTTTCGTCGCTGTAGGCTCCACGCGGGATGTCTCTTTATAACTGTGTCCCTGTTCAATAATCTCGCCGTCTCTCCAGACTGCACAATAACCGGATAATGTTCCTTCTGTTGTCGCTGTCACACCGACGTCTTTTCCATAAGCAACTGTATAGCGGAGCACGATCTTCTCTCCACCGTTTAACTTCCATGCAGACATTGCCTTACCCGGGCAGTAACTTCCGTTTATGAAATACAACCATCCCGAACCTCTTGTGAAATCAAATTCGCTCAGCCGGTCTCTGGAGCCCGGCGAAGTAAACGTAATACCATCACGCTTCAGCAATTTTTCCAGTCGTTCTCCAATCTTACAACCTTTAAATGCATCCGCGCGGGCAATGCTGCTCAGATAAAATTCCTGTTTTACAGAACCGCCGGAATTATAAGCATACCCGTAATCATCCAGCATTTTCAGCACCGCTTCTGCCGCCGTATCTCCGGCTTTTACATCTACCGTTCCTTCTTCTACAACGCCACATTCCACGGTTGTCGCGTCAATAACAACCGAAACGCTTCCGATTTTCTCATCTTTATTATGATACTGGTAGCGAAGCTTATATTCCACATACTTGGAATTGCCGTCTTTGTCCCACGCAAGCACTGTGATCACATGGTCGGAAGTGTCGCCCACATTCGGACGTTTAAACTGTAATTCATATTCATATACACCACTGCCGGTCGGATTTGTCACTTCGTTTCCATCCATGATTACGCGGATCGCATTCGAATAAATACGTTTTTCTTCCCATGTTTTCGCACTGACTGTAAATGTAAATTCCGATGTATGGATCGTATTTAATCCGTCATCCAAATTTGTCTCTATCAATGGCGGATGCTTTCCTACTGTCGGATTATTTTTATCTGCCTTATCTGCCTCATAATTGACCACTGCCTGCGCCCAGTCACGGTTTCCTTTTTCATCCGTATAGTAAATGGTAATAACATTTTTACCGTGCTTTAATGTTGCCTGATAATCTTTCTGATTTTCTGACTTCAGCCAGGTTCCGTTGCCGGTATCATTCTCATGCTTGTAATTTACTTTTATCTTCGCGTCTACATCAGGCTTCGAATAATATGCATAAAAATCCAGCTTATCTTCTGTAAGCTCCGAATAAGTGATTGTCCGGCTGTAAAGATCTGTCACCAGTTTTCCGTCTTTGTTTCCGGTATTATCTCCGTTATCCGGCTTTTTCAGATTATGTTTTCCACTGTCTGCATCATTATCTCCATTCGGATTCTTCCCCGGAACTTTATCGTCCGGTTTGCCATTATCACCCTTTGTCTCCTGGTTTCCTTTCTGTTTCTGCGCTTTTGAACCAGAAGATTTCTTTGTCTTTTTCTGTTTCTTCTGTGTGGTGTTCTCTTTTGACATCTCCTGCGTCTTCGTCCCGGAACCATTTCCGTTCTTCTTCGCTTTGTCATCGGTTCCATTTTTTAACTGTTCTTTTTTCTTACCTGACTGACCGCCGGTTCCGAAATTCGTCTTTAACTTTGTTGTCTTATCCGAAATCGGATTATTCGGTTTCACAGTCCGCCCCGGCAGCATCCACAAAAGTGCAACAATCAGAAGAAACGGAAGGATGCCTGTCAACAGTTTTTTTATTCGTTTCTTATCCATTTATCTCTCTCCCAGACTAAATTTTCTTCTGATCCTCATTAGTTTTCGCGTCCACGGTTCTGCTGCCAGATACAGCACAAGCGCCGTGCACACTCCGTGACTGATATCAAAATACAAACTCTGTGCATAGGCAAGTCCGATTGTTTTCCAGTTGATCGGATCTACATATCCGATAATATATTGAAGGTTCATAAACCAGCCATAAGCAATTCCGCAGAAAAATCCGAACACACACAGCCGGACTGGTTTCTTTCTCTTTCCATGTTCATCTGTCTGCACCTGTTCTACTGTACCAAATACACCGATCCGGTACAGAAGTCCGGTCACCAGACCGATCATCCCCCATGAAAACATCTGCCACGGTGTCCACGGTCCCTGCCCGAACAGAAAATTACTCAAAAGCGCCGCAAGCGCACCGGTAAGATATCCTGCTTTCGCACCAAATGCAATCGACGTGATCATCACGATCGCCGTCACCGGCTTGAAATTCGGAAGTGGTACTATGGAAAATGCCGCTCTTCCCACTACGCACATTGCCGCCATCAGAGCAACCGGCACGAGATCTCTTGCCTGTGCTTTTCTTTTATCAAATGTCAGATAGAACGGTACCGATGTCAGAATCAGAAACAGCACTGCCAGCACCAGATCTGAATTTTGCATGATCCAGTTCAGGAACGGCTTTCCTGCCTTGCCAGAAAGAAAGGAAGGCGTACGCATCATCCAGGTATATCCGGCAAGCAAAATAAGCAGAAGCAGGCATGTGAAAATCGCTGCTATGTCACTTCTTCGTTTTGTTTTCTGCATACTGGTTCCTCCTTTCCATGATTTATGTTCTCTTTGCTTTTATTTCTTTGCTGGTAATTACAAGACTGCCCTTACAACTTCCTCGCACGTAATCGCCTCCGGAATTTCATTCCCGGCAATCTGGTTTGCCGCTGTTGTGTAGAAACGGTTTCCCGCAAAAAATGCGTGCGGCTCTCCTTCGGAGATCACCTGACCGTCAAACAATAAACCGCATCGATCGGCATAAGCTGCCGCAAATTCCAGATCGTGTGTTACAAGAAGAATCGCAATGCCACCCTGTGTCAGTTTCTTCAGTAAGCCTGCAAGTTTCTTCTTAAGATATGCATCCAGACCTTTTGTTGGCTCATCCAGAAGCAGTATCTTCGCATCCAGAAGCAGTAACTTTCCAAGTGCCGCCCTCTGCATCTCACCTCCGCTTAAGTCATATGGATGCATGGAAATCTTATCTGAAAGCTCCAGAAATTCTGCCATTTCTTTCGCACGTTCTACATCCTGTCCGGCACTTTCCAGAAGTTCTTCCCATACAGTATCATACTGGAAAAGTACTTGCGGACTTTGCGGGAGCATGGCAATACGTTCTCCCTTTTCCCGGATTACTCTGCCTCGTCGCTCTTTTATAATTCCGGTCAGTATTTTTAATAATGTGCTTTTCCCGGCTCCGTTCCCGCCAAGAAGAGCAAACATTTCTCCTTTATATAAAGACAGATCCAGACTCCTTAAAATGTCCACTCCGCTTCTCTCATACCGGAACCAGACTTCCTTCGCACGCAGGACGATGTGTGAATCTTTTTTATCTGCTTTTCTTGTTCCGCTATATTTCATATCAGACTGTCTATTACCTCTGTCAGTCAGCACCTCCGCCAGAGCAAGTCTGCCATCCCGGATTGTAAGTGGCAACGGCTTCCCACTGTCATAGATTCCTCTTTTCTTTAATTTCTTAAATATCCGTACTGCTGCCGGAAGTCCTTCATAGATTCTTGATGTATGCTCATCGTTCTCCTCTTCCATTGAAAAGCGCAGCATCTCTGCCAGCTTCTGCGGTGTTTTCAGTGCTTTTTTCTTTCCATTTTCCATCAGAAGGACACGGTCTGCCATCAGAAATACTTCTTCCAGCCGGTGTTCACACAAAAGTACCGCAACACCCAGCTCCCGATTGATCTTGTGAACCATCTGCAATAAATTAGATGCCGCCAGAGGATCCAGCATACTGGTCGGCTCGTCCAGGAGCAGAAGTTCCGGATTCATCACCATCACAGAGGCAAGATTTAACATCTGCTTCTGCCCACCGGACAATTCGCCTGTCTTTCTGTGAAACAATGTCTCCATGCCGAAAAAGCTCGCCATCTCACTCACACGCCGGCGGATCGTCTGTACCGGCAATGCCGCATTTTCCAGTCCAAATGCCAATTCATGCCACACCGTATCCGTCACGATCTGATTGTCCGGATTCTGCTGCACATACCCAATGCGAAATGCACTGATCTGTTCGTCAAACTCCTGCAATGGCTTATTTTTATAATAAATATTTCCTGCAAATTTTCCTGCCGGCTGCATCTGTGGCTTCGCCATCCGCAGAAGTGTTGTCTTTCCACACCCGGATGCCCCGCACACAACAAGAAACTCTCCTTCTCCCATCGAAAAGGTAAGTTCATCTAACGCTTTTTGTTCCGCTTCCGGATAAGTAAAACTTACCCCTTCAAATCGTAAGAGTTCCATGCTTTTTCTTCCTTCCATTGTATCAGTCCCGGGATTCCGAGAAGTATCAAAAATAAAACAAGAAACAAAATATTTGCTTTTTTGCTTCCTCCACTTTGTATCTGCGGGTAAAATTCCATCGTCATACATCCCATGCCCCGAAGTACGAAACAAAAAATCACGATTACACCCACTATGCCTGAAAAGAAAATATCTTTTTGTTCAAACCGGAACAGATGAAATGTTGTTCTTTTTCGCAGTCCGTAACCTCTTGCTTTCATAGAATCCGCCTGCTCCACTACATTTTCCAGACTCCACCCAAGCAGTACCGTAACTGTCTGCAGTGCGTCCTTTGTCCGTGAAAGTATCTGTTTCCACCCACGCTCTTCTTCCGTTCCTTTTAACATCTTCTGACTGTCACGGATCTCTTTCATTTTTTTAGTCAGATCCGGGATATAATTCCATGCCATTGTAATAAGGAGTGCGCTGGATGGAGCAATTTTCCCAAAAAGATAAAGAAATTTATCATTTGTCATCACTTTCTGATAACAGGCAAACCATAAAATAATCGCCGCCATCGACAAGCCCGATGTCAAACCATACCCAAACGCTTCCAGTGTGATCCACTGATTTCCAAGTTTGAATAACCGTGTCACACCTCTGTGATTCAGAAGCGGATTGACAACCGCTATAAAAAGCACGACTGGAAGCATCCATTTACACCACGAAAATGCACGTCTTCCTTCTATATTATATAGAAAAAACAGTGCACATGCACACGCCAACACCATTGCCAGCGGATGATGGCAGAGAAAAAACAGTACCATCACTGCCACGAAATATGAAAATAAACATGCCGGGTGTAATTCTTCAAAACTACTCATTCTTTTCCTTCCACTCTTTTGCTTTCTCTTTATCGGTTCCTTTCAGATCAGCACCAAGATCACAACTGTAATTCCACTGCACTTCATCGCCATCTTTTAATGTATATTCACCACAGCTTACTTTTGCATATTTGCCGTTCACACTGTACATCCAACCGCTCCAACGTCCACCGTCCTGTTCATACAGGTTGCCGATTCCCTGAATATAGGCTGTCTTTTTGCCGCCGGAATATTCCATCTGTATTCCTTTGGCATCCTGCACTTCGCAGAGCAGATCAAATACGGAACTGCCCTTCTTCACCTGCATTTTTTCCTTTTTCAGCATGCAGCCATCTTTCGGCAGCACACCTTTCCACTTTTTCTGTTTTGTCAGACCCTTTTTAATCGCCGTATCACAACGGATTTCCACAGATACATCCATCTTTTCTTCACTGGTCTTTGAAGATCCGGCTCTGTCCGGTGTCTCCTGTGCACATCCTGCCAGCAGCAGACAAACGCTCAATATCGCTGTGATTTTCCACAATTTCTGTTTTATTTTTATCATTTTTCCACCTTGTTCTTACTTTTTATCCCAATATATCTGCCTGGCTCCTCTGCTTACAAACAAACTCATTCAGAATCAGACCTTCTAACCTGTTATAAACTATTATAAATAAGTATAAAAAATAAGCCTCCGTCTTCATGCCTCCGGACTTCTCTTTTATGATCTCCAGATACCTGTATCCTGTCTCGCAGTTCCAACCTACTCACGTCCCTTCTCAAGAATCTCTCGTTCTCAATGGATCTGACGCTTTCGTCCTGATTACAGTAGGGATAAAGTCTGTGGCGGAATCTCACCGCATGTTCCTTGAAAAATATAATAAGCCACTGCAAAATCTGTTCGGGCTTCTGTATTTTCCTGCATCTGTACAGACGACCATTTTCATTCTGTTAATCCATATGAATCTTACTATCCCTGCCTGTGTTTGTCAAGCACACCACAGTTCCTGCCACCGACATTTTTCTCCGGCTGCTATGGCAACAGAGACGAGATAACAAAAAGCAGAAGGACTTCCTGCCCACCGGACAGGCTGCCTTCTGCTTTTTATTATTCCTATATTATGATTCCTCACCCATGCTCACACGCTCAATGTGCATGGCAAGATAACCGATCTCCATATCTTCCAGAGTTACCCGGAGTGCCTTGCTCATATGCTCACAGACAGTCTTCGCCAGTGCATAGGATTCTGGAAACTTATACTCTACATAATCATTCATGTTAATTTTCAAAGATTCTCCGTTAAGCGCTCTTGCCACCATATATTTGACATGATTCATAAGACGGTTATAACTCAGTGAAATAATATTAATATGGATACCTTTCTTTTCTTCAATCAGGGATACACACTCTCGCACAGCTCTCGCCATTTGCATCGAAACAGAAACCGACTCCTCTTCCAACGCAGAATGAATATGAAGCGCCACATAACCGACTTCATCATCATCGATCTCTATATTTTTTTCCTTTTTCAGCATCTCTTTCAGCATGCAGGCAATCTTAAATTCACTGTAAAATAAAGCCTGTATATCTTCCGTCAATGGATTCGATATCTGCTCACCGCGTTTAATTCGCTCTACAGCAAATGCAATATGATCTGCCATCGGGAATAAAATACTTCTGTCTACTTTTCCAAATTGTTCCTCCGCTGCATTCAGGATCTGATTCGCCATCTGAAAATACTCCGGTGCTACACTTTTGATCAAATCTGCCGCGTCACCTTTAGAAGATGTTTCCTGCAGGGAATAAACGGTGCAGGTTTCCGGTTTCTCCATCCGTTCACCGATTTTTCTTCCAAATCCTGCTCCCTTCCCGAGTAGAACATATTCTTTCTGATCATTCAGGTCAATTACGATCACACCATTGTGATTTAACACTTTGCTAATACGATACATGTTTTCCCCACCTTTATCTGCCTTTGACAGATTTCCTTCACTATTCCTAGTCTAACATATATCCTTCATATTCACAAATCTGTTTTCGAAGTTTTAACACCATAGACGGTGCTACGGAAAGTTCATCCACGCCAATTTCCATAAAAGTATCCGTCAATTCCAGATCTGCGCCAAGCTCACCGCAGATTCCAACCCATTTTCCATGTTTGTGCGCATTTTCTGTCACCATTCGGATCATACGGATAATTGCCTTGTGATGGGCATTATAAAAATCATCCAGCTTTGCATTCTGACGGTCGATTGCCATCGTATACTGCGTCAGATCATTCGTTCCGATACTGAAGAAATCAACCATCTGCGCCAGTTCGTCGCTGACCATCACTGCTGCCGGTGTTTCAATCATAATTCCCTGTTCCGGAATCTGATATGGAACTCCCTCTTTTGTCAATTCGTTTTCTACTTCTTTTACAATTTTCTGGATTTTGGCAACTTCCTCTTCCGATGTAATCATTGGATACATCACAGACAAGTTCCCATATACCGCTGCGCGAAGAAGTGCACGAAGCTGTGTTTTGAAGATTTCCGGCTGTTTCAGGCAGATACGGATGGCACGATATCCCATTGCCGGGTTTTCTTCTTCACCCAGTCCAAAATAATCCACCTGTTTATCTGCTCCAATGTCCAGTGTACGGATAATCACTTTCTTTCCCGCCATTGTCTGTAATACCTGACGGTATGCACGAAACTGCTCTTCCTCCGTCGGAAAATCTTCTCTTCCCAGATACAAAAACTCACTCCGGAACAGGCCCACACCTTCTGCATCATTTTCCAGTACGGAAGGAATATCGCCCACGTTTCCGATATTTGCATACAGATGTACTTTTTTCCCATTTTTCGTACAGGTTTCTTTTCCTTTGTATTTTTGCAGAAGCGCCTCTTTTTCCTCTTCCTCCTGCATCTTTTCCTTTGCAGCCGCACACTGTTCTTCTGTCGGCTCTGTGATAAATGTTCCTGCAAACGCATCCAGGACAGCGGTCATTCCATTTTCCAGTTTATCCAGATCCATTTCTGTTCCGATCATTGCCGGAATATTCATCATTCTCGCAAGAATTGCCGTATGGGAATTGGAAGATCCATGTACAGTTACAAATCCAAGAATTTTCTCCTTATCCAACTGCACGGTCTCACTCGGCGTAAGATCATCTGCAACAATAATAGATGCTTCCTCTCCTGCTTCCATTCCTATGCTGTTTCCATTTAAATTCTCAACCAGACGATTAGAAATATCTTTGACATCCGCAGCTCTTGCTTGCATGTAATCATCATCCATTGCCGCAAACATCTCTGCAAAATTATCACCTGTCACTGCGACGGCATAAGAAGCACTGACTCTTTCTGTACGGATCATATTGCGGATGGCATCCTGATAATCTTCATCTTCCAGCATCATCTGATGCACTTCAAAAATTGCCGCACTCGCTTCACCAACCTCACTTAATGCTTTTTCATATAAATGCTGAAGCTGTTCTTTCGATGTCTCAACTGCTTCTTCTACTTTTTTAATCTCCGATTCCGGATCCCCTGCTTTTTCTCTTTTTACCTGTACATCCTGTTTTTTAAGGACTGTAACCGGTCCAAGGGCAATGCCCTTGAATACCGGTTTTCCTTTATATTCCTGTGCCATAGTTTTTACCTCAACGATATTTTCCACTCTTTTGCATTCTGCAAACTTTTACAGATTTGCCTCCAAAAATGCTTTGATTCCATCTGCTGCCGCTTCTTCATCCGGTCCTTCTGCTGTCACACGTACTTCCTGTCCGCATTTGATTCCCAGTGCCATTAAAGCCATCAATCTTGTAACTTCTGCAGATTTTTCATCTTTGTAAATCGTAATCTTACTTTCGTATTTTTTTGCCTCTTTCGCAAGCATTCCTGCCGGTCTTGCATGGATTCCCTGTTCGTCTTTTACTGTGTACATAAATTCTTTCATTTGTTTAATCTCCTTTTTTCATTTTTCTTTATATAATGTTGGATCCTCCAACGGGTTTCTTAATATCTGTCTATTGCAAATAATGGTTCTCCTGCTTTGATCTCGCCTTCTGCCAGAAGTCTTACTTTATCACTGTCTTCCAGTTCTGTACAAAGGACCGGCGAACACAGAGACGGGGCATGTGCTTTCAGAAAATCAATATCAATTTCCATCAGTTTTTCGCCCTTTTTCACTTTCTGTCCATTTTCTACAAATACCTGGAAGCCTTCACCGTTCAGGCTTACTGTATCAATTCCGATATGAAGCAATAAAGATAAGCCACTGTCAGTTAAAAATCCAATTGCATGTTTCGTATCAAATACAAACACGACTTCTCCGTCCTCCGGCGCAACAATCTGTGCATTTTCCGGTGTCACAACTGCTCCATCTCCCATCATGCGTCCGGCAAATCCTTCATCCGGTGCAGTAGACAGGTCGGCTGCCAGACCTGTGATCGGACTGGACACGATAATTGTCTCTTTTACTTCTTTTGTTTCATTTTCTGCAGTTGTATTTTCTTCTTTTGTTACAGCAACTTCTTCTGCCTGCGGAACGATTTCTTCGTCCGGTGCTGTTTCTAAATAGTCTTCAAAGTTTGACTTGATCACTGTAACTTTCGGTCCGTAAATGATCTGCACTCCATTTCCTTTATGAACCACTCCGGAAGCTCCTGTCGCTTTCAAAATGCTATCCTGTACAAGCTCCGGTTTATAAACTGTGCAGCGAAGTCTTGTCGCACAGCAGTCTACGTCAGAAATATTTTTCTTTCCACCAAGTCCTACAAGAATTCCTTCTGATACTGCATCCTCTGGATTTGCTGCTGCACCTTCTTTTCTTGCGTTGACATCTGCTCTCGTATAAAGCTTTACTTCTTCCACATCGTCACGTCCCGGTGTTTTCAAATCCATTTTCTTGATCAGGAAACTAAACAAGAAATAATAAACGATAAAATATCCAACTCCGACGATCACAATCCAGATCCAGTTTGTCTTTTCATTTCCCTGTAAAATTCCAAACAGGAACATATCGATCAGTCCACCGGAGAATGTCATTCCGACACCGACTTTAAAGACGTGCATCAGCATATAAGCAAGTCCTGCGAATACACAGTGAATTCCATACAGCACCGGTGCAACAAATAAGAATGTAAATTCCAGTGGCTCTGTAATTCCTGTCAGCATAGAAGTCAGGGCTGCGGATAATAATAAACCTGCAACTGCTTTCTTCTTTTCCGGTTTTGCTGTCTTATACATTGCAAGCGCGGCTCCCGGCAATCCAAAGATCATAAGTGGGAATTTTCCACTCATAAATCTTGTCGCGGATACTGCAAAATGTTTTACAGACGGATCTGCAAGCTGTGCAAAGAAAATATTCTGCGCACCTTCGATAGTTTTTCCAGCCACCTCTAATGTTCCGCCTACAGCAGTCTGCCAGAATGGAAGATAGAATACATGATGCAATCCAAACGGGATCAGCAGACGCTCCATAAATCCGTAAACCCATGTTCCTGCATATCCGGATTTCAAAACAAGATCTCCGATGTGGTAAATACCAGACTGGATCACCGGCCATACAAAGAACATTAAAATTCCGACTCCTACATAGACCAGACCGGAAATGATCGGTACAAATCTCGTTCCGCCAAAGAATGATAACACCTGCGGAAGTTCGATCTTATAAAAGCGGTTATGCAGCGCCGCAACTCCAAGCCCTACGATAATTCCACCGAACACACCCATCTGCAGGGAAGTGATTCCACATACATCTGCAACTGCTCCTTCTAACATCGCGTCTGCTCCACCGTTTGCCGTAATCAGCGCCCCGATGGAAGCGTGCATGATAAAAAATGAGATTACAGATGCAAGTGCTGCAACTTCTTTCTCTTTCTTTGCCATACCGATTGCAACACCCATTGCAAAAATCACCGGCAGATTCGTGAAAATAATATTTCCGGCTGCACTCATAACCTGCAGGATCAAGTTCAGCACCGTACCCGGTCCCATAATCTTCATCAGTCCATACGTTTTCAACATTGTTTCATTGGTGAACGATCCACCAAGCCCGAGCAGCAGTCCCGCTACCGGAAGAATTGCGATCGGAAGCATGAAGGATCTTCCTACTCTCTGCAAAACTCCGAAAATTTTGTCTTTCATAGTTTTTCTTCTCCTTTAGTTTCTTGTTATAGTGTATCCGTTTTTAACATTTATATAGGAGAATTCTCCGCTTCGCGCGAGTGGGCATCTTTTCAGAGAGGTTTATGCAAGAAAAACAAAGTATCATATATACAGCAAAAAAAAGACATTACCCCCACATAAATATCAAAATACTTATGCACGGTTAATGCCTGCTTACTCAGTTACACACCATGTATGCCATATTTATAACATATCAAAAAAAGAAAGTCAAGATGTAAATTTTATAGAAATCACATACAAAATTTACGTCCTGACTCACCTTTGTTGTACTGCGCACAGCTTTGGCGTGCTCATAATTTGTGGTATCCAGCTTCTTCTCTGTTTTCTTTACAGATAGTTCATAAGAAGTCGCCTCCTGCCAGGAACGGCAGCGGATGTAAAGGCCTTCACCGGCGTTGACTTTTTGCCATAAAATTGGCGCTGTCCCTCAGCCTTACAGTTGAACCTGACGCTCCGGTCAGCGGCAGGTATATGTCAATTATAGCAACACAGCACGACCTTGAAAAGTAAAGAAAGCCGGAATATGAATTTTATAGAAATCACATACAAAATTCACATCCCGGCTGACTACCGTTATTTGTTCTTATTTACTACAGTTTTATTTACCATAGTAGCATTTCAGATACATTTCTTTGATTTCTTTCATCAGTGGATATCTTGGGTTAGCTGCTGTACACTGATCGTTAAATGCCTGCTCTGTCATCTCATCTAATGTATCAAGGAAGTATTTCTCATCGATACCATAGTCTTTGATCGTCTTCTTGATACCGATCTTCTCTTTGAGTACTTCCAGTTTTGCAAGGAAGTTTTCAAATACTTCTTCATCTGTATTTCCCTGGCATCCTGCGAAACGTCCAAGCTCTGCATAGCGGGCAAGTGCGTGTGGATACTGGTACTGAGAAAATGTTCCCATCTTTGTCGGTACTTCTGCTGCATTATATCGCATAACTTCTGTTAAAATAACTGCGTTTGCAACACCGTGTGGCAGATGGTGGAACGCTCCTAATTTATGAGCCATTGAGTGGTTCAGTCCAAGGAATGCATTTGCAAATGCCATACCAGCCATGCAGGAAGCATTTGCCATATGTTCTCTTGCAATCGGATCATTTGCTCCGTTTTCATAAGCAGATGGCAGGTTTTCAAATACCATTTTCACTGCTTTCATAGCAAGACCATCAGTGTAATCTGTTGCCATGATAGATACATATGCCTCGATCGCATGTGTCATAACATCAATACCGGATGCACTTGTCAGTCCTTTTGGGGCTGTCATTGCATTGTCAACATCTACGATTGCCATATTCGGAAGCAGTTCGTAGTCAGCGATCGGCCATTTTACACCAGTCTCTGCATCTGTGATGATCGCGAAAGGTGTCACCTCAGATCCTGTTCCAGAAGATGTAGGAATTGCTACGAAATATGCCTTCTCTCCCATTTTCGGGAATGTAAATACTCTCTTACGGATATCCATGAAATCCATTGCCATATCTTCAAAGTTTGCTTCCGGATGTTCATACATCACCCACATAATCTTTCCGGCATCCATTGCAGATCCACCACCGAGTGCGATGATTGTATCCGGCTCAAATGCGCGCATCTGGTCTGCACCTTTCTGTGCACACTGTAATGTCGGATCCGGTGCTACTTCATAGAAACATGTGTGCTGAATTCCCATCTCATCCAGTTTCTCTTCAATCGGTTTTACATATCCATTTTTATATAAGAAGCTGTCGGTTACGATAAATGCCTTTTTCTTATGCATTACGGTTCCAAGTTCATCCAGTGCTACCGGCATACAGCCTTTCTTAAAGTATACTTTCTCAGGTGTTCTGAACCACAGCATGTTCTCTCTCCTCTCAGCTACCGTCTTAATGTTGATCAAATGTTTTACGCCTACGTTCTCTGATACAGAGTTTCCACCCCATGAACCACATCCAAGTGTGAGGGACGGAGCAAGTTTGAAGTTGTACAGATCACCGATTCCACCGTGTGAAGATGGTGTATTAATAAGGATTCGGCATGTCTTCATTGCTGCTGCATGCTTTGCAATCTTTTCTGTCTGTGCCGGATGCACATATAAAGAAGCTGTATGTCCATATCCACCGTCAGCTACAAGCTGAGCTGCTTTTTCAAGTGCCTCATCAAATGTCTTTGCTCTGTACATTGCGAGTACCGGAGATAATTTCTCATGTGCAAATTCTTCTGAAATATCAACGGATTCTACTTCACCGATCAGGATCTTTGTATTTTTCGGAACTTTTACACCTGCCAGTTTTGCAATCTCGTAAGCAGACTTTCCAGGGATCTTATTGTTCAATGCGCCGTTGATGATGATTGTCTTACGAACTTTATCAAGCTCTTCGCCTGGTTTCAGGAAATAACATCCACGGTATGCAAATTCTTTCTTTACTTCATCATAAATGCTGTCCAGTACAGTTACAGACTGCTCAGATGCACAGATCATACCATTATCAAATGTCTTAGAATGAATGATGGAGTTTACTGCCATCCTCACATCTGCTGTGTCATCAATAATAACCGGTGTATTACCAGCTCCAACTCCGAGTGCCGGTTTGCCGGAAGAATATGCTGCTTTTACCATTCCAGGTCCGCCGGTTGCAAGAATAATATCTGCATCTCTCATAACGGTATTCGTCAGCTCCAGTGAAGGTGTATCGATCCATCCGATGATTCCTTCCGGTGCTCCTGCTTTCACTGCCGCATCCAGAACAACTTTTGCTGCTGCAATTGTAGATGCCTTAGCTGCCGGATGTGGACTAATGATGATTGCATTTCTTGTCTTCAAGCAGATCAGTGTTTTGAAAATTGCTGTTGATGTCGGGTTTGTTGTAGGAATAACTGCCGCAACCAGTCCGATTGGTTCTGCAATCTTCTTAATTCCATATGCTTTATCTTCTTCGATCACGCCACAGGTTTTTGTATTCTTGTATGCGTTATAAATATATTCTGCTGCGTAATGGTTTTTAATAACCTTATCTTCAACGATTCCACGACCTGTTTCTTCGACTGCCTGTTTCGCAAGAGGGATACGCATTTTATTGGCTGCCATTGCTGCTTCGAAGAAAATCTTATCAACTTGTTCCTGCGTGTATGTAGCAAAGATCTTCTGTGCTTCTCTCATCGCTTTCATTTTTGCTTCAAGAGTTTCCACGCTATCAATGATTGTTGGTACTGTCTCTTTTTTCTTTGCCATCTTCTGATCCTCCTGTAAATGGTATATGTGATTTCTTTCTATGTTTCATACTATACAAGCTCGTTAATATTTTGTCAATTACTTTTGGTATTTTTTTAACATATCTGTTAATTTTTAAACAATCGCTTCGAAAAGCAATAATTTTCAGGAGGATTTTTGTATATATTTACCACACTATCAATGCGGTGTAATAAAGTAGCTATCATTATTTGATCTTCTCATAAAGAAGTGCTTCCAATTCTTCGTAAGATTCTGTCCGGTTGATTTCATCTCTTAATTTGGATGAGCCTTTCATTCCTTTCGTATACCAAGCAACGTGTTTTCGCATCTCGCGGATACCGATAAAGTCACCCTTGTACTCCATCTGAAGTCTCGCATGTCTTAGCATTGTCTCGCGAATCACTTCCGGCGAAGGACGTTCCGGCAGTTTTCCAGTCTTTTCGTATTCCAGAAGTTCTCTGAAAATCCATGGATTTCCCTGGGCGCCTCGTCCGATCATTACGCCATCACAGCCGGTTTCTTCCCGCATCCGGATTGCCTGCTCTCCGGTTGTCACATCACCGTTTCCGATAACCGGAATAGACACTGCTGCTTTAACCTGTCTTATAATATCCCAGTCTGCTTTTCCGGAATAATACTGCTCTCTTGTTCTTCCATGTACGGCTACTGCTTTTGCTCCTGCTTCTTCTGCAACTTTTGCGATCTCCACTGCATTAATATGCGCATCGTCAAATCCTTTTCTGATCTTCACTGTCACAGGTTTCTTTATTGCTTTTGCCGTCTTTGACACAATCTCATAGACAAGCTCCGGTCTTAACATAAGTGCAGAACCTTCTCCGTTCTTCACGATCTTCGGTACCGGGCAGCCCATATTGATATCCAGGATCTGAAATGGAAGTGGTTCGATCATTTTCGCAATCTCACTGATGATATCCGGCTCCGATCCGAACAGTTGCAATGAAACCGGATATTCTTCCGGATGAATCGCCAATAAAGTCTTTGTATTTTTATTCTTATATTGCAGTGCTTTCGCACTGATCATCTCCATACATAAAAGCCCTGCCCCCTGCTCTTTGCAGAGCAAACGGAAGGGCAGGTCTGTAACCCCCGCCATCGGTGCGAGGATATATGGATTTTCAAGCTTTACTTCTCCAATCTTCATGCTTAACGTTTCCTGTTCTTTTGATAAATAATATGAAGTCCTTTTAAAGTCAGCTGAGGATCATACACATCAATCGTATCTGTCTCTGCAGCAATGATTTTTCCAAGTCCTCCGGTCGCAACGACTTTTGCATTCTCATAACCAGACTCTTTTTTCAACTGATTGATGATATATTCTGTCTGTCCGATCTGTCCGTAGACCAGACCGCCCTGCATTGCCGAAATCGTCTCTTTCGCCAAAATAGATGCCGGTTTCTTAATCTCGATCGCCGGCAGCATATCTGCCTCACCCCACAATGCCTGCGCGGAAGTGCGGATTCCCGGAGCAATCACACCTGCTTCAAATGTGCCATCTGCTCCGACAATATCATACGTTGTCGCTGTTCCAAAATCTACAACAATAACAGGTCCTCCAAATAATGTATATGCTGCAACCGCATCCACGATACGATCAGCCCCTACCTGTCTCGGATTCTCTGTAACGATACGGATTCCGGTCTTAATTCCTGCTGAAACGACCATCGGTTTTACACCAAAATATTTAATAATTGCGCTTCCTAAAGAATGCATGATATCCGGAACTACAGAGGCGATAATTACGTCTGTAATCTGTTCGCCTTCAATTCCATGTCTTTCCACCAATTCACGCAATGTGATTCCATATTCATCTGATGTACGCGGCTGTTTTGCCTTCATACGGAAAGTACCGGAGATCTTGTCTTCCGAAAAAATGCCGAGTGTAATGTTTGTATTTCCCGCATCTATAACTAATAACATATTTTCCTCCTACAGCTCTTCTCCCAGGAAGAACACTTTGTAATATAACTGCAGCGACTGCAGTAATTCCTGTTTTTCTCTCTGAAGCTGTTTGATTTTCAACTGGCTTCCAATATCATCAAACATCGGATCTCCCTCTTCAGATGTCACTTCAAAACACAACTCTCCGTTTTCTTCATAGACCAGTGTCAGTATGCCACCTACGTCGTGTACATATAACACACACATGATTTTCAGTTCGTCTTTGATATGATCCGGTAGTCCTGAAAAATCAGGATTCAGATAATATTTTTCTTCATAAGAATTTGCCCCACAAAGGACGATTTTCTCTTCGTACATAATACCTCCGCTATTTTACAACAGTTTGTCCCGGCTGTCTATACATATCCGTAGATTCCTCGCACAGACACTTCTCCGGCATAGATTTCACGCTCAGTGCCATCCGGCAGAACTACGATCAGCTCACCAGTATCGTTAATTCCTTTTGCGTGTGCTTCATATGCTCCCGCCGGATCCAATACCCGCACATCCCGGTCACGATTAAGCAGACACGCTTCATATGCCTCCCGGATTCCGGACAAATCTTCCCGCTGCACAAACTGTTCATAATATTGTTCAAATCTTTCCATAACCGTCGCAATAACTCCGGCACGCTTTACAGGCTTACCCGTCTCCACCTTCAAAGATGTTGCCGTCTCTTTGATCTCATCCGGAAATGTTTCCTGATTGACGTTGATCCCGACTCCGATCACAACATAATTGATATAATCAATTTCCGTACTCATCTCCGTCAGGATTCCGCAGATTTTCTTCTTATTCAGTACGATGTCATTCGGCCACTTGATTCCCGCGTCCACACCAAGCGCATCCCTGATTCCATCTGCTACCGCAAGCGCCATTACAAGTGTCAGCATCGGTGCTTTCACCGGCGGTATCTCCGGTCTTAATAAAATGGTCATGGAAACACTGTTCCCAGACGGTGACTCCCAGCCGCGTCCGCGTCTTCCTTTACCGGCAGTCTGTCGATCTGCGACAAACAGTGTACCGTGTACTTCACCTTTCTCACCCGCCGCTTTCGCCTGATTATTCGTGGAATCCGTCTCGTCGTAGTAAACAACCTGTCTGCCCGCCCATTTTGTCGTAACCAGACTTTCAATTTCTGCTTTTGACAAAACATCCGGACTATCCAGAAGGCGGTAGCCTTTATTGCGTACCGCCTCAATTGTGTAACCTTCTTTTTTTAACTGTTCCATTACTTTCCAGACTGCAGTCCTTGACACCTGAAAATGATCACAAAGCTGCTGCCCGGATATATAAGAGCTGCTCTCTTTCAGCAGTCGTAAAATCTCTGCTTTCATCTTATCGCTCCGACTTTCTATCTCTCACCAAGTGTTGCAACCATAACCGCTTTAATCGTATGCATACGGTTCTCTGCCTCATCGAATACCTTGGACTGTGAAGATTCAAATACTTCATCTGTTACTTCCATATCTGTAAGACCATATTTTTCATAGATTTCTTTACCGATTTTGGTCTTCAGATCATGGAATGCAGGCAGGCAATGCAGGAAGATTGCTTTCTCTCCGGCATTATCCATTACTTCCTTCGTAACTTTATATGGTGATAGTTCTTTGATTCTCTCTGCCCATACTTCATCCGGTTCACCCATAGATACCCACACGTCTGTATAAATAACATCTGCACCTTTGGTTCCGGCTTTTACATCTTCTGTCAAAGTAATGGTTCCGCCGCTTTCTTTTGCATAGCCTCTGCATGTTTCAACAAGCTCTGCATCCGGGAAATATTTTTCAGAAGTACATGCTGTAAAATGCATTCCCATCTTCGCACACGCAATCATCAGAGAGTTACCCATGTTATACCTTGCATCGCCCATGTATACAAGATGGATATTTTCCAGTGTTCCAAAATGCTCACGGATCGTCAGCAGATCTGCCAGCATCTGTGTCGGATGATACTCATTTGTCAGGCCATTCCATACCGGCACACCTGCATGTTTTGCCAGTTCTTCTACACGTTCCTGACCGAATCCACGATATTCGATACCATCAAACATTCTTCCGAGTACTCTTGCTGTATCTTCAATACTCTCTTTCTTGCCAATCTGGGATCCACTTGGATCCAGATAAGTGGTTCCCATTCCCATGTCATGTGCCGCCACTTCAAAAGAACATCTGGTTCTTGTACTTGTCTTTTCAAAAATAAGCGCAACATTCATGCCTCTGTATTTATCTACCGGGATTCCTTTTTTCTTCTTATCTTTCAGATCTGCTGCCAAATCCAGCATGTAGGTAATCTTTTCCTTTGTAAAATCTTTCAGTGTTAAAAAATGTCTGCCTTTTAGGTTCATCCTTCGTGTCCTTCTTTCCTTATTGTCCAGTCAGCCTTTTTGGTCGTTGTTTATTTTATTTATCTTTTCCACCAATCTCTGTCATGGACTTCACCAATCCTGCCATGCCCTGGATCTCGGATGGAATAATAATCTTGGTTGCTTTTCCGTCTGCTGCCTTCTCAAATGCTTCCAGACTCTTCATTGTCAGCACGGCTTCATCTGCTCCTGCTTCTTTCAGGAAACGAATACCGTCTGCATTCGCCTGCTGCACCTTTAAGATTGCTTCTGCTTCACCTTCTGCTTCACGGATCATTGCTTCCTTCTGTGCCTCTGCTTTCAGGATTGCTGCCTGTTTCTCTGCTTCCGCATCAAGGATTGCCGATTCTTTATGACCTTCTGCTACCAGAATTGTTGACTTCTTCTCACCTTCTGCACGCAGGATTGCTTCACGTCTCTCACGCTCTGCTTTCATCTGTTTCTCCATTGCGTCCTGAATAGCTGCAGGTGGTATGATATTTTTCAGCTCTACACGATTTACTTTAATTCCCCATGGATCTGTTGCCACATCCAGGGAAGCACGCATCTTCGTATTGATCGTCTCTCTGGAAGTCAATGTCTGGTCAAGTTCCAGATCACCGATAATATTACGAAGTGTCGTTGCTGTCAGATTCTCAATTGCCATGATCGGATTGGCAACTCCATAACAGAACATCTTCGGATCTGTGATCTGATAAAACACAACTGTATCGATCCGCATTGTTACATTATCTTTTGTAATAACCGGCTGTGGCGCAAAATCTACAACCTGTTCTTTCAGATCAACACGTCTTGCCACACGGTCAAAAATCGGAACTTTAAAATGAAGTCCCGTACTCCATGTTGCCTGGTAAGCCCCCAGTCTTTCGATTACAAGTGCCTCTGCCTGTCTGACAATCTTCACACAGGATATAATAAGCATCACAACAATCAATATTAATATTGCTAAAAAAATCGTATTTAGTGCCATCATCTTTACTCCTCCTCTTTTCTTCTCTCTCTGACAATAAGCTTCACACCTTGGATACCTTCCACTACAACGATCGTATCTTTTGCGATCTTTCCATCCGTTTCGTCTGTCTTTGCCGACCATTCCTGTCCACGGATTTCTACATGCCCTGCTGCCTGCAGTGTATCAATATCTTCTGTCACCAGTGCCTGTTCCCCAATAAGACTCTCAGCGTTCGTCTTCTGCCGCTCTTTATTAAAGTACTTCACGGCAAGTGGTCTTGTAAGCACCAGTAATATAACAGAAACTATGAGAAATGCAACAACCTGCACAGGCAGACCGAAGCCGATCACTCCGCTCACAAATGCCACCAGCGCTCCGCCGGCAAACCAGATTGTCGTAAGTCCCATAGTCAAGATCTCGATAATTAATAATATTACAAATAATATAAGCCAGTATACAGTCTGCATAAATATTCCTCACTTTGCTCCGTGCTTCGCACTCCCTCAATCTGTCCGATATTCGCATATCGGGGCGAGCCCCAAAGTCTTGCATCCACTTATGAGTAAACTCATGTGGATGCCGGACTTTTTGTCTCTGGTATCATTATCTTACTATATTTTCTCCGATAACGCAATTCTAACTGTCTACTGACTTCCTTATGATTTTATGAATTTTTTTCTGTATTTCTTCTCTGTCTTTTCACTTCAAACATCAATACCGAAGCGGCTATTGCGGCATTTAACGACTCCACCTCTCCACTCATCGGAATAATGATATAGTGATCTGCCATTTTCGAGGTTTCTTCACGCAGCCCGTTCCCCTCATTTCCAATCAGGAATGCACAGGAGAAAGCATAATCTTCTTCATCATAAGACTTCTCCCCGTCCAGATGCGCCGCGTATACTTTAATCCCGGCATCTTTGATCTTGCGGATTGCCTTCAGGATATCTTCCGCATAATAAAACGGCATCCGGTAAATAGAACCCATCGTTGAACGGATTGTTTTCGGATTGTAAATATCCACACAGTCACGGCTCATGATCACACCTGTTACACCTGCGCCTTCTGCAGTCCGCACAATCGTACCCATATTTCCCGGATCCTGCAAATTATCCAGCACTAGCAGATGCCGCTTTTCGCCTTTTAACAGATCCTCCAGCTTATAGGATTTCTGCCGCACAACACAGAGAACCCCCTGTGGTGTCTTTGTATCCGATGCATGTGCAAATACAGTATCCGTCAGCACTTCTATGTGCACTCCGGCTTGCCCTGCAATCGCATTTACCAGCACTTTTTCTTTTTTATAAAAAGATTCAGATACATATACTTCCTGTAACTCATCCACCGGCACTTCCCGGAACATCCGGATGCCTTCCACAAGAAATACATGTTCTTCATCTCTTAATTTTCTCTTCTTTTTTAAATTAATCAGTCTTTTAACTTTTCCGTTTGCTGTACTTGTAATCATTCTCTCTGTCCCTTAATAACTATAATATTGAAGCACCCCTGATTATGGTGCCTGCAAATCGCTTTTTACTTCACCTTTTTCACAATAATTGTTATACTTTGAAACGGTATCCGACACCCCAGATTGTCTCGATATACTGAGGGTTGGATGTGTCCATCTCAATCTTTTCACGGATTTTCTTAATGTGCACGGTTACAGTTGCGATGTCACCGACAGATTCCATATCCCAGATTTTCTGGAACAGTTCATCTTTGGAATACACATGATTCGGGTGTGCCGCAAGAAATGACAACAGATCAAATTCTTTTGTTGTAAATGTTCTCTCTTCTCCATTTACCCATACTCTTCTTGCAGTCGTGTCAATCTTAAGTCCTCGGATCTCGATCACTTTATTTTTTTCTGCCATGCTTCCGATCAACCGATCATATCTTGCAAGATGTGCTTTCACACGTGCCACCAACTCGCTCGGGCTGAACGGCTTTGTCATATAATCATCCGCTCCCAATCCCAGTCCACGAATCTTATCAATATCATCTTTTTTTGCTGATACCATAATGATTGGTGTGTTCTTCTCATCTCTGACCTTCCGACAGATTTCAAATCCATCTACCCCCGGAAGCATCAGATCAAGAATCAGAAGATCATATTCTTCCTGAAGTGCTTTCTCAAGTCCACTGTCTCCATCATTTGCAACTTCCACTTCAAATCCGCTCAGTTCCAGATAGTCTTTCTCCAGATCTGCAATCGTCTCTTCGTCTTCAACTATTAAAATCTTACTCATTCAATGGTACCTCCTGATATTTTCTCAAAACAAAATACATCGTTGTTCCTGTGTCTTCTCTGCTGGTTGCCCAAATCTTACCACCATGCTCTTCCACAATCTTCTTAACAATAGAAAGCCCGATACCGCTTCCGCCTTTGGAAGAATTTCTTGAAGCATCCGTTCTGTAAAAACGGTCGAAAATATTTGGCAGATCCTTGGCTGCAATTCCTTTGCCGTTATCTTCCAGTTCAACCTGAATAAAGTCACCGACATCTTTTACACGAAGATTGATGATCGGTTTTCTTTTATCCATATATTTCAACGAATTATTTACAATATTATGCACAACACGCTTGATCTGTTCCGCGTCTGCAATCACTTTCACTTCTGGATCTACATAATTAAAATATCCAAATTCTACATTTTTTGACTCCAGTTCCAGCGACAAATCTTCTGCACAATCTGTAAAATAATCATTTACAGATATAATATTGAAGTTATATGGAATACGGTTTGTGTCAATCTTGGAATACAATGTCAACTCATTGATCAGTGTATTCATCTCATTCGCTTTATTATAGATCGTGCGGATATATTTGTCCATTTTCTCCGGTGTATCCGCTACTCCGTCCATGATTCCTTCTGCATATCCTTTGATTGCTGTCACCGGTGTCTTAAGGTCATGGGAGATATTACTGATCAGTTCTTTGTTCTCCTTGTCAAACTGAATCTTCTCTTCTGCACTGTCCTTTAACCGCTTACGCATATCTTCCAGATTACTGCAGAGCTGGCCGAGCTCATCATCAGACTCCGGTTTGATCTCAAAATCCAGATTGCCTTCTTTGATATTATAAGCTGCCCTCTTCATCTTTGACAACGGACGCATGATTCCGCGGTAGATCCACATGAGCAAAATAAATGCCGTTGCAATTAAAACAATAACGACCACACAGATCAAGTCTACAAAAAGCTCCTCCACTTCTGGTATAACGTTCTTCATGTCTGTAACGATAAATGCGCTTCCTTTTTCTCCGCTTCGATATTTAAAATCAATCTGCTTGATCAGTACCTGAGCATTGCCACCCAGATAAAGTCCATTTTTCGCATCGGCATCTGCCTCACCATACTTCGGAAGCTGACGGATCACATATTTTGTTTCCCCACTGTCTGTACCAATGTAAACAATGGTATTTCCTTTTCGCACAAGCAGATAGGCTTTTTTCTTTTCCAGTTTTTTATTTACTTTCTCAAGTCTGGTCGCATCGCCCATCTCTTCCGGATCTTCGGCAATAATCTTCTTTAGTTCTTCATACGGCTTCTCAGTTACTTTTGACAATACCTGCATAGAATTTGATAAGCTCTCCCAGGTTGTATCAGTAACTCCATATGTCTTTTCGATTGAGCTGATCTGATGTCTGCACAGGACTATTCCCATAGTTGTTGTCAATATAATCGGAATCAGCGTAATCGTTAAAAATGCTATCACAAGTCTTGTTCTTATTTTCATAGGAACACCTCCAGACTCAAGTATAGCATGAAAAAAGGCGCTTCACATCAAAGCGCCTGTAAACATTTCTAAAAATTTTATAAATATGCTTTCAGTACATCCACCTTATCTGTCTTTTCCCAGGAGAGGTCGATGTCTGTACGTCCAAAGTGTCCGTAAGCTGCTGTCTGCTTGTAAATTGGTCTTCTCAAATCCAGCATTTTGATAATTCCTGCCGGGCGGAGATCAAAGTTCTCACGGATGATCTCAACCAGTTTTTCATCAGATACTTTACCGGTTCCAAATGTATCTACCATAATGGAAGTCGGATGAGCAACTCCGATTGCGTAAGAAAGCTGGATTTCACATTTCTTGGCAAGTCCTGCTGCAACAACATTTTTCGCAACGTAACGTGCTGCGTACGCTGCTGAACGGTCTACCTTTGTGCAGTCTTTACCTGAGAAAGCTCCGCCGCCGTGACGTGCCATTCCACCGTAAGTATCTACAATGATCTTGCGTCCTGTCAGTCCACTGTCTCCGTGTGGTCCACCGATAACAAAACGTCCTGTCGGGTTGATAAAGAATTTTGTATTCTCGTCTACCATCTCTGCCGGAAGTACTGTGTCAAATACATATTTCTTAATATCTTCGTGAATCTGCTCCTGTGTCACATCCGGATCGTGCTGTGTAGATAAGACAACTGCATCCAGACGTTTCGGAACATCATTTTCATCATATTCTACTGTAACCTGTGTCTTTCCATCCGGTCTCAGATAAGAAAGCGTTCCGTTCTTCCTTACTTCTGTAAGTTTTCTTGCCAGTTTATGCGCCAGAGAAATCGGATATGGCATCAGTTCCGGAGTTTCATCCGTTGCGTATCCGAACATCATACCCTGGTCACCGGCTCCGATCGCATCAATCTCATCATCGCCCATTGTATGCTCTTTTGCTTCCAACGCTTTATCAACTCCAAGAGCGATATCTCCAGACTGCTCGTCAATTGCTGTGATCACACCACATGTCTCTGCGTCAAATCCAAATTTTCCTCTTGTATAGCCAATCTCTTTTACTGTATCGCGTACGATTTTCTGAATATCAACATAAGCATTTGTAGTGATCTCACCCATAACGAGAACCATACCTGTCGTTGTTGTTGTCTCACAAGCCACACGGCTCATCGGATCCTGTTCCATCAGTGCATCAAGAATCGCGTCTGAAATCTGGTCGCACATTTTATCCGGATGTCCTTCTGTAACGGACTCGGATGTAAATAATCTTTTTTCCATGTCATTCTCCCTTCTACTTTCTCCCGGGGACGGGGATTTTCCAGAAAATCCCCGTCCCCTTTAAAAAAAGACCTGTCCCTTTTTATGTTATCCACATAATCATCCACAATGCGAAAAAAACAGTCCACAACAAGTGGACTGTTTATATTCTCATATATCAATCTTCTTATTGTTCGATTACTCGCTCAGGTTGGCACCTTCCCATGATGGGGGTTGCCGCAGCTTCACAGATCCTTTGTACCTCCACTGCTCTGAATAAGAGAAAGTTAGCAATATTTATTATTTTCTTTGTTACCTTATAGAACTTTACACGTTTTAACTGTTCTTGTCAACTGATTTATCCAACTTTTAATTTGAATTTCTGAATTTCTTTCTCAGTTTCTACTTTTTCGATGACACCGCCAAGACCTCTGAGCTTCTCTTCGAATCTCTCATATCCTCTTTGGATATATACAATATCATCTACAATTGTAATGCCTTCTGTTGCAAGTCCTGCAATACAAAGTGCAGCTCCTGCGCGGAGATCCGGCGCACTCACTCTTGCTCCGCTGAACTTCTCAACACCTTCGATAGTTGCTGAGTTGCCTTCCACTTTGACATTCGCTCCCATTCTGGCAAGTTCGTCCAGATATTTGAAACGATTTTCAAAAATACTCTCTGTAATTGTGCTTGTTCCCTTGCAAAGTGCAAGCGTCACACCAATCTGTGGCTGCATATCCGTTGGGAATCCAGGATATGGAAGTGTCTTCACATGTGTACTTGTAAGATCGCCCTTGGATACAACACGCACTGCATCGTCAAATTCTTCTACCTCACAGCCAATCTCTTCCAGCTTGGCAATCGTAGCTTCCAAATGCTTCGGAATGACATTCAATACTGTCACATCTCCTCTGGTTGCCGCTGCCGCAAACATAAATGTTCCGGCCTCAATCTGATCCGGAATAACCGAATACTCTGTACTGTGAAGCTGTCTGACTCCACGAATCTTGATCACATCTGTTCCTGCACCACGAATATTCGCTCCCATGCTGTTCAGGAAGTTTGCCACGTCTACAACGTGTGGCTCTTTAGCCACATTCTCCATAATTGTAAGACCGTCTGCCATCGCAGCCGTCATCATTACATTGATCGTAGCGCCTACACTGACAACATCAAAATAAATATGTTTACCAACAAGCTTCTCAGCTTCTGCCATGATCTTACCATATTCAATCTCTACTTCTGCGCCCAGTGCACGGAAACCTTTCAGATGCTGGTCAATCGGTCTGCTTCCGATATTACATCCTCCCGGCAGTGCCACTTCCGCATGTTTGTACTTTCCGAGCATCGCGCCAAGTAAATAGTAAGATGCACGGATCTTTTTAATATAATCATATTCTATACTGAAATCATGAATGCCTCTTCCGTTGATCGTCACAGTATGACGGTCAATTCTATTCACTGTCGCTCCGATTCCGGCAATTGCGTCCAGTAATACATTAATATCGTTGACATCCGGAAGATTATCAATCTTAACTGTCTCATCTGTCATGATCGCAGCCGCAAGAATTGCAAGTGCCGCGTTCTTTGCTCCCCCTATTTCGACCTCTCCGACTAACGGATGGCCACCTTTAATAATATACTGTTCCATTAACCACACCTCTATATAATATTGCTGTCTATGATATAAGCATATTGGATATAGCAGTTATGCCCATTTTGTTCTCTTAAAAATCTAAAACAGGAAGACTCCCACTTCCTGAGTCTTTGCTATTATAGCACAAATCCAACATTTGTAAAATATTTTTTAATTTTATGTAATTATTTTGTAACATTTAATCCGTTTTCAAGCACACGAAGAACTTCCTCGATTGTCTCTTCCAGATCCCGTCCTTCCTCACTGATCGTGAGGTCTGCATACCGTTCAAATAATGCGGTACGCTCCTCATACAGATCTTTTAATGTCTGACCGTCTTTTAACACAACACCTCTGTTTTTAGCATTATGGAGTCTGTTACTTATTGTCTCATACGACGTATGCAAATATACGATCGTTCCGATCTCTTTGTAATGCCTCATTGCATTCTCGCAATATACAACACTTCCTCCCGGCGAGATAACAGCACGCTCTTCCTGAATCTCCGCATTCACCCGGTCTTCAATCCGTAAGAAACCTTCATTTCCTTCTTCTGCAATAATCTCTTTAAGCAAACGCTTCTCCACTTCCTGGATTACCAGATCTGTATCTACAAACTTATATCCCAGTCTCTTAGCAACAACAACACCGACTGTGCTTTTCCCCGATGCCGGCATTCCGATAAATACGATATTCTTCATATTTTTCATCCTTTAGTCTGTATTTGTTTGAAATCTTTTGATACTTATTACATTTTAATCCTATCCATTTTAACATAAGATTCCTTTTTCGTCCACTTCTTGCTTCAGAATCTACTGCCTTTACAAGATTCGAACTCATTTTTTATCATTTTCTGACCAATTCTACCAATACCGCTCTGCCTGATCTGCCAACGGATACTTTACCATAAAAAATAAGAACCGGAAATCCTTTTATTCCTCCGGTTCTTATTTTGTATAAATTATCTCTTCAGGATACACTCTCATTCAGAAAATAATATTTTCTCTGAAAGTTTCTCCGCTCCTGCCTTCGGCGGCATATCTCCTGACAGGTCATTACCCACACCAGCTCACGAAGCCAGTCATCTTCCATTTTCGTCGGAAGATCATCTGTTTTATCCTTCTGCTTATCTGCAAAGTCGATCTGACCTTTCACATTTGCATAAACACGACCGCATATCATCTGTATTTGCAAACGATCCGGATACTCATCATAAATCATACTGACGTCATATTCCAGCCGGTCGCATTCTGCCTCTACATATGGCAGAATCTTTTTCACTTCGGCCGGATACATACTCTTCATATAAGATACATCCCGGCTGTTTTCCCGCTCCCAGGCTGTATCGATTGGCAGCTGATTTTGATATGCCATATAAAAAGGCAGTTTCTCGCTCATCGGTTCTGCTCCTTCCAGGGAAATTATCTGCTTTATTATATGCATTTTTTCATAAGCTGTTCCCTGAAATCTTTTCTGTTATTCATTTTTTGCGGCTTCAAAATTCCGATGCAGAAGTTTGTGTTCTTTTCCTTTCAGCAAGCCATCGTACAACGTCTGAACCAACGGATTTTCATTGGACTTCTTAATCTGGGTATTCACATCTGAATCATAAAGACCCTTCATTCTTGCTGATTTTGTTCTCGGTCCGGCCGGTACCGGCTGTCCACCACCCATGACACAGCCTCTGTAACATGCCATTACTTCTACGAAATCATAGTGTACTTCCCCGGCCTTGATCCGCTTCAAAAGTGCATCTGCATTTCCGAGACCACTTACGATTGCCGCACGAATGGTTCTGCCGTTGTAATCAAATTCTACTTCTTTCAGGCCTTTCTCTCCACGCACACCGCTGAATTTGATATTATCCATATCTACACGGTTATGTCCTTTACGCAGACGTCTCAAAACCGCTTCGGTCACACCGCCGGTTACACCAAAGATCACTCCGGCACCGGATCCGATTCCAAATGGCATATCTGACGCTTCAATTTCCAGATTCTCAAAACGGATACCAGACTTGCGAATCATGGAAACGAGCTCGGTTGTTGTCAGTACATAATCGATATCCTGCTTACCGTTTGTTGAAGATTCCGGTCGTAAAATCTCATCTTTCTTCGCTGTACAAGGCATAATAGATACAGATACCACTCGTTTTCCGAGATTCTTCTCCGGATCTTTATAATATTCCCGTACTACAGCGCCGAACATCTGCTGTGGTGACCGGCAGGTCGAAAGATTCTCGGCAAATTCCGGATAACGGTTTTCACAATATCTTACCCATGCAGGACAGCAGGATGTAAAGAGTGGCAATTTTTCTCCGGATTCCAGCCGATTCAAAAGTTCTTCCGACTCTTCTATAACTGTAAGATCCGCACCGTAAGATGTATCAAATACTTCATCAAATCCCATACGATGCAGGACATTTACCAATTTACCCATAACATTTTCGCCACGCGGCAGACCGAACTGATCTCCTACTGCCACACGGACTGCCGGTGCGATCTGTGCGATCACTTTGGTATCTTTATCTGCAAGAAGATCCCAGATAACATCCATGTTGGTCTTAATACTGATTGCGCCTGTCGGACATACAACCCGGCATTGTCCACAGTTCACGCAGTCGGTCTCTGCAATTTTCTTATCAAATGCAGGTGTTACCAGCGCTTTTGTTCCTCGATATGCAAAATCAATTGCATTTACTGCCTGCACATTGTCACACATACGTACACAGTCACCGCACAAAATACATTTATTCGGATCTCTCACGATCGCCGACGAACTGTCATCGATCGGCTGTAATTCTTTCGTATTTTCAAAGCGGACATCCATAACACCCATCCGGTGCGCAAGGCTTTGCAGCTGACATTCTCCACTTTTGATACAGGTTGTACAGTCTCTGCAGTGCGCTGCCAGAAGTAACTCCAGAATTAATTTCCGATACTTCATCAGGCGCGGTGTATTTGTATAGATCACCATTCCGTCTCTCGGTGGTTCGGAACAGGATGCAAATGTTTTTCCTTTATCATTTTCTACTGTACATAAACGACAGGCACCATATACAGACAGTTCTGAATGGTAACATAAGGTTGGTATATCAATATCTGCTTTACGAATGACGGTAAGAATATTCGGTTCATCCGTAAATTCTACTTTTCTTCCATCTATAGTCATTACTCCCATGACGTTTCCTCCTATCTGGCAACAGAAATTGCCTTAAACGGACACTGTTCCATACAGGCTCCGCACTTAATGCATTTCTCCTGATTAATGTGATACGGTGATTTCAACTCACCTTCAATTGCTCCAGCCGGACAATTTCTTGCACACTTGGAACATCCTTTACAGATGTCCGGATCAATCTGGAACTGTCTGAGATTTGTACAAACCCCTGTTTTACACTTCTTATCCTCAATATGTTCTCTATATTCTTCTGCAAATGCATTCAATGTACTGATAACCGGTTTTGGCGCACTCTTTCCAAGTCCGCATAACGCGGTACTCTCAATCATATCGGCCAGTTCACGCAACTCATCTATATCTGTCGGTTTTCCATTTCCGGCTACGATTCTTTCAAGAATCTCCAGCATTCTTTTTGTACCTTCTCTGCATGGCACACATTTTCCACAGGATTCTCTCTGCGTAAAGCTCATAAAGAACCGGGCTACTTCTACCATACAGGTATTTTCATCCATAATAACAAGTCCGCCGGAACCGATCATCGCTCCGATCTTCGCCAGCGAATCAAAATCCATCTTGCTGTCCAGCTGTTTCTCTGTCAGACATCCGCCCGATGGTCCGCCGATCTGAACCGCTTTGAACTTTTTACCGTTCTGAATGCCTCCACCGATATCATAAATAACTTCCCGGAGAGTAATTCCCATCGGCACTTCGATAAGTCCTGTGTTTCTTACATTACCTGTCAATGCAAATGCTTTTGTTCCCGGGCTTTCCGGTGTACCGATACCCAGATACCACTCTGCGCCGTTTTGAATGATCATTGGTACATTTGCGTAAGTCTCAACGTTATTTAATACTGTAGGTTTTGCCCAGAGTCCCTGCTGTACTGTACGCGGCGGTTTTACTCTCGGCATACCACGTTTGCCTTCAATAGATGCTGTCAGCGCACTTCCTTCGCCGCAGACAAATGCTCCGGCTCCTCGGTTGATATGTAAACGGAAGCTGAAGTTTGTTCCCAGGATATGATCTCCTAAAATTCCAATCTCTTCCGCCTGATGGATTGCCGTCTCCAGTCTCTGGATCGCGAGCGGATATTCGGCACGGACATAAACATATCCTTCCTGCGCCTGAACCGCATATGCAGCGATCATCATACCTTCGATCATGCGGTGCGGATCACCCTCCATAATACTTCTGTCCATGAATGCGCCCGGGTCACCTTCGTCACCGTTACAGACTACGTAACGAATCTTTTCCTTCTGGGATGCTACCTGTTTCCATTTACGTCCGGTACGGAATCCTGCACCGCCACGTCCTCTTAAATTTGACTCATAAATCATATCGATCACGGATTCCGGTGTCATCTCAAACAATGCTTTTTCTAATGCAGAATATGCTCCGACCGCCATCGCTCCTTCGATGTGATCGGCATCGATATGTCCGCAGTTTTTCAAAACAAGTCTCGTCTGCTTTGCGTAAAATGGGATCTCTTCCTGTGAAGCATAGACCTGTCCGTCCATATGATATAACAAACGTTCAATCGGTTTTCCTTCGCAGATTGTTTTCTGATAGATCTCTTCACAATCATCCGGCGACACTTTAATATATAAATAATTATGTGGTTCGATTCTCACCAGCGGTCCCATTTCACAGAATCCGTGGCAACCACTCTTCATAACCTTGGTATGTGCGATCTCTGCGCCGAACTCCACCGATACATTCCCGTCATTCTTTGTCAGTTCCAGCATTTTCTGGTAAATTTTATCTGAACCCCCGGCCAGACATCCTGTTCCACCGCAGATCAAAACGCGACATTTCGCACGCTGCCGCTTCTGACATTCAGTACGATATTTTTTTAATTCCGTTCTGTTCTCTATCTTCATGTTATTCTCCTCTCAGCTCTTTCAGCAGATCCACTACTTTTTCCGGTGACATCTTAGGATACACAACATCATTTACTGTAATCGCCGGTGCCAGACCACATGCCCCCAGACAGGACACCGTCTCCACAGTAAAATACAGATCATCTGATGTATGCTTCTTATCATTTAATCCGAGTTCCTTATACAAACGTTCCAGGATCGGAATGGATTTTCTCACATGACAGGCTGTTCCATCACAGACTTTAATGACATATTTGCCTTTCTGCTCGAAAGAAAAATTCTCATAAAAACTTGCCACGCTGTACGCCTTTGCTTCCGTAATCCCGATCTGTTTTGCCACATATGTCAGAAGTTCCGGTGGCAGGTATCTGTACTCCTCCTGAATATCCTGGATAATCGGGATCAATGATCGTTCTTCTCTTGTGTGTCTTGCTATGATTTCATCTGTTTTCTCATAATACGATGTATCTAACATAATATCCTCATCCTCCTTTTTGTTCATTTTCCCCTGATATTGGCTATTTTTTATCAATTTATTGTATATTATATCATAGAAATTATTGATATGTTTATATCAATATCCGATGTCTTCCATATAGAATTTTATATATCCTAAAAAAAGATGCACCCTCAGGCACACCTTCTTTCTTCTAGACAATTATATTTCTTCAATTTTCCTTCTCAGATGCTCAAGAAATTCTTTTTCTTTCTGATTCATCACATATCCTTTTTTATATATCAGTGCATCCCTCATTTTATGTCTTAGAAATCCGACTTCCTTCTGCACAAGATGATACCGTTCCAGCATCTTTTCCGGCAGCGGAGATACCCACATATAACTGTTCTTCACTTCTCTTAAAATATCAAACTGACTTCCTCTTTCAAAAATATATATTTTCTTTTTCGGATGATAGGCTTCCCTTCCTTCCCGGTAAAATTCAATATATTCTCCGTTCGGGAGCCTGGAATCTCCATGTAAGATTTCTACTCCGTCCGATAATTCTCCCGGAGACTGAAAATCCTTTTCTGCAAGTTCTCCGTCTGCGGAAGTCAAAAGTAAATAATCAAATTCATTGATCACCTGCATTTCCAGATTCCGAAGCTGAAGAAGCGATTGGTAATCCTCCTGCTTTCTCCGCTGATACCGTATAATTCCAAGATCATATCCATTCTGACCGATACTGTCGATTGCCGTCATCGTACTTGTCTCCCGGAAATCCACATCCATCTCCATCTGGTCATCCTGGTTGCTGATATACTCGGCAAAAGCATGCGCAATATAGCTGGCCCGGGGCACACAAAATCGAAGTGTCAGCTTTTCACTGCGTTCTTTTCCATAATGTTCCCTTAGCTCATCAACATCCCGGATGACTTTTCTGGCATATTCCAGAAAATTCTGTCCGTCTCTTGTCGCCTGTACTCCTTTTGAGGAGCGTTTAAAAATCTGTATGCCAAATTCTGTTTCTACATTTTTAATTGCTTTGCTTAAGTTTGGCTGCGCAATGTAAATCTCTTTTGCAGTCTGTGAAATCGATCCTCTTTTATCTATTTCAATAATGTATTTGAGATCCGTCAAATTCATTTGTATCTCTTCCCTTTTCCATGATGCCGATGTTCCGTTCCGCCTTATTCTCTACGCGAAACGAAAAGGCGACACATCTTTTGTATCGCCTTTTCATTCTAAGCTCTTTCGCTGTAGTGATGTGCTTCTTCAAGCATCATATCTTTTACTTTCATCAGACGGATCTGAGAGCTTCTCTCGTTCTCGTCCAGCTTCATCGTGATGTATTTGATTGTCTCCTGAGCCTCCGGAATTGTCACATGCTCCAGCGCATTTACACGACGTCTTGTCTTCTCGATCTCAGCCGCCATAAGCTGGCATGCTTTTTCTGTCTCCGCAAGTTTCAACATATCCGGCAGAATGTCCGCCAGTGATTTTACAGCACCATCCAGATCACTGGATGTAAATGCAAATCCATAAGAATAAATATCATTGGCATCAGCAGTCCTTGTCTTCGTATTGAACACAGGAATGTCAACGCTCATAACATTTTTATTGCCTACTTCCAGATTTACTTCCTGTTTTGGTGCCATCAGTGCGGTATTCAACGTAGCCTCATCCATTCCGGCTTTGGCTATAACAAAGTTCTTATTTGCAGAGAGGATTCCGGCTTCTACTTTCTGACGAAGTGCCATGTTCTCCTTTACCAGCTCCAGAAACTGACGCATCAGCTCATCACGCTTGTCTTTCAGGAGCTTATGTCCCCTTCTTGCTGTAACAAGCTTCTTCTTCGTCTTGGTCAGTTCCATCCGGGTAGGAGTGATCTGTTTCGATGCCATTCGCTACCTCCTTATTTCCATTACCTGATTATTGCTTTCCATAATACTGGTCTAAGAATTTGTCGTCGATACGTTTCAGCTCTGCTCTTGGCAGCATAGACAATAATTTCCAGCCAATTTCCAGTGTCTCCTCAATAGATCTGTCGTTGTCATATCCCTGGGAAACATATTCTTTTTCAAATGCTTCTGCAAATTCTGCATATTTCAGGTCAATCTCTGTTAAGGCAGCTTCTCCTAAGATTGTCATCAGTTCTTTTGCATCTTTTCCACGGGAATACGCAGCAAATAACTGGTTCATCGTATTGGAGTGGTCTGCTCTTGTTTTGCCTTCACCGATACCTTTATCTTTCAGACGGGAAAGAGACGGTAATACATCAATCGGCGGCTGTAATCCTTTGCGATACAGCTCACGACTTAAGATTACCTGACCTTCTGTGATATATCCGGTAAGATCAGGAATAGGATGTGTCTTATCATCCTCAGGCATAGTCAGGATTGGGATCATAGTGATACTTCCGTCTTTACCTCTCTGACGTCCGGCTCTTTCATACATTGTTGCAAGGTCTGTGTACATATATCCTGGATATCCACGACGTCCAGGTACCTCTTTCTTCGCTGCGGAAATTTCACGCAGCGCATCTGCATAGTTCGTGATATCTGTCAGGATAACCAGAACGTGCATATCTTTTTCAAATGCCAGATATTCTGCTGCTGTCAGTGCCATACGAGGAGTTGCGATACGCTCTACAGCCGGGTCATTTGCAAGGTTGATAAATAGAACGGTTCTGTCAATCGCACCTGTCTCTTTGAATGACTCGATGAAGTAGTTAGACTCTTCGAATGTAATACCCATTGCAGCAAATACAACGGCGAATTTCTCATCTGTTCCACGTACCTTTGCCTGTCTTGCAATCTGGGCTGCCAGCTGGGAATGTGGCAGACCGGAACAAGAGAAGATTGGCAGTTTCTGTCCACGAACCAATGTGTTCAGACCATCAATGGCAGATACACCTGTCTGGATAAACTCTTCCGGGTACACGCGGGCTGCCGGGTTCATAGGCAGACCATTAATATCTCTTCTTTCCTCCGGCAAAATCTCCGGTCCATCATCAATCGGACGTCCCAGTCCATCGAAGACACGTCCCAGCATATCCGCAGATACACCAAGTTCCATGCTTCGTCCGAGGAAACGTACTTTACTGTTACTTAAGTTAATACCGGCAGCATTCTCATAGAGCTGTACTACTACGTCATCTCCATCTACTTCCAGTACTTTACAGCGTCGTTTTTCTCCGCTTGCGAGTTCGATTTCACCAAGCTCGTCGTATTTAACGCCTTCTACACCTTTTACCATCATCAGCGGTCCGGCAACTTCCTGTATTGTTCTATATTCCTTTGGCATAATTAGAAGTCCTCCTTCCCGATCGTTCCTGCTACTTCTTTACCGAGTTCATCCATGATCTTCTCATATTCTGTCTCAATATTTTCAGCTAATGTATATTTATAACGACCGATTTTCTCTCTGACATCCATTACAAGAAGATCTTTCATGGATGCACCTTTGTTCAGAGCTTCTGAAGCCTGATCATAGAATGCAAGAACCAGTTTCATCATCAGATACTGTTTACGAAGTGGTGTGTAAGTATCTACTTCGTGGAAAGAGTTCTGATGCAGGAAATCTTCACGGATAGATCTTGCTGCTTCCATCTTCAGACGGTCAGACGGAGACAATGCATCCATACCTACCATCTGTACAATCTCTTCCAGTGCTGCTTCTTCTGTCAGAAGGCTCATCATTCTCTGACGGTCATCCATCCAGTCCGGAGCAACGGTTTCATTAAACCAGTCTTTCATATTATCCAGATACAGCGAATAACTGGTCAGCCAGTTAATAGCCGGAAAATGTCTCTTATATGCCAGTGCGG
>OGYI01000449.1_pt1 | contig 50941 bp, 50 predicted proteins | sample 1576521 | NCBI WGS metagenome assembly OGYI01 (sample SAMEA3541484, study PRJEB24748) | human gut metagenome | biome: human gut; feature: human-associated habitat; material: faeces | place: China | collected 2012
GTTTAAGATGCGGATGAGCATCTTAAGCACAGCGACTACAGAGCAGATGGGATATAGTATTTTTTCTTTTTTCGTCTACACAAAATCTACAACTCAGTATCTGCTTCCTCGTTTCACAGAGTCTTTGCCATATTTTTTCTGAATGGAGTCGAGTGCGGCATCTAATTTTGCCATTTTTTCACGACTTTTTTGTCTGGAAGCAGTCTCGGTAAAGAGCTGAATCTGTTCAATTTTATCAGGGGTCAGCTTTCCTCCGCGAACTCCGAGAAGACGGATAGGTGTTCCGTCCCATAATTCCTGAAAAAGTTTTATACTGATTTGGTAGAAATCATCGGTAGTGTTTGTGGAGTAGTCAAGGACAGTCTGGTGAGATTTTCGACGGAAGTTTTTGTCTTTTAGCTCTACTTCGATAACCTGAGCATAAACGTAATCTGCTCTAAGGCGTTTGGTAACCGTTTCGCAAAGTTCTAAAAGAACAGGTCTGGCTTCAGAAAAAGAAGTCAGATCTTTGCTTAGAGTCATAGAGTTTCCATAGCCTTTTGGCGCATCGGGAGTTTCTTTTACAGGAGAATCGTCGCGACCATTCGCATAATTCCATAAAGTGATGCCTTGAGAATTTAAATGTGCCTGAAGAAAATTCGGATCACTTCTCGCAAGGTCACCGATCGTATAAATGCCAAGTTGGTTTAATTTTTTTGCGGCAGCTCTTCCTGTGAAGAAAAGAGTGCGAACGGGAAGTTGCCACATTTTTTCTGCTATCTCCTGTGGAAACAGTGTGTGGATTTTATCGGGTTTTTCAAAATCAGATGCCATTTTTGCCAGAAGCTTATTGGAGGAAATGCCGATATTTACAGTAAAGCCCAGGGTATCCCGGATTTCTGTCTGGATTTTTTCGGCTGCTTCAAGTGGGGTAGAGTAAAAGTAATGTAGTCCGCTCATGTCAAGATAAGCTTCGTCGATAGAAACCTGTTCTACTACAGGGGCGTATTTTTTTAAAATAGTAATAAATGCATTAGAGTATTCACGATAGAGAGGAAAGTTTGGACGGAAGCTTTTTAAAGAAGGACATTTTGTTAATGCATCGGTAACCGGTTCTCCTGTGTGGATGCCAAAATGTTTGGCAGGAAGAGATTTGGCAAGGACAACACCTTTTCGTAGGGAAGTATCTCCGCCAATGATTGCCGGGATTGTTCGGATATCTGTACTGGCACCCTTTTTAAGCTGGTAAACGGCTTCCCAGCTTAAAAAGGCACTATTTACGTCAACATGAAAAATCAGTCTTTCTTTCATAAGTATAAATCCTTTGTAGATAATAATTTTATAGGCAGGAGAGATGAAAACAGAATAATTTTACCTTTACACTAAGTTCCTCTATTCCGACTCATTTAGTATATTCTTCGATTTTGCACTCATGTAGTTTCTTTTTTTTGTCATAACTAATTCCAACTAAAAGAATATTTCCAGTATATTGCAAAAGAGAGGCTGGATAATTTCTTTCTTTTATTTGTTGTAAGGCTGTTTTTGCATTTTTATTCCATTTCAATTCAATTAAAAGTGCTGGATAATACATGATATATTCTGGTTTTGGAATAAATATAAAATCGGAAAAACCTCTTCCTGTTGGCAATTCTCGAATCGGTTTAAAATAGTATTGCATTGTACTTAAATATGCCAATGCTAAAACACTGCTTAATGAATTCTCATCATTATACTGAACAGATGAAATGTATTGTGTATGGATTTTTTCGAGGTATTCAGCCACAGCAGTTTCATCCATATCCAATGTTGCATTCAATAAATTGGCCGATTCTTTCTCAAATGCAAATAAATCATTCCACTTTACTCTTTTTGTGGCTGCTAACAATTCCTGCCGTATCTCTTCATTTGGAATAAAGGCACATCTTTTTTGTGAATCATACGCAAGGTAGCCTAAATGTATCAGGTAAGTTATAACGTCATCCCTATCAGAAAAACTTACTGTATCATTTTGAAATGTTGTGACATCCACATCAACATATGCTCCTGAAATCATCTCTATAATTGCTGATTTTAATCCATCAAAATCCATGTTGATCAATGGGACAACTGCCTCGTAGCTGCCTGTTTGTGACCAATAACTTCGAAAATTCTTACGAGTCATTACACTCACAACTGCTTTCGGATTATAAATATGCTGATTAGATAATAAATATCCATCATACCAGTGTTTTGCTTCCTCAAAATTGATATTATATTCTTTGCTTAGCCTTAAAACTTCATTCTCTGTAAAACCAATGTAAGGAGCCAGATTGCCGGCGTCAAGCATTGTAAATTCATCAAAATTATTCAAGGCCGATTGCGTTTTTAATTTCTTTATTGGAAGAATACCTGTTAAATATGCAAGGCTAATAAACTTTGTTGGTTCGCTTCCTTTAAACATTCCTCTAAGGAAATGAATATATTCTTCCTGAACACTCACGTTATGAGCCTCATCACGAATAAGGACATCCCATTCGTCAATAATCACTATAAATTTTTTTCCGGTATCTGCATGGATGCATGACATTACTTCATAGGCTGTATTTAGTCCATTTTGGGATTCGGGATAAAGTTCTTTTAATTCTTTTATAAGATATTTGTTAATATAAGGCACTGTGTTTTCTGGAGAACCAGCCGCTATCATGCACCATTGCACATCAAAATGAATAACATCATATTGGTTAAGGTACTTTTTAAAGCTATTATCATTACTTATTTTTAATCCGGAAAACATTTTTTCTGAATTGCAGTTTTTACAGTAATAGGCAGTAAGCATATCTGCTGCCATCGTCTTCCCAAAACGGCGTGGGCGGCTATTGCAGATAAATTTCTCTGTCGTATCGATTACACTGTTCATATATGAAATCAGTTCCGTTTTATCAACATATATTTTTGAGCTTAATGCATCCTGAAATGCACTATTGCCCGGATTGACAAATCGTCCCATGTGTCACTTCCTCCTCCCATATAGTTTCGTCTATTATTCTAAATCTTTTAGGGCATCCTCTTTCCAGTCGATTGCCTGCTCTAAACGCTCAATCTTTTGGAAACAATCCTCATAAGCTTCTTCATAGTCCTCCGAGTGTAACTCCCGGTAAATCTCCCCGATTTTATAAGTGGCAGAGCGGATTTCTCGTTTATCTTGGCGAATCTGATCTTTTAATTTTAAAATTTCAACAGTTGTCTTTGCTTTGTCTACGGTAGTTTGGCCAGTAGTCATAAGATTTTGTTTTAAAGTGTCGAAAAAAGCCATAGAAGAGTCCCTCCTTTATGAAATTCAAGTCGAGCAGCCACTCACCACTTGAAAAAAGGTGGGAGTCTTCTCGACTGAGATAAAAATAATAGTTTCTGAGAAATAATACAGGAAAAAATCTGTATCATAAGATAACTAGGAAAAATATTCTATTCAACAAAAGTAGACATTTTCTTTTATTAAACAAAAAAGGTCTGTCTAAACAGACAAACCTTTCTAAAATAAATAGTCGATAGGGGAATCGAACCCCTGTTTTCGCCGTGAGAGGGCGACGTCTTAGCCGCTTGACCAATCGACCATATCGTTGCGACTTGACTAATATAACACAGACAAAAATAAAAATCAAGTACTTTTTTCTTGAAAAATAAAAAGAGTTATCCTATAATAATTTTATCTGCGTAAAAATCAATTTTACACACCTTGGAGGTTATAATGAATATAAACTATGAATTAATTGATACAACCGCGCCTGCACCGGAAAAGGAACCGGAGAGACAGCGGTATTTTATTGCAAAGTGTAGAGAAATCATAAAGGAAAAAGAAATGGAGCTTGGACGTAAGCTTACATTTTATGACCAGACATTTGGATGCCAGATGAATTTTAAAGATTCGGAGAAGCTGAACGGGATTCTTGAAGATATCGGTTACGTGAAGGCGGATACGGAAAAAGCGGACTTTGTTTACTATAATACATGTACTGTACGTGAGAATGCGAATGTACGTGTTTATGGAAGACTTGGAGCATTGAAAAATTATAAAAAGAAGAATCCGGAGATGGTCATTGCCATGTGTGGATGCATGATGCAGGAACCGGAGGAGCAGGAAAAGGTGAAGACAACATTTAAGTTTGTTGATGTTGTTTTTGGGACACATAATATTTTTAAGCTTGCAGAACTTTTATATGAATGTCTTTCCGGAAGGAAGAGGGTATTTGATGTTTGGGAGAAAACAGATCAGATTATCGAAGATCTGCCAAGTGACCGTAAGTTTGGATTTAAGGCTGGAGTTAATATTATGTTTGGCTGTAATAATTTCTGCAGCTACTGTATTGTTCCTTATGTAAGGGGTAGAGAGCGAAGCAGAAAGCCAGAGGATATCGTAGCAGAAGTAAAGAAGCTGGCATCAGAAGGTGTTGTAGAGGTGATGCTTCTTGGACAGAATGTAAATTCTTACGGAAAGAATCTTGAAAATCCGATTAGTTTTGCCAGGCTTCTTACTATGGTAGAAGAAGTAGAAGGAATCGAAAGGATTCGTTTTATGACTTCTCATCCAAAGGATTTATCAGATGAGCTTATTGAAGTGATGGCACATTCTAAGAAGATTTGTAAACATCTTCATTTGCCGGTGCAGTCTGGAAGCAGCCGCATTTTAAAATTAATGAACCGAAAGTACACAAAGGAACATTATCTTACATTAGTAGATAAGATTCGTACTGCTGTTCCGGATATTGCGATTACAACAGATATTATTGTAGGTTTTCCAGGAGAGACAGAGGAAGATTTTCAGGAGACGCTTGATGTTGTAAGAAAAGCAAAGTATGACAGCGCATTTACTTTTATTTATTCTAAGCGTTCGGGAACACCAGCAGCAAAAATGCCGGACCAGGTTTCAGAAGAAGTGGTCCATGAGAGATTTGACCGTTTATTAAAAGTGGTAAATGAAACAGCAAGAGAGCAGAATGGCAAGCTTGCCGGAAATACAGAACTTGTTTTAGTGGAAGAGATTGACGAGAAGGATTCTTCTATGGTTACAGGGCGATTATCAAATAATAGTGTTGTACATTTTAAAGGGGATGCTTCTTTAATTGGTAAGATTGTTCCTGTTGTGCTGGAAGAGTCGAAAGGATTTTATTATCTGGGGAGGTTGAGCATCCATGGCTAAACTGACTCCGATGATGGAACAGTATTTCCAGATAAAGAATAAATATAAAGACTGTATTTTGTTTTACCGCTTAGGAGATTTCTATGAGATGTTTTATGATGATGCGCTTACTGCATCAAGAGAATTAGAGATTACTCTGACAGGGAAAAACTGTGGTCAGGAAGAAAAGGCACCTATGTGTGGGGTGCCTTTCCATTCCTGTGAGCCTTATATCAACAAGTTAGTGGAGAAAGGATTTCGTGTTGCCATCTGTGAGCAGGTGGAAGATCCAAAGGCTGCGAAGGGAATCGTAAAGAGAGATGTTATCCGCGTTGTTACACCGGGAACGAATGTTATGACGCAGAGCCTTGATGAATCAAAGAATAATTTCATTATGAGTGTGTTCTGTGAAGATGACCTGTTCGGAATTGGTGTGTGTGATTTATCTACTGGAGAATTTCGGACAACACAGGTTGAACATCAGGACGCACTTTTTGATGAAATGAATAAGTTTCAGCCGTCTGAGATTATTTGTAACGATGCATTTTGTATTTGTGGTATGGATTTTGATTATATCAGAGATAAGGTTGGTGCAGTGATTTCGCCGGTTGCCAGTGAGTACTTTGAAAATGATCGGTGCGAGAAGCTGATTAAAGAACAGTACGCTCTTGTGAATTTAGAGGGAATTGGACTCTCAGATTATCCGTTTGGTATGATTGCGAGTGGGGCATTATTACAGTATCTTCATGAAACACAGAAGAATTCTCTTGCTCATCTGATGGAATTAAAAGTATATTCGACAGAAAATTATATGGTCATTGACAGCTCTACCAGAAGAAATTTAGAGCTTTGTGAGACGTTAAGAGAAAAAGGGAAAAAGGGAAGTCTTTTATGGGTACTTGATAAAACAAAGACTGCGATGGGTGCCAGAACACTTCGTAAGATGATCGAGCAGCCATTAATTCATAAAGGGGCGATTCAGGACCGGTTAGATGCGGTAGAAATGTTAAAAGATAACCTTATGGCAAGGGAAGAACTTCGTGAGTATATGAATTCTATTTATGACCTGGAACGTCTTACGATGAAGGTAAGTTACCGTACGGCAAACCCAAGAGATTTGATCTCTTTTAAGACCTCTATTCAATATCTGCCATATATTAAGGATATTCTCGCACAGTTTAGTAAAGGTGTTCTTGCAAAAATGGCAGAAAGCCTTGACACATTAGAAGATCTTCATGAATTATTGGAGTCTTCTATTGAGGAGGATCCACCGATTCCGATCAAGGAAGGTGGAATTATCAAAGAAGGTTTTGATGAAGAAATCGACCATTTAAAGAAGGCGAAAACGGATGGAAAGACATGGCTTGCTGAATTAGAAGAGAGAGAGAGGGAAAAGACAGGAATTAAAAATCTGCGAGTGCGTTTTAATAAAGTTTTTGGCTATTACATAGAAGTAACGAATTCTTATAAAGACCTGGTGCCGGATTATTATATCCGCCGTCAGACTCTTGCGAATGCCGAACGGTATACGACAGAAGAACTGTCTGAACTGGCAAGAACAATTCTTGGAGCAGAGGATAAACTTTATGCTCTGGAGTATGAAACATACGTGGCAATTCGTGAAAAACTGGCATCTGAGATGGAGAGAATTCAGAAAACAGCCAGTGTGATCGCATGGACAGATGTTTTTGCCTCTCTTGCACTTGTAGCGGAAGCAAATCAATATGTACGACCGACCCTTAACCAAAGAGGTGTCATTGATATTAAAGATGGGCGACATCCAGTTGTGGAAAAAATGATGTCCGGTGAACTTTTTGTTGCGAATGATACATTGCTTGATCATAAAAAGAATCGTGTCGATATTATTACCGGTCCGAATATGGCAGGAAAGTCTACGTATATGAGACAGACAGCCCTGATTGTTCTTATGGCACAGATTGGTTCTTTTGTTCCGGCAAAGTCCGCAAATATTGGGCTGGTAGACCGTATTTTTACAAGAGTAGGAGCATCGGATGATCTGGCTTCCGGACAGAGTACATTTATGGTGGAAATGAGTGAAGTTGCGAATATTTTACGGCATGCAACGAAAGACAGCCTTTTGATTCTTGATGAAATCGGAAGAGGAACGAGTACATTTGACGGTCTTTCTATTGCGTGGGCAGTTGTGGAATATATAGCGGGTTCTTCTTTAGCTGGAGCAAAGACATTATTTGCGACCCATTATCACGAGCTGACAGAATTAGAAGGCAAGCTTCCAGGCGTAAATAATTACTGTATTGCAGTACAGGAAAAAGGAGACAGTATTATTTTCCTGCGAAAGATTATTAAAGGCAGTGCGGACAGAAGCTACGGAATTCAGGTGGCAAAGCTTGCCGGTGTGCCGGAAGTTGTTATAGAAAGAGCAAAAGAAATTGCGGCGGAATTAGAAGAATCTGATATTACAGCGAATACAAAAAATATTGGAAAGAAACGTGCAGAAGAAGCCGAGCCAGTTCAGATTTCATTATTTGATACGATGGGAATGGTGGCAGAACAGCCAAAGAAAAGTGAAGTGGAAGAAGCATTGAAAAAGTTAGATATTAGTAATATGACTCCGATGGAGGCAATGAATCAGCTTTATGAACTGCAGAAAAGATGTAAATAAAATCACTTCGTACATATCATTTTAAAAGGACATGAGAGAAGAATTGTCAGAAGGGAGAAAGCATGGCAGAAATAAAAGTTCTTGATCAGGATACGATTAATCAGATTGCAGCCGGTGAAGTAGTAGAACGTCCTGCTTCTATTGTAAAAGAGCTTGTAGAGAATGCAGTAGATGCCAGTTCGACAGCGGTCACAGTGGAAATCAAGGGTGGTGGCATTGATTTTATACGAATAACAGATAATGGATGTGGCATTGAGAAAGAACAGGTTCGTAAGGCTTTTCTTCCTCATGCAACAAGTAAGATCAGATCAGCAGACGATCTTGAGACGGTGGCTTCACTGGGATTTCGAGGAGAGGCATTATCAAGTATTGCGGCAGTTGCGAAAGTGGAACTTGTCACAAAAACAGATGAGGGGATTTCGGGAATCCGTTATGTCATTGAAGGGGGTGAAGAAAAGAGCTGCGATGAGATTGGGTGTCCGGAAGGAACAACGTTTATTATTCGTGATCTTTTCTTTAATACACCGGCAAGAAGAAAGTTTTTAAAGTCAAAAATGACAGAAGCAGGTTATGTAGAATCTTTTATTCAGCGGCTTGCTTTAAGCCATCCAACGATTTCTTTTAAGTTTATCTGTGATAATAAAAATAAAGTTTCTACATCAGGAAATGGAAATTTAAAAGATGTTATTTATAATATTTTTGGAAGAGATGTGGCAATGAATCTTTTGCCGGTCAAAGGCAATGAAAATGGAATATTAGTCGATGGTTATATTGGAAAACCAGTTATTTCCCGCGGAAATCGAAATTATGAGAACTATTTTGTAAATGGACGTTATCTGAAAAATAATATTATCAGTAAGGCAATTGAAGAAGGCTATAAAGGACATGCCATGGTGCATAAATTTCCATTTACAGCATTGATGATCTCAATGGATCCCCATGCATTTGATGCGAATGTTCACCCGGCAAAGATGGAAATGCGTTTTCGAAATGCAGAAGAACTGTATTCTTCTGTTATGAGTGCAGTTCGGAGTAGTTTTGTGAAAAAAGAGCTGATTCCAAAAGTGGGTCTTGGTAATGAGCAAAAAGTAAAGGAAAATGCGAGAAAGATTCCAGAACCATTTGAAAAAAAGAGGAGAGCGATCGAAGAACGGTTTTCCTCTCTTTCTTCAGAACAAATAAAGCAGATTGCAAAGAAAAAAGAAAATGAGGATGTATCAGAAATATCAAATCGAAGAAGTTCGATTGAAGAGAGAATTGCTCGTTTGCATGTCGGAGAAAATGCTTCGATTCAAAAAGAAATTGATAAAGCAATTCCAAAGGCAATGGAAAAAAACAATATAGATTCTGAAAAAACTGAAAACAATACAGAAATTAATACAGAACAACCACAGTTACAGCAGCCGGTTCAACCAGAAAAAACAAAGGTTGAACTTGTAAAAGAAACAGATAGCTATGCGAAAGGTACACAGATGAGTTTTGCAGATGTTCCACTTCTTTCTGAAGAAGCTCGTCCAAAGCACCGGATTATAGGGCAGGTATTTCGTACGTACTGGCTGGTAGAATATGATGAGAAACTGTTTTTTGTGGATCAGCATGCTGCTCATGAAAAAGTGATGTATGAAAAGTTGAAAAAAGATCTCGATAATAATACAATTGTTCAGCAGATGGTTGCGCCGCCTATTATACTTACTTTTAGTATAAAAGAACAGCAGAAATTTGAACTGTGTGAAGAATCTTTTAAAAAACTGGGATTTCTTATTGAAGAATTTGGTGGAAACGAGTATTGTATTCGTGGGGTTCCGGCAAATCTGCTCGGAATTGATCCACAGGAGCTGTTTATTGAAGTCTTTGATCAGATTGAAGAAAACAGTGGTAAGATGAATATGGAAATGATTACGGATAAGCTGGCATCAATGGCATGTAAGGCAGCGGTAAAAGGAAATACAACGATGTCTTATGAGGAAATGGACAGTCTTATGGAACAGCTTATGAAGCTGGATAATCCATACCAGTGTCCACATGGTCGCCCGACAATTATTTCAATGACAAAATATGAACTGGAAAAGAAGTTTAAGAGAGTGCAGTAGAGGGGGATGGTCGTGAAACAACAGGAAAAGAAACCTCTTATTATATTAACTGGACCGACGGCTGCCGGGAAAACAAGTCTTTCTATCGAACTGGCCAAAAGTATCGGTGGGGAGATTATCAGTGCAGATTCTATGCAGGTTTATAAGAAGATGGATATAGGTACGGCAAAGATTCGTCCGGAAGAAATGCAGGGAGTACCCCATTATCTGATTGATGAATTGGATCCATCGGAGGAGTTTAATGTAGTAGCTTTTGTGGAAAAATCAAAAGAAGCCATGAAAAAGATTTATGCGGCAGGACATATACCGATCATTGTTGGTGGAACAGGATTTTATATCCAGGCGTTACTGTATGATATTGATTTTTCACAGCATGAAGATAAAGAAAGTTACCGTAAAGAATTAGAACAGCTTGCAAAGGAAAAAGGAAAAGAATATCTTTACGAAATCCTTAAGAAAAAAGATCCGGAATATGCAAAGATTACACATTGCAACAATGTAAAGAAAGTGATCCGCGCATTAGAATATTATAAAGAAACTGGAAAGAAATTGTCAGAACACAATGAGGAACAAAGACAGAAAGAATCTCCGTATAACTTTGCGTACTTTGTTTTATATCATGACAGGGAAGAACTATATGACCGGATCAACCGGCGTGTCGATCTCATGATGGAAGATGGTCTTCTTTTTGAAGTTGAAAGTCTCATAAAAGAAGGCTATACAAAGAATTTAGTATCTATGCAGGGACTCGGTTATAAAGAGTTTTTTGATTATTTTGATGGCAGAATGACTTTGGAGGATACCATCGATAAGATTAAAAAAGATACCAGGCACTTTGCAAAGAGACAGCTTACCTGGTTTCGTAGAGAAAAAGAGGTAATATGGCTGAATAAAAAAGAATATGAACAGGAAAAAGATTTACTTGATTCTGTTTTAAATATAATAGAAGAGAAAGGAATCAGGAATGGAACAAAGAGATAAAATACTAGAAGAGTATTATGCGCAGATGGGAATTGCGAAGCCAGTATATGATTTTTGCATGAAAGTAGAAGAAGAATTAAAAGATCGCTTTTTATCGATAGATAAGACAGCAGAATGTAACCAGATGAAGGTGCTTCGTGCCATGCAGAAGAATCATTTAAGCGAAGCCTGCTTTGCCCCGACAACCGGTTATGGTTACAATGATATTGGAAGAGAAACATTGGAAAAGATTTATGCGGATGTGTTTGGGACAGAGGATGCTTTGGTAAGACCACAGATTACCTGTGGAACACATGCTCTTGCCCTTGCGCTCATGAGCCAGCTTCGTCCGGGAGATGAACTGTTATCACCGGTAGGAAAGCCATATGATACATTAGAAGAAGTAATTGGTATTCGTCCATCCAATGGTTCACTTGCAGAATACGGCATTAGTTATCGCCAGGTGGATCTGCTTCCGGATGGAGAGTTTGACTGGGAAGGAATAGAAAAAGCATTAAATGACAAGACAAAGCTTGTTACAATACAGCGTTCAAAAGGGTATGCATCCCGTCCGACACTTTCTGTAAAAAGAATCGGAGAATTGATTCATTTTATTAAAGAAAGAAAGCCGGATGTACTTTGCATGGTTGATAACTGTTATGGAGAATTCGTAGAAATCAGTGAGCCATCTCAGGTCGGAGCAGATCTTATTGTTGGTTCATTGATTAAAAATCCAGGTGGTGGACTTGCACCGATCGGTGGATATCTTTGCGGAACAAAAGAATGTATTGACAGAGCGGCATACCGCCTGACTTCACCGGGGCTTGGAAAGGAAGTAGGTGCTACATTGGGCGTGACACCTGCATTAACACAGGGACTTTTCCTTGCTCCTACCGTTGTAAAAGGTGCGTTAAAAGGTGCGGTTTTTGCAGCAAATATTTATGAGAAACTTGGATTTAAAGTGATTCCGGACAGTAAGGAAAGTCGTCATGATATCATTCAGGAAGTGGAGTTCCATGATCCTGAGCTGATGGTAGCGTTCTGCGAAGGAATTCAGGCAGCTGCACCAGTAGACAGCTTTGTTCGTCCGGAACCATGGGATATGCCGGGATATGATGCCAAAGTAATTATGGCGGCAGGCGCTTTTGTTTCCGGTTCTTCCATTGAACTTAGTGCAGATGGCCCAATGAAGGAGCCGTATGCAGTTTATTTTCAGGGGGGACTTACCTGGGAACATGCAAAGTATGGAATTATGATGTCTTTACAAAAAATATATGAGACAGGAAAACTTAAAGATATCTTAATAAATGACACAGAAAGTTAACGAAAGCTGTCCTTGTACCCTATATACAAAAGTTTGTTTTTATGGTAAAATGTTTTTCGAATCAGTGTGTTCGTGCCTGGAGAGAATACAGGAGGGACCAATATGGAAAGACGGCCATCAATACAGTCATCACCAGCGAAAGTAACGATGAAAGAACGACCGGAAACAGAACGTCCGTATGAGAAGTGTCTGAGAGCAGGCGCAGAGAGTCTTACAGACGGAGAGCTGTTAGCAGTCATTATTCGTTGTGGAACACGAAGCTGTACTGCTCTGGAACTTGCATTTTCGCTTTTGAACAGACACCCGGTTTATAAAGGACTGGCAGGACTGCATCATCTTGATATCGAGATGCTGAAAGAGATTCCCGGTATAGGCAATGTCAAGGCAATTGAGATTTTATGTGTACTGGAGTTGTCTAAGAGACTGGCGAGAGCTTCTATTAAAGAAGAAAGTGATTTCAGTTCGCCGGATTATATTGCAGCTTATTATATGGAAGATATGAGACATCTTTCCGTAGAAAAGGTGATGCTTTTACTTCTGGATGGACGACACAGGCTGATGAAGGAGATTTTACTTTCGAAGGGAACGGCGAACAGTTCCTGGGTTCCAGTTAGAAATATTTTTGTGGAAGCCCTTCGGTGCGAGGCAGTATATATGATACTGATTCATAATCATCCGTCAGGATATCCGGAGCCGAGCCGGGAAGATCTCATTATCACAAGACAGATAAAAGAAGCGGGAGAACTGTTAGGAATTCCGCTTTCAGATCACATCATTATAGGGGATAAGTGCTATACTAGTTTGCGGGAACAGAATATGATGTGAGTCATAGATGTGACCATGGATTACAGATTATAGACATATTCTTGAATCTCGTGATCTTAATGTAATGTACCTGATGTCAGGTATATCGGACAAAGAGGAAAGATAAATGCGGCAACACCGCATTTGTTTCATGTATAAATGCTAACGAAAGGAGACATACCAATGTCTGAAAAAATATATGGAATTGATATGGGAACAAATTCCATCAAGATTTACCAGAAAGCTGCAGGAGTAATTTTACATCAGAAGAACATGATCGCTATGGTGAAGAAAAAAGAGCCACTAGCTTTGGGAGATGAAGCATACTCAATGTATGAGAAGGCTCCGAAGAACATCGAAGTAAAACAGCCAATCGTTAACGGTGTTATTGCTGATTTTACTGCTATGCAGACCATGATTCAGTTATACTTTAAAGGAATGCATGGAAAGAAGTTTGCAGAAGGACTTGCTGCCGGCGGCAATGCAGAGTTTTACATTGCAGTACCTTCTGATATCACAGAAGTAGAGAAAAGAGCGTTTTTTGATCTGATTGCAAGCTCTTCTTTAAAGACAAAGAAGATTCGTATTGTTGAAAAACCAATCGCGGATGCACTTGGAGCAGGTCTTGATGTCATGGATGCGACTGGTCGCCTGATTGTTAATATCGGTGCCGATACAACAGAAATCAGTCTGATCAGTCTTGGTGGAATTGTACAGAGCCGTCTGTTGAAGATTGGAGGAACCAAGTTTGATGAGGCGATTCAGCAGACTGTTAAGAAAAAGCATAACCTTGTAATTGGTATGAAGAGTGCAGAGCGCCTGAAGATGCAGCTGGCAAGCGGTATCAAGGAAGAGGAAGAGATTACGTATGACGTAATGGGCCGTAATCTGATCACAGGTCTTCCTAATAGGGTAACTGTTACAAATCATCTCATTTTTGAGGCAATGTCAGAGAGCCTTTCATCTATTATTGATGCGATTAAGTTCATTTTAGAGAAGACACCACCGGAATTATCCATGGACATCATGCATGATGGAATATGTATGACAGGTGCATCTACCCATATTAAGAATCTGGATCTCCTTATCCAACAGGAGACAGGACTTTCCATTATGAAGATGGAAGAACCGGAACTTACTGTAGTAAAAGGATTAGGAATGATTATGGAAAATCCGGATTATGAAAGATTGGCTCATAATTTACAGGATTCTGATTTCCATTAATCAGGGAGTGGTACTATGAAAAATCGTCATAATTTTGAGTTTTCACCTAAAACGATGCTTATTTTGCTGACAGTTCTTTGTATATTACTTCTGTCTGTCAGTACGGTATTAAAAGATGTGGTGAAACCTCTTTCTACAGTCGCGGAAACGGTAGTTATTCCAATGCAGGATGGAATTAACTCTTTTGGAGTCTGGGTAGGAGAGCATGTTGGCTCGTTTAAGAGTATGAAGGAACTGAAAAAGGAGAATGCAAAGCTTAATCAGAAGGTGAAAGAGTTAACGCAGGAAAACGAAACTTTAAGTACCAATGAAAACGAATTGAATAGTCTGCAAAAGCTTCTGAAGATGGATAAAGAATACTCCCAGTATAAGAAAGTGGGAGCGAGAGTAATCAGCAAGGGAAGCGGCAACTGGTATAATACTTTTATTATTAATAAAGGTACAAAAGATGGAATCAAGGTAAATATGAATGTGCTGGCAGATGGAGGTCTGGTCGGAATTGTAACGGAAACCGGACGGACCTATGCAAAGGTATGTTCAATTATAAATGATACCAGCAGCGTAAGTGCCAAGTCATCTCAGACTGGAGATACCTGTGTCGTACAGGGAAACAGTGAATCTGTTCAAAAAGATGGAACGATCGATGTGACCTATATCAGTAAAGATGCAGATATGAAAGAGGGGGAAGAACTGATCACTTCACATATCAGTTCAAAATATTTAGAAGGCATTAAGATAGGAACAGTCAGCAGTATTTCTACAGATTCCTCCAATTTGACACAGTCTGCCAAAGTGACACCGTTTGTAGATTTTCAGCATCTTGAAGATGTGCTGGTTATCACACAGCTAAAAGAAGTTCCCGCAGATAGTGAAAGTGCAGATTAAAGGATAAATCAGGCGGAAATAAGGGTATCGTACAGATATTTCTCTTTCCGCCATTTGTGTAAGAAGGGATTTATTATGAGACGAGGAATAGTGACAGCAGTACTGGTATTTATTTGTTTTATATTGCAGACTTCCGTATTTGAGTTGATTAAACTGGCAGGAATCGCACCGAATATATTACTGATTTTTATTTCCTCAATAGCAGTAATGAGAGGCCAGAAGCCAGGAATGATCGTTGGATTTTTCAGTGGGCTTTTGATGGATATTTTTTATGGCTCAACAATCGGTGGATTTGCTTTTTTATATATGATGTTTGGTTTTGTAGATGGATTTTTTCATCGAATCTATTATTCAGATGACAATATTCTTCCACTTGTCCTGATCGGTGTAAATGATCTAGTCTATGGAGTCATTATGTATATTCTTTGTGGATTGTTACATAATCATTTACGTATTGTGTATTATCTTAAAAATATTATTCTTCCGGAAATAGTTTATACCGTAGCGGTAGGTCTTGTATTTTATCAGATTTTATTGAGAATAAACGACTGGTTGGAAAAGAATGAAAAGCGGGGTGCAGATTTTGTTTAAATTCAAAAAAAAGCAGGAGACGGATAAAGCAAAAACAAAGAATCAGATTATAGAGCTGCTTTCCAACCGTATTATCATTATGGGAGTACTGTTGACGGCATTATTTTGTGTTTTAATCTATCGACTTTTCGTATTACAGATCATACAGGGTGATGAACATCTGGCGAATTTTAACTATAAGATAAAGAAGACGATTGAGATCAGTGGTGCAAGAGGAAATATATACGATTGCAAGGGAAAGATACTGGCTTATAATCAGCTGGCTTATACAGTGACGTTGGAGAATTCAGAAAAAACGAGTAAGATTGCCCAGGAGAGAACAGCTAAAAATGGAAAGAATGGTCCGAAAGTAACAGAGAATGAAGTTAGAAATGAGGTAATCTATAAGCTGGTGAAGATTTTAGAGCAGAATGGTGATACGATAAATTACAGCCTTCCGATGACAGTAAACAGCAAGGGAAAGCTGAAATTTACAGTGTCTGGCTCAGCGCTTACAAGATTTAAAAAGGATATTTATGGAATTACTAATATCGATAATTTGTCCGGTGATGAAAAAAAGAAAGCGGAGAAATATTTGAATTCTACACCGGAGGAAGTGTATGAATATCTGAGAAGCGGAAAAGGTGGTCCACAGGGAACGGGAAGTATGTTTGGTATCTCGGATAGTTATTCTACAGAGGATACATTAAAGATCATGTCGGTGCGGTATGATGTATTTATGAACCGTTATTCACAGACAACGCCGATTACTGTGGCAGCGAATATCAGCGATAAAAGTATTGCTGCTATTTCGGAACATGAGGAGGAATATCCGGGAGTTTCCATTAAGGCAGACTCTCTTCGTAAATATAATGATGCAAAGTATTTTTCTTCTATTTTGGGATATACGGGAGTGATTTCCGAAAGCGAATTAAAAGAATTGAATGCGGACAATGGCAAGTATGAGGCAAACGATGTTGTCGGTAAGACTGGAATCGAAAAGACGATGGAAAGTACTCTTCAGGGAAAGAAGGGACAGAAAGATGTTTTAGTAGATAATCTTGGTAAGATTATTAAGACAGTAAAGACAACAAAGGCTTCCGCAGGTAACAATGTGTATTTGACGATCGATGCGGATTTGCAGAAGTATGCCTATAATATTTTAGAACGACGTCTTGCAGGAATTCTGCTTGCACATCTAACAACAGCAGATACTGCCGGCTCAGACAAACGAGTTCCGATAAAGGACGTATATTATGCGCTTCTTGATAATAATATTATAAATATTTCCAGATTAGCAAAGAAAAATGCGAAAAGTAATGAAAAAGATGTTTACAGAATTTATAAGAAGAAACAGGAAAGTGTATTAAACACTCTTCGAAAAGATTTGAAAACAGGAACGACAGTTCGTAAATATCTTAGCGAGGAGAAGCAGGATTATGTAAATTATATTTATAAAATGTTAGAGAATGACGGAATTCTTGTTGCTTCTTCTATTGATGAGAATGATCAGGTTTATCTTGACTGGAAAGAGGAAAAAATCACATTCCGAAAGTTTCTTCAATATGCGATCAATAATGAGTGGATTAATATCAGCTCCTTTAATATTAAGTCAGATTATTATGATGCAGATGAAATCTATGACGAATTAATAAATTATATTGTTGATGCATTGAAATCTGAGGAAGACTTTGATAAAATTCTATATGAGTATATGATCAAAAGTGGAACGCTGAGCGGACGGAAAGTTTGTCTGCTTTTATATGATCAGGGAGTTCTTGATAAAAAGAAAGATAAGGATTATAATAGTTTGTATACAGGCAAAATGTCTGCTTATAATTTCATGTACAAAAAGATAAAGAATATAGAAATTACACCAGCCCAGCTTGCCTTAGATCCATGTTCCGGTTCGGTTATTATTACAGACCCTGACACAGGAGAGGTAAGGGCGATGGTTTCCTATCCAAGCTATGATAATAATCGCCTTGCGAATGGAATTGATTCAGAATACTATGCATCTCTTAATACAGATTTATCTTCGCCGATGTTAAACAGGGCCACGCAGTCAAGGACAGCGCCTGGTTCAACATTTAAACCAATCTCATCTACGGCAGTTCTTGAGGAAGGCGTAGCTACAGCTTCTACATATGTAAAGTGTACAGGGATTTTTGATAAGATTTCTCCGGCAGCGAAGTGTTGGATTTATCCGAATGCGCATGGCTCACTTAATGTAAGTGGAGCGATTGCTGTATCCTGTAACTTCTTCTTTTATCAGATGGGATATAATCTTGGTACGGTGAATGGAACCTATAACAGCCAGAGAGGTTTAACAAAGTTAAAGAAGTATGCATCAATGTATGGCTTAAATCGAAAGTCCGGTGTGGAAATCACAGAATATGAGCCGCATATTTCAGATGAAGATGCGATTCGTTCAGCAATAGGACAGGGTACCCACAGTTATACACCAAGTCAGATTTCAAGATATGTGACATCTCTTGTAAACCACAAGAATCTGCTGGATCTGTCTCTTTTAGAGAAAACCACAGATGCAGAGGGGAATACACTGACTTCTTATGAGAAGAAAACAGAAGAAAAACTGAAGATCAGCTCATCTACATTTGATTTGATAAAGAAAGGTATGATCGGTGTGGTTAACGGAAAGGACAGCTCTATCAAGTACCTGTATAAGAAACAGGGAATGAAAGTAGCTGGCAAGACCGGTACAGCACAGGAGAACAAAAAGCGACCGAACCATGCATTATTCATATCTTATGCTCCGTATGACAATCCGGATATTACCATGACCGTAGTAGTGCCAAATGGTTACACTTCAGCCAATGCTGCAGAGATTGCCAGAGATATCTATAAGTACTATTTTGGAAAGACCAGCAAGGCAGAAAAGAAGGCGACTACAGCATTACTGCCTAGCGGTTCAGATGGAAGTAATGATTAATATACTCCTGCGGCGGTTCGACTTGAAAAGTTCGGACGCGAAAGATTCCCGGAGTATATGCTAGCAAACAGGAGGAGATATGAAAAGTTCCGTTATAATTAAAGGGAATAAATATGGATTTCAGATTGTGCTGAATCCTACACTTCCTTTTGAAGAACTTCTTCGGGAAGTGGGGGACAAGTTTAAGGAATCTACTCATTTTTTCGACTTAAAAAAGCCAATCGCAGTAAGTTTCACAGGACGGGAACTCACGTCTGGAGAACAGAATCTTCTGGTAGATACGATAGCTGAGAACAGTGGGCTTAATATAAGCTGCGTGATCGATGGCGCAAAAGTATATGAGACACAGTTTGCTAAAGTGTTATCGGAACTTAAAGAAGAGGAAAAGAAAGAGGAACATAAAACGGAAGAATCTTTTCCGGAGAATCGTCTGGGAAAGAATGGCCAGTTTTATCGTGGAACATTGCGTTCAGGTCAGAAGATAGAAGTAGATGGAAGTATAGTAATTCTTGGCGATATCAATCCAGGCGCACAGATTATTGCGGGGGGTAATGTTGTGGTGCTAGGATGCCTGAAAGGAACGGTACATGCCGGATATCCGGATGATAAGAATGCATTTGTGGCAGCGCTTATGATGGAGCCGATGCAGATACAGATTGGCAGCTATATTGCCCGCTCACCAGACCAGAGGGGGAAGAGTACAAAAAAGAATGTCAGAAGAAAGAACCAGCAGGAATTGCTTGCGAAGCTGGCATTTGTAGAGAATGACAATATTTTTATTGAAACGATTACGAGGTCGTTGATCAGTGAGATTAGTATTAGTTAAGTGAGATAAAGGAGAACAAAGATGAGTGAGGTAATTGTTATTACATCTGGAAAAGGTGGGGTTGGAAAGACCACGACAACAGCGAATATTGGAACGGGGCTTGCAAAACTGGATAAGAAAGTGGTTATGATCGACACAGATATAGGACTTCGTAATCTTGATGTTGTTATGGGATTAGAGAATCGTATAGTATATAATCTTGTAGATGTTGTAGAGGGAAACTGCCGCTTAAAACAGGCATTGATCAAAGATAAAAGATATTCTAATCTTTTCCTTTTGCCATCTGCCCAGACTAGAGATAAAAGTTCTGTAAGCCCAGAACAGATGAAAAAGCTTGTGGATGAGCTGAGAGCAGAGTTTGATTATGTTCTTCTTGATTGTCCGGCTGGTATTGAGCAGGGATTTAAGAATGCCATCGCAGGTGCGGACCGGGCTATCATCGTAACAACTCCGGAAGTTTCTGCCATTCGTGATGCAGACAGGATTATCGGACTTTTAGAGGCAGAAGAGCTGAAAAAGATAGAATTAGTTATCAATAGAATCCGCATGGATATGGTGAAGCGTGGAGACATGATGTCTGTAGAAGATGTTGTTGATATTCTTGCCATTGATCTGATTGGTGTAGTCCCGGATGATGAGAGTATTGTTATTGCAACAAATGAAGGAGAACCACTTGTTGGTTCTGATACACAGGCTGGAAGAGCGTTTGCTAATATTTGTCACAGGGTGCTTGGAGAAGAAGTTCCGATCATGGAGTTTGAGACAGAAGGCATACTGAAAAAAATAGCAAATTTATTTAAACGTGGTTACTAAAGGGGGAGAATCTAATGGGGTTCATGGATAGCTTTCTTAGAAAAAAAACATCGGGCAGTACGGCGAAAGACCGTTTGAAGCTTGTTCTGGTATCTGACAGAGCAAACTGTTCACCGGAAACGATGGAATTAATAAAAAACGACATAATAAAAGTAATTTCAAAATACATGGAGATTGATACAGAAGGACTGGATATTCAGATAACCCAGACAGAGTCGGATGGAGGACATGGAAATGTTCCGGCAATTTATGCCAATATACCGATCAAAGAACTAAGATCTCCTAGATAGCGAACGCAGGAGGAGAAACATGTTAAAACAGAAATACCAATTTAAAAATTATAATTGGATATTGATAAGCGCGGTTCTTATTTTAAGTGGGATGGGAGTGATGTTTATCAATAGTGCGGACAGCAGCTATACGAGTAAACAGTTGGTTGGACTAATATTTTGTGCGGGAATCATGTTGTTGTTGTCTGTTGTGAATTTTAATTTTGTATGTGGCTTCAGCAGGATTTTATATCTGATTAATATTGTACTCCTTGTTCTCGTAAAACTTGTTGGTGTTAAAGTAAATGGTGCCCAGAGATGGATTAATCTTGGATTTACAAGACTTCAGCCGTCAGAATTGACCAAAATTATTATGATAATATTTGTGGCGGTGTACATACAGGAACATGAAGAAGATTTCATGGAATGGAAAGTACTTTTTAAACTTGCTCTATTGTGTGCGCTGCCTCTTTTCCTGGTAGTGATAGAACCAAACCTTTCGACAACATTAGATATTACATTCATATTGATGTCCGTAATTTTTGTAGGAGGTCTTTCCGGTACACTGATTAAAAAATGTCTCAAAATAATCATACCAATCATCATACCGCTGGGCTTCCTTTTTATCTGGTACATACAGACACCGAATCAGGTATTACTTCATGATTATCAGGTTACCAGAATTATGACATTTTTAGAACCTTCAAAGTATTCGTCTACGACCGCATATCAGCAGGATAATTCTGTTATGGCAATCGGCTCAGGCAAACTATATGGAAAGGGACTAAATAATAATACAATCGCAGATGTTACGGTATCTGATACGGGATTTGTATCAGAACAGCAGACCGACTTTATCTTTTCTGTAGTTGGAGAAGAAACAGGATTTATCGGAAGTGTTATTGTTATTGCATTATTGGCTATAATAATGATAGAATGTTTTAAGACAGCCTACGTCGCGAAGAATATGAGTGGACGGCTCATTGCAGTAGGAATGGCTGCACTGATTGGTTTCCAGTCATTTATTAATATCGGAGTGGCAACAGAATTACTTCCGAATACAGGATTGCCGTTGCCATTTGTAAGTTATGGGTTAACATCATTGTTAAGTTATATGGCAGGTATAGGGGTTGTGCTAAATATAGGATTACAAAGACATTACTAGGAGGGGAAAACATATGAATATTGGATTAATCGCACATGACGGAAAGAAGAAATTAATGCAGAATTTTTGTATTGCTTATCGAGGAATTCTTAATAAGCATGAACTGTTTGCAACCGCAACAACAGGAAGACTTATTGAGGAAGTAACGAACCTCACGATACACAAATATCTGGCAGGACCACTTGGTGGAGAACAGCAGATGGCTTCTCAGATTGAACATAATCTCATCGATATGGTTATTTTCCTGAGAGACCCACAGAATCAGCAGCTTCATGAGCCGGATATATTTAATGTAATGCATTTATGTGATGTACACAATATTCCGCTTGCAACGAATCTTGCAACAGCAGAGTTATTAGTTAAGGCTCTTGAAAGAGGAGACCTTGAGTGGAGAGAAATGTACAGATAGTACAGACAAAGAGAAAGAGTGACTATGAAAAAGAGAATAATATGCACAATCAGTATTTTGGTGTTAGTAGCAGCGTTGTGTAGTGGATGCAGTGGGAATCCTTTTAAGATCACAGATTCTTTTGCATCTTACTATGCAGAGAATAAAGAAGAGGCAGGCTCAGATTTAGAGGGGATGGCAGCAGACCTTGCAGTAGTGTCTGATTCAGAAGCGACAGACCCGAATTATCAGAGCAATGATTATGCGGATTTGTTGATTAATGACAGTGCGAACGAGATTGTAGAATCGTATCATTGTTTTGATAAGTTATATCCGGCCAGTATTACAAAGGTAATGACTGCATTGCTGACATTAGAGCATGGAAATATGGATGACGAGATTACGTTAAAGCATGATATCAATTTAACAGAAGATGGAGCGGTGATCAGTACCCTTACAAAGGGAGACACCGTTACTGTGAGCCAGGTTTTCCATACGATGCTGATCAAATCTGCAAATGACTGTGCAGTAATACTTGCTGAGTATGTAGCAGGTTCTGAAGCCAAGTTTATAGATATGATGAATGAGCGGGCCAAAGAATTAGGAGCGACACATACACATTTTGTCAATCCAAACGGACTTCACAATAACGATCATTATACGACTGCATACGATCTTTATCTAATCTTTAAAGAGGCAGTGAAACACGAAGAATTTGTTGATACAGTATCTTCAAAGGACTATACAATGACATATACTACAGCAAAGAAAACACAGATTAATGAGTATATGCAGAGTACAAACTACTATCTTCTGAATGAATTCCCTGTACCGGAAGGTGTAGTGATGTATGGTGGCAAGACGGGAACGACCTCTATGGCGAAGTCTTGTCTGATATTGATGACAAAGAATAAAAAAGGAGAGCGTTTTTTCTCCGTTGTACTTGGAGCGGAAACAAAGGAAGCTTTGTATTCATCAATGACCAGACTATTAGAAAAAACAACAAATTAAAGGTTGTGCTTTTATATGATATAAATTATAATATAACATATAAGAGAGTTGGCATGAGTCTTTCTCATTACAAAAGAAAGGACTACAGTCCAATAATATATCTAAAGGAGGATATTCACATGATTGATATTATTGCAGGTGCGAAAGGAAAAGGAAAAACTAAGATCTTAATTCAGCAGGTAAATGATGACATTAAGCTGACAAAAGGCACAATCGTTTACCTTGATAAGAACAATAAGCATATGTATGAATTAAGCAATCAGATTCGTCTTATTGTAGTTCCTGAATTTAATGTAACGGATACAGACATGTTCCTTGGCTTTATTGCAGGAATTATTTCTCAGGATCATGACTTAGATAAGATTTATCTTGACAGTTTCCTTACTACAGCATGTATTGATGATAATCTTGATTACGCAATTGAAAAACTTAGTGCTTTATCTGACAAGTTTGGGGTTGGTTTTGTAATCAGCGCTTCCGTAGATAAAGAAAATATGCCGGAATCTGTACAGAAATACGTTTCTCATGCATTATAATTCGTTATTATCTGATACAGAACCGTCCGATAATATACATACATGGCGGATATCTGGAATTTGAATAAGATACGAAAAGGTTAAGGCGCCTCATATTATTATGAGGCTGCCTTTTTATGGTTTAAGCTAGAATGGAAAAACAAAAACAATATTATTATGCATATTCACAATATTTAAAAGATAAATACGGAGAAAAAGTATATAAGCTTCCTGTGAATCTTCCCGTAACCTGTCCAAATAAAAAAGATGGAAAAGGTTGTCTTTTCTGTGCGGAAGCAGGGACAGGATTCGAAGCAAGTGACAGTGCAGTTTCTGTTTTTGAACAGTTAGCAGCATCAAGGACAAAAGTAGAAAAACGTTATCATGCACATAAGTTTATTGCTTACTTTCAGAATTATACCAATACATTTCTTCCTTTAGACAGATTACTTGGCTATATGGAAGAAGCATCAAAAGTGGAGGATATTGTCGAGATTTCGATTTCAACAAGACCGGATTGCATCAGACAGGATTACCTGGAAGCATTTTATGAATTCAGCAGCCGGACAGGAATAGAAGTATCTATAGAACTTGGATTACAGACGGTGAATTATCATACATTAATGGAGATGAACCGAGGTCATGGACTTGCAGAATTTATTGATGCGGTTTTAAGAATTGCGCCATATCATTTTCCTGTTTGCGTGCATATGATTCTGAACCTTCCGGGAGATACGATGGATGATGCAAAGGAATCTGCAAGAATCCTGTCCGCATTGCCGATTTCCATGGTGAAGCTGCATTCTTTATACATTCCTAAGCAGTGCGAATTATATGATAAGTATATTCGTGGAGAAATCGAAATTTGCCCAAAAGAAGAATATTTAAACAGATTAACAGAGTTTATTGCATTATTAAGACCGGACATTACAGTGGAAAGATTGTTTAGCCGTATCCCTGAAAAAGATTCCGCTTTTTCAAATTGGGGAAACAGCTGGTGGAAATTAACAGATGAATGGAAGGCGCTCATGGAAGAGAAAGGGTATGTTCAGGGAACAAAGTACAATTATCTCAACGGGGCAGCTTTAAATAGATGGGAGATATAATATGGCAAAACAAAAAAAGAAAAGTGTACATTTGCATATGAATCTCGGAACTTTGATATTTCTCATTATTGTGATCTATCTGATGGCATACATATTGAGCTATCTTGGAAAAAGCAAACTGGCAATCTATGAGGTGAGCGCAAGTGATATCGTAGACAGTATCGATGGAACGGGAGTGATTCTTCGAAAAGAAACTCTGGTGCATACAGAACAAAGTGGATATATTAATTATTATGTTCAGGAAGGTTCAATGGTTCGTCAAAATGGTACAGTCTATACGGTAGATACTACAGGAAAAGTACGAAAGTATTTGAAACAGATGCTTGAGAAAAAGAATTCCGTCAGTCAGGATGAAAAAGAACAGGTAGTAGAGAAATTAAAAGTATTCAGTGAAGGTTATACAGATAATAATTTTTCTCTTCTGTATGAAACACAGAATGATATCAGTAGTACGCTTTTAGCATATACAGATACAATGCTTGCGCAGAATAAAGAAGAGCTTGCACAGAAATACGGACAGAGTGCATATATTACAGCCGCATCGCCTAAAGAAGGCTTGGTTTCTTTTTTATCTGATGGAATGGAAAAGCTAGAACAGGCAAAAGTTTCAAAAAATATTTTTGTCAATAAAGTGAAGATGAAGGATCTTCGCACAGATAAAAAACAAAAAGCGGGAAAACCGGTATATCGTCTTGTAGAGGGACAGGACTGGCAGCTAATGATTCCTGTTAATAAGAATGATTATGATCGTTTAAAGAAGAGGGAAGAAGACAGACAGACGGTTCAGGTGACATTCCATAAAGATAATTTTGTGGCAGCAGCACCATATCATTGTTTAAAACAGAATGACAGTTATTATGTTATTCTGAGTTTTGATAATTATATACAAAGATATTTGAATCAGAGATATCTTTATGTGTCACTTACTTTATCAGAAACCAAAGGATTAAAAATTCCGTCAAGTTCTCTTGTAAAAAAGGAAGTATATAAAATTCCAAAAAGTTTTCTTGTAAATGGCGGCAACTCTTCGAAAAAAGAGCAGGTCAACATCATGAAGACAAACAAAAAGGGAGAAAAGGTTTTGACACAGGCAGCTGTGAATGTTTATAAATCGGATGAAGATTATGTCTATGTTTATTCTGCGAATTTGACAAAAGGTACAGTTCTATCGGAAACCAATAAAGAAAAGATCTATACATTAAAGAATAAGAGTCAGATACAGGGTGTTTATATTGTAAACAGAGGTTATACTGTTTTTAAACAGATCGAGATGGTAGAGAGAAATGAAGACTATTGTATTGTATCTGCAAAAAACAGCGGAATAGAACTTTATGACCGAATTATTTTAAATAGTGATACAGTAAAGGAAGACCAGGTGATTTATTAATGCTTAAAGATAATTTAAAAAAAGTACAGACAAATATTAAAAGTGCATGTGAAAGAGTAGGAAGAAAACCGGAAGAAGTTACGTTAGTGGCAGTAAGTAAGATGAAACCTCTTTCTGATATTGAAGAGCTTCTTGAGACAGGACAGATGGAATATGGTGAAAACTATGTGCAGGAGCTGTGTGAAAAGTATGAAAATATTTCTAAACCAGTACACTGGCATATGATTGGACATCTTCAGACGAATAAAGTAAAGTATATTATTGATAAAGTAGAATTAATTCATTCCGTAGATTCCTTCCATCTGGCAAAGCAGATTGAAAAAGAAGCGGTAAAGAAGAGTGTAGAAGCGCAGATTCTTGTACAGGTAAACATCGCACAGGAAGATACCAAGTTTGGAATCGATGGACCGGAAGTGATCGCACTGGTAGAAGAAATCAGTAAGTTGCCGCATGTTCATGTAAGGGGATTGATGACAAGCGCTCCTTTTGTGGACGATCCAGAAGAAAATCGCTGTTATTTTAAAAAATTACATCAATTATTTATTGACATTAGAGAGAAAAACATTGATAATGTATCTATGGACATTTTATCTATGGGGATGACCAACGATTACGAAGTGGCCATAGAAGAAGGTTCGACGATGGTACGTGTCGGTACCGGAATCTTTGGGGCGCGGAATTACAATAAATAACAGGAGGTACATGGGGTGAAGTTTGCGGAAAAATTTTTAAACATGATGAAGTTAAGCGATGCAGATGACGAAACCGAACCATTTGATGAAGAATACAACGAAGTGACAGAAGAAGGATATGACAGTGATGAGGAAGAGGAAGATGAGGAAGAAGATGATGAGCCTCATAAACCAATTCTTTCTCTGAGACGGAAGAAGAAGGAAGTATCCGATTCAGAAGAGTTCGATGGTAATCAGGGAAGAGTAATTCAGTTTCATGGAAAAGAAGAAGGTGAAAGTGTGAAAGTAATCAGAGCGCAGACATTTAATGAAGCACAGATCGTAGCAGAATTCTTAAAGGAAGGGAAGACGATCGTGGTGAATCTTGAGGGAATCGAGATTGGAAAGGCACAGCGTATCATTGATTTTATCGGAGGTGCAAGCTTTGCAGTAGATGGTTCCTTAAAGGCAATTTCTAATAACATTTTTATCGTAGCTCCAGGAAATATTGAAGTAACAGGAGACCTCAGGGAAGAGCTTGTCAGTGAAGACATGCTGTCACCGGAGCTTTCAAACTTTTAGTACACCCGGATATACATACCGGATATACATAGAAGAATAACAGAGAGAATAGTTGGACGAGAAACAAAAGGCAGAGTGGATTTATGGATGGAGTGGAGGCCGTCCATAGATCCTCTCTGCTTCGTTTATTTCAGGAGGACAGACAATGTTAGAAAAAAGACTCGAAGTAAGTGCAGAAGGAAAAAAAGTATATGATATTGTAATTGAAAATAGTTTTGCAAACCTGGTAAAAGAACTTTCTGCTCTTGATATTCAGGAACGAAAGTTATGTATTGTTACAGAACGAAGGGTGGCTTCCTATTATCTAGAAGAAGTTAAAAGTATTTTAGAAGGCAGATGTGCAAAGGTAGAAGTATATATTTTTCAGGAAGGAGAGGCAAGTAAAAACTTATCCACAGTAGATAATCTGTATCACTTTCTGATTACACATGAATTTGACAGAAAAGATATGCTTCTTGCACTTGGCGGCGGAGTTACCGGAGATCTGGCAGGATTTGCTGCTGCTACTTATCTGCGGGGAATCGACTTTGTACAGGTTCCTACAAGTCTGCTCGCACAGGTGGACAGCAGTATAGGAGGAAAAACAGGAGTAGATTATCATGCATATAAAAATATGGTAGGTGCTTTTTATATGCCAAAACTGGTATACATCAATGTGAATACGATAAAAACACTTTCTGAGCGACAGTATCACAGTGGACTTGGAGAGGTCATCAAACATGGACTTATTCGTGATAGAGCATATTTTGAATGGATAAAAGCGAATAAAGAAGCCATTGCAGAAAGAAAAGACGAAGCACTCGCACATATGGTAGAGGGAAGCTGCCTTATTAAAAGAGCGGTGGTTGAGGAAGACCCAAAGGAACATGGTGTCCGCGCCCTGCTTAATTTCGGGCATACGTTAGGACATTCTATAGAAAAGTTAATGAATTTCTCACTGACACATGGAGAATGTGTGGCAATTGGTTCATTGTTAGCAGCGGATATATCAAGTAAAAGAGGATATATTAGTGAACAGGAAAACAAAGAAATCAAAAACATTTATGCATATTTTGATTTTCCAGCATTGCCGAAAGAACTTAAGGCAAAAGAAGTTGTGAAAGAAACAAAACACGATAAAAAAATGGAACATGGAAAGATTAAGTTCATTTTATTAGACCAGATTGGAAAGGCAGCAATTTATCAGGATGTCACTCCAGAAGAAATGCTTGCCGTTATAGAACAGGGAGAAGTATAATGGGGAAAAAATTAAAAGCAGCAGTTATTTTTATTATACTTCTGTTAGCAGACCAGCTTACAAAATTATGGGCAGTAAAGGTATTAAAGCCAATAGGAAGTATTCCTGTTATCCGGAATGTACTTGAGATTTATTATGTGGAAAACCGGGGAGCAGCATTTGGAATCATGCAGAATAAGCAATGGTTCTTTTTGATCATTACTCTGGCGGTACTGGCGGGTCTTATATGGATTTCGGGAAAGATACCGGAGGAAAGACATTTTACTCCGTTAAAGATATGCCTGTATTTCGTGGGAGCAGGAGCTGTAGGAAATATGATAGACCGTATTTTCAGGAAGTACGTTGTGGATTTTGTTTATTTCAGTCTCATTAACTTTCCAGTATTTAATGTGGCAGATATTTATGTGACAGTGGCGGCGGTTATGCTTGTTATTTTAATTTTATTCTTCTATCAGGAAGAAGATTTTGACAGGATATTTCCTAAAAAAACAAAAGAGGGCAGGCGGGAGTTGTAACTATGACAGAAACGGCAAAGCAAGAGAAAGTAAATCAGGAAAGTAAGCAGGAACAAAGATATTATTATACGGTTATGGAAGAACAGGAGGGGATGCGTTTAGATCAATTTCTCGCAGCAGAGTTAAAAGAACATTCCCGTTCTTATATTCAAAAGCTGATCAAAGAAGGGCAGGTTCAGGTAGGAGAGAAAAAACAAAAACCAGGATACCGTCTTCGTGTAGACGATGCCGTTGTGATCTGTGTTCCTCCATTAAAGGAATTAGAAGTTCTTCCGGAACAAATGGATCTGGACATTCTTTATGAGGATGAAGATGTTATTTTGATTAATAAACAAAAAGATATGGTTGTTCATCCTTGTCCGGGACGTTATAAAGGAACACTTGTAAATGGACTCCTTTATCATTGTAAAGATAATCTTTCAGGAATTAACGGTGTTTTACGGCCGGGAATCGTTCATAGAATCGATAAAGATACAACAGGAGTTCTTGTTGTATGCAAGAACGACATGGCGCACAAAAGCCTGGCAGAACAGTTAAAAGAACATTCGATCACAAGAAAATACGAAGCAATCGTATATAATAACTTTACGCAGGAAGAAGGAACTGTTGATGCACCGATCGGAAGAAGTCCGGTTGACAGAAAGAAGATGGCTGTCGAACCTAAAAACGGAAAGCGGGCAGTAACACATTACAAAGTACTCAGTCATTTAAATCATCAGGTGAATCATATTGAGTGTCAGTTAGAAACAGGCAGAACGCATCAGATTCGTGTGCATATGGCAAGCATACGCCATCCTTTATTAGGAGATACGATTTATGGTCCAAAGAATGATATGGGACTTACCGGACAGTGTCTCCATGCCAGAGTGCTTGGATTTGTTCATCCAAGGACGGGAGAGTATGTAGAATTTGAGGCGCCGCTTCCTGAATATTTCCAGAAACTTCTTGAAAAATATTCTTAAAAAAACTTTACAAAAAAAGAATAGTATGCTAATCTATGAAAGATGCTTTTAGCTAGAACCTTTGCCAGGGTATGGAGTCTCCGACCTTATCTTCGTAAAGGTGATTATAATAATAGGAGGAATTGTAACATGATTACAAAGGAAATGAAACAGGAAATTATGACAAAATATGCAAGAACAGAAGGAGATACAGGTTCACCTGAAGTACAGGTAGCACTTCTTACAGCAAGAATTAATGATCTTCAGAATCATTTTAAGGCAAACCCTAAGGATCATCATTCAAGACGTGGTCTTTTAAAGATGGTTGGTCAGAGAAGAAACCTTCTTGCATACTTAAAAGGTAAAGATATTGAACGTTACAGAACCTTAATCGAACAGTTAGGTTTAAGAAAATAATAATTTTTGAGGAAAGGATGCTGCGGCATCCTTTCTTTCGTTCAAGTATTCCCGAAGCTTTTGCACTTGATTTCAAAAGTGCATCATTTAAGAGAAATGAGGTTTTCTATGCGTAAAATTATCATTCGTGGTGCAATTGTCGTTGTGATTTTATTAGCCGGAACAGGTATTTTTCAGTGGCATAATTATCAGCAGAAGATCGAATACCGAAAAGAGGCATTGCTTTATTTTAAGGAAGAAGATTATTCTAAAACAATCTCATACCTGGAAGAAGCGTTAAAGCGGAAGTCTGTGTTTGCCAGAGAGATTGATCTGGATATGACCTGTTATCTGGCAGAGAGTCATTATCAGCTAAAAGAATATGATAAAGCGGAAAAAATATACAATAAACTTATTAATAATGACAGTAAAAATGCACAATATTATATGTTGAAGGGCGAGTGTGTCGCAAAGTCCGATGATGCACAAGGAGCCGTAAAAGTGTATGAACAAGGCTGGAATCATACACAGGATACTGATTTTCTGGAAAAAATCTGTAAAATATACGTAGAAAAACAGAATTATGATAAAGCACTGAAGTATGTTCAGAAGGGGATTGAACAGGGCGGTGAAACGAAGGCAGATTTTATGTATGGAAAGATTGTCATCTATGAAAAAGCAGAGGCGTATGATAAGGCATACGAGGCAGCGAAAAAATATGTAGAGCTTTATCCAGATGATGAAGCTGGGAAGAAAGAGTATACGTTTTTATCGACAAGGATTTAAATTACATTTTTGAAAGAAAGTTACAGATGATTTTACCGGAGTCGGGACGCTGTTATATTGACAGTGTATATAAAAAATGGTAAAATAATGAATACTAAAGGAATAAGGGGAGGTATGATCGCAGGGTATAATACTAACCGAATGCATCAGCCAGCAGCACAATATCCTGTTTTCTTTAGCTATTATTTATTTTTATATTACCCTATTTAAGAAAAGGAGAAATAACTATGGTATCACAGAAAGTTACAATCAACAACCCACAGGGACTTCACATGAGACCGGCAGGAGTATTCGCTAAAGGAATGGCTAAGTTTGATAGCGATGTTACAATCAATTTCAACGGAAAAGCAACGAATGGTAAGAGCCTTCTTAACATTATCGGTGCTTGTATTAAGTGTGGTTCTGAAGTAGAGATCCAGTGTGACGGACCTGATGAAGAAGACGCATTAAAGACTGCTATCGAGATGATCGAATCCGGTTTAGGAGAATAATTGTAATTCAAAATTTGAGGTGAAGATAATGTATACTGGTATTGGTGCATCAGCAGGAATCGGTATCGGTTCCGCTGTTATTGTAAAAGAACCTTCCCTTGCATACGATAATAAAGCAGTCAGTGATGTTGATGCTGAAAAGCAAAGATTAACAGATGCCCTTGACAAATGTATCGCAAAGACACAGGCAATGGCAGATGACATGAAAGAAAGAGTAGGGGAGAAAGAAGCAGAGATTCTGGAAGGACATGTCCTTCTTCTTATGGATCCGGAGATGACCGGCCAGATGGAATCAAGCATCGCAGATGACAAGATGTGCGCAGAAGCTGCCGTAGAGAAGATTTGTGATTATTATATGCAGATGTTCGCAGGTATTGACGATGAGATGTTTCAGCAGCGTGCAACAGATGTATGTGATATAAAGACAAGATTATTGAAGATACTTCTTGATGTCGAAGATGTCGATTTAGCAAGTGTGCCGGAAGGAACTGTTTTAGTGGCAGAAGATTTAACTCCTTCTATGACAGCAGGAATTAATCCAAAGAACGTAACAGGTATTCTTACAGAAGTTGGAGGCAAGACTTCTCATTCAGCAATTCTTGCACGTGCGCTTGAAATTCCGGCGGTACTCAGTATACCGGGAATCACAGAAGAGATTTCTAATGGCGATAATGTAGTATTAGACGGTTCTGAAGGACAGGTATATGTTAATCCTGATGAAGCACTTCAGGCAGAATATGAGCAGAAACGAGCTGCATATCTTGAAGAGAAGGCAGCGCTTGCTCAGTTTATTGGCAAAGAGACCGTAACAGCAGATGGTGTTAAAGTTGAACTTTGCGCTAATATCGGTAAACCGGAAGATGCATTGAAAGTAGTAGAATGTGACGGTGAAGGAATCGGTTTATTCCGTACAGAATTCCTTTTCATGGATCGTCCACAGATTCCTACAGAAGAAGAGCAGTTTGCTGCTTACAGAAAAGTAGCTGAGACTTTAGAAGGCAAGCCGGTTATTATTCGTACATTGGATGTTGGAGGAGACAAAGAGATTCCATATCTTGCTCTTGAAAAAGAAGAGAATCCTTTCCTTGGTTTCCGCGCGATTCGTTTATGCTTAAAGAGAGAAGACTTATATCGTCCTCAGTTAAAAGCATTGCTTCGTGCCAGCGCATATGGCGATATTCGTATTATGATTCCGATGGTTACCTGTTTAGATGAGCTTCGTGCAGTAAAAGATATGGTAGCAGAAATTAAGGAAGAGCTTAAAGCAGAAGGTGTTGCATATAATGAAGATATCAAGGTTGGTATCATGATAGAGACACCTGCGGCAAGTTTAATGGCAGATGTTTTTGCAAAAGAAGCAGACTTCTTCAGTATCGGAACAAACGATCTTACAGGTTACACTATGGCAGTAGACAGAGGTAATGCAGAAGTTGCATATCTTTACTCTGCGTATAACCCGGCAGTACTTCGTTCTATCGAGCGTGTGATCAAGGCCGGAAGAGCAGAGGGAATCATGGTTGGTATGTGTGGTGAAGCAGCTGCAGATCCATTACTTGCTCCATTATTAATTTCCTTTGGTTTAAGTGAATTTAGTGTAAGTGCTACTTCTATTTTAGCTACAAGAAAGGGAATCTCCCTTTGGACAAAAGAAGAAGCAGATGCCGTTGCAGCAAAGGCTATGTCTATGACAACAGAAGCAGAAGTTGAGGCATATCTTAAAACTGTTGCAAAACATTAATAGCAAAGAATAGCAGAAAGAGTATCCTCGAATGGAGATTTAACTGCGTGAATGATAAAAGGGTGTTGAGAGACACCCTTTTATTTTGCAAGGATTTCAGTGATTAGAGAATATATGTCAGGGGAAAGGAGGAAGAAACGTGCCAGGTACATTTAATAGAGAGCAGGAAGAGGCTATTACACATAAAGGTGGTCCGCTGATGGTTTTAGCAGGACCTGGGTCAGGAAAGACACTGGTAATTACTTATCGTGTAAAGTGGCTTATAGAAAATGCAGGAGTTCATCCGTCTAATATTTTAGTAATTACATTTACCAGAGCAGCGGCAGAGGAAATGAAAAAACGATTTTTTATGTTTGACGGAATGGAAAATGCTCCGGTAACCTTTGGTACCTTTCATTCTATTTTCTTTATGATTCTTCGTTACGCATATCGTTATACTGCTGCAAATATTATCAGAGAAGATGTAAAGCGGCGATACATAAAAGAGATGACGGAGAATATGGAACTTGAGATAGAAGATGAGAATGAATTTCTTTCCGGAATTATCAATGAGATCAGTTATGTAAAAGGAGAGATGATGTCCCTTTCCTACTATCATAGTAATAACTGTTCAGACGAATTGTTTGCTCAGATTTATGAAGGGTATGAGAAAAGGCTGCGGGAGGAGAATCTCATAGATTTTGATGATATGTTGGTTTTTTGTTATGAATTGTTAAAAGAGAGAGACGACATTCGGACTTTATGGCAGAATAAGTTTCAGCATATTTTAATTGATGAGTTTCAGGATATTAATAAAGTGCAGTATGAGATCATACGAATGCTGGCAGGTAAGGGAGATCATCTGTTTATCGTTGGTGATGATGACCAGTCTATTTATCGCTTTCGGGGAGCAAGACCGGAAATTATGCTTGGATTTGAGAAGGATTATCCAGAGGCAAAAAAGGTGATTTTAAATACGAACTATCGATGCAGTGAAGAAATTGTAGAGGGTGCAGAACATCTGATCAGTCATAATACAAAGCGTTTTCCAAAGAATATGCAGGCCGCTCGAGGGAGTAAAGTGCCTATTACATTTCGAAATCTAAAAGATGCGGGAGAAGAGTGTACAGATATTTTAAAAGGAATACGTTTTTATTATAAAAAAGGAATTCCACTAGAAGATATGGCGGTTATTTTCCGCACCAATACGCAGCCGAGATTACTTGTTGGACGATTAATGGAATATAATATTCCATTTCAGATGAGGGATGTTATTCCAAATATATTTGATCACTGGATAGCAAGGAATATATTAACGTATATAAAGCTTGCTATGGGAAACAGAGACCGAAAGCTGTTTTTACAGGTAATGAATCGTCCAAAACGATACATATCGAGAAGTATGCTCACAGAACCGCAGGTAGATTTAAAAAAATTAAAGCAGCAGACTTTTGGGAAAAAGTGGCTTTATGAGAAGATTGATAAATTAGAAATGGATTTGTATCTTCTAAGGAAGATGGAGCCATATGCTGCGATTCAATATATACGTAACGGGATTGGTTATGAAGATTATATGAATGAGTATGCACAGTTTCGAAGAATGAATCCGGATGACCTTGAAGAAGTCTTGAATCAGATTCAGGAAAGTGCAAAGGAATATCACAGTTTTGAAGAGTGGTTTGCTTATATAGAATCTTATGGAGAGGAACTTAGAAAACAGATGGAAGCCGGAAGGCAGCAAAAAAGCGGTGTGACACTTACAACAATGCATAGTTCAAAAGGATTAGAATATGAAGTTGTATTTGTCATGGATATAAATGAAGGGGTAACGCCACATAAAAAAGCAGTAAAAGAGGCAGATCTTGAAGAAGAGAGAAGGCTGTTTTATGTAGCAGTTACAAGGGCAAAAACGTATTTGTTTCTCTATTCGGTAAAGGAACTTTATCAAAAGGATGCACAGATTTCCCGCTATATAGGAGAACTTCGTTATGACAAGAAAGAATTTCAAAAAGGAAAAAGAGTGATCCATAAAAATATTGGTAAGGGAACGGTACTTGAATTAAAAGAAGATAAAATTAAAATAAAGTTTGATAACAGTAAAAAACCGCGGCTGTTTTCCATAAAGTATCTGATGGAACAGGGACTTTTAGAACTTGAAAAATAAGTTTCCTGTAAAAAGTACGGAAAGACTTTTTTCTTTTTAGTATACAATAAAGAGGACAAATACAGGAATCTGTGATAGAATGAAGCGATAAAATATTACAGGAGGTAATTATAGAAAATGTTAATTGAAATGTTAAAAGTAATTCTGCTTGGAATTGTGGAAGGAATTACGGAATGGCTTCCAATCAGTTCTACCGGGCATATGATCCTTGTAGATGAATTCATTAAACTTAATGTATCGAAAGCATTTATGGAAATGTTTCTTGTAGTAATCCAGCTTGGAGCAATTCTTGCGGTCTGTGTGATCTATTTTCATAAACTCAATCCGTTTAGTCCGAAAAAGTCAGCCAGAGAGAAAAGGGAAACGTTTGATATATGGGGCAAGGTAATCGTAGGATGTCTTCCGGCAGCGGTAATCGGTCTTGCATTTAACGATAAGATCGATGCACTTTTTTATAATGCGCAGACAGTAGCTTTTACATTGATTCTTTACGGTATTTTATTTATTGTTGTTGAAAATCATAATAAGCATAAAGAATCACAGGTAAAAGAGTTATCAGATTTAACCTATAAGATTGCGTTGATCATCGGATGTTTTCAGGTGCTTGCTCTTATTCCGGGAACTTCCCGTTCCGGAGCAACAATCATCGGAGCAATGCTTCTTGGAACCTCTCGTTTTGTAGCAACAGAGTATTCTTTCTTCCTGTCCATACCGGTTATGTTCGGGGCAAGTTTCTTAAAACTTGTAAAATATGGTTTCCATTATACGGGGAATGAAGTTGCTATTCTTGTAGTAGGTATGGTTGTAGCATTTATCGTTTCTATTATAGCAATCAAGTTCCTGTTAGGTTATATTAAGAAAAATGACTTTAAAGCCTTTGGTGTCTACCGTATTATTTTAGGTATCATTGTTGCTGTGTACTTTTTCATAAAGTAACAGGATGATCAGACGGAATAACTATGATAATTTTATTTAAAAATCGGAGAGTATAGATTATAATGAAAAGAAGAACATCTATTACACAGTATTGTCATAAGAGAATCCGCCAGATTATAAAGAATCCATCCTTGTGTATTGATGCGACAGCAGGAACAGGGAAAGATACGGTTTTTCTAGCGTCTCTTGCAGGTGCCAATGGCAGGGTTATTGCCATGGATATTCAGGAGACGGCGGTGGAACAGACAAGAAACCGCCTTATCAAAGAACATCTTTCGGACAGGGCAGAAGTTGTTTTAGATACGCATGTACATATGGATGCATATGCTGATGAAGGAAGTGTTTCTTTGATTATGTTTAATCTCGGCTATCTTCCAGGTGGAGATCATCACCTTGCGACAAAGGCAGAGACAACAATAGAAGCACTGAAAAAGGGACTTACCTTACTTTGTGAGGGTGGTATGATATCTTTGCTGATCTACAGCGGAGGAGACAGTGGTTTTGACGAAAAGGAACAGGTGCTGCAGTGGCTTAAAGAATTGCCGGATGATCAATATACCGTACTCGTAGAAGCATTTTATAATAAGCCGAATCATCCGCCGTTACCAGTGTATATTATAAAGAATGAGACAGTTTAGCTCAGATGACAGCTACAATGAAAAGCAGCAGTGTGTATAGACAAGTGTATAAGATAAGGGATCATTTGATTTATAAAAAGGAGGTATATATATGGAGATGATAAAAGAAACAGCGAAAGTTGTTCGTCAGCAGCAGATCGATGAAGGAATATTTGATATGGAATTATCCTTTCCAAAGGGAGCTGCCTTAGCAAAACCAGGACAGTTCATTGCAATGTACTGTAATGACAAGAGTAAGCTTTTACCTCGTCCGATCAGTATTTGCGGGATTAATCCAACAGAAGGAACATTGCGGGTTGTTTATCGTGTTGCAGGAGAAGGAACGAAAGAGTTTTCAGAAATGAAAGCAGGAGACACATTAGAAGTTATGGGACCTCTTGGCAACGGATTTACAATGAAAAATGAAAAGGCAATTATTATCGGTGGAGGTATTGGAATTCCTCCGATGCTGGAGCTGGCAAAACAGTTAGATGCCGAGAAGACAGTTGTACTTGGATACAGAACATCCACTTTCTTAAAAGAAGAATTTGAAGAAGTGTGCGATGTAAAGATTGCAACTGAAGATGGAAGCCAGGGTGCTAAGGGTACAGTAATCGATGCGATTGAAAAGTATGGTGTAGAAGGAAAGGTCATCTATGCCTGTGGACCGATGCCAATGTTAAAAGCGCTTGCAGCGTATGCCGAAGAACATGGAATGGAAGCACAGATTTCCTTAGAAGAAAGAATGGCATGTGGAATCGGAGCTTGTCTTGGCTGCATCTGTAAGTCAAAGACAAAAGATCATCACACAAACGTAAACAATACACGAATCTGCAAAGACGGTCCGGTATTTGATGCAAAGGAGGTAGTATTCTCATGAATTTAGAAGTAACACTGGCTGGAAAGAAGTTTAAGAATCCTGTGACAACTGCCTCAGGAACGTTTGGTTCTGGTGCAGAATATGAGCAGTTTGTTGATCTTGCAGCACTTGGAGCTGTAACAACAAAAGGGGTAGCAAATGTACCTTGGGAAGGAAATCCGACTCCTCGTGTAGCAGAAACATATGGCGGAATGCTTAATGCGGTTGGACTCCAGAATCCGGGAATCGACTTATTCTGTAAAAGAGATATTCCCCATTTAAAAGAAAAAGGAGCATCTATTATTGTCAATGTATGTGGAAGAAGTACATCGGACTATGTAGAAGTTGTAGAACGATTAGCAGATGAGCCGGTAGATTTATTAGAGATTAATGTATCCTGTCCGAATGTAAAAGAAGGTGGTATCGCTTTTGGACAGAATCCGGATGCATTATATGAGATTACAAAAGCAATCAAGGCAAAGGCAAAACAGCCAATCGTAATGAAGTTAAGCCCGAATGTCACAGATATTACGGAGATGGCACGAGCAGCCGAAGCAGGAGGAAGTGATGCCCTTTCTCTTATCAATACACTTACCGGAATGAAGATTGATATTCACAGACGAAAGTTCGTTCTTGCGAATAAGACAGGCGGTATGTCAGGTCCTGCCATTAAACCAGTTGCCGTCCGCATGGTATATCAGGTAAGCCATGCCTGCAAGCTGCCGATCATCGGTATGGGAGGAATCCTTACGGGAGAAGATGCCATTGAGATGATGATGGCAGGTGCCACAATGGTTTCTGTAGGAACTGCTAACTTTCACAATCCACGTGCCACAATGGATGTGTTAGACGGAATAAAAGCTTACATGGAAAGATATCATATTGAAGATATTAACGAGATTATTGGATGTATTGATTAAAAGAATCTGTCTATACATATTTTATCTAAGTTGAAAATACAAATAAACTGTGTTAGAATCAAAACAACAGATGTACTTTTGGAATCTTAAGTATGAGGAAGATTTCAAGAGAACATTTCAAGTCGAGCAGCTGTCACTCACCACATGAAAGATGTGGGAGTCTTCTCGACTGAGATAAATCAAAAGGATAAATCGGAGGCTGTTATGGAACAATACAAAAAAGAGTTTATAGAATTTATGATTGACTGCAATGTACTGAAGTTTGGGGACTTCGTAACAAAAAGTGGAAGAAAGACTCCATTTTTTGTTAATACCGGATTCTACCGTACAGGCTCTCAGTTAAAGAGATTAGGTGAGTATTACGCACAGGCAATTCATGATCATTTCGGTTTTGATTTTGATGTACTGTTTGGACCTGCTTATAAAGGAATTCCATTAAGCGTAGCGGCAACGATCGCCATTTCAGAAAAGTATGATAAAGATATCCGTTACTGCAGTAACCGTAAAGAAGTAAAAGATCATGGTGATAAAGGAATTCTCCTTGGAAGCCCGATTCAGGACGGAGATAAGGTTATCATTATTGAAGATGTTACTACAGCAGGTACGTCTATTCAGGAGACACTCCCGATTATTAAGGCACAGGGAGATGTAGAAGTTGGTGGTTTAGTTGTTTCTGTTGACCGTATGGAAAGAGGTCAGGGAGAGAAGAGTGCGCTTACAGAAATCAGTGAGAAATACGGAATGAAGACAACTGCTATCGTTACGATGGCAGAAGTTGTAGAGCATCTTTACAACAAACCATACAAAGGAAAAGTCATTATTGATGATGAATTGAAAAAAGCAATTGATGCATATTATGACCAGTATGGAGTAAAGTAGTATTCTGACAGGAGATTTGTATGAACGAAAAGATTTTTAAAACATTGGGACAGATTGGTGCTGCAGGAATTATAGTAGGAATTATCACAACAATTGTCGGAATTACAGCAGGAGTGATTTCTATTGTAAGTGGAGCGCGTGCTCTCAAGTTAAAAGGGAAAATAATGATTTAAAAATGATGGGAACCGGCTTTATGCCGGTTCCTTAAAATGTATTATAGGAGAATAATAATTATAAGAAAAGGCTGGAAAAAGAATGAATGAAAGCAGAAAGAGACTGGGGTCTCTGAGCCGTTTAATATTGATTTTATATGGCTGTGTTGTAATATATTTTGTATTATTCAGTGACCGACTGGGACGGGTAGATGGATATAGTACTTATCGCTATAATCTGGTTCCTTTCGAGGAAATCCGTCGTTTTATTATATACAGGAATTATGTTTCTATCGAAGCATTTTTATTAAACTTATTTGGTAATCTTCTTGTATTTTTCCCAATAGGTTTTTTAGTTCCGATATGGAGATTGGAGAAAACCGGATGTATCCGGATTATTATATATACGTTTTTATTTAGCCTTTGCATAGAAACATTGCAGCTTGTTACAAAAGTAGGAGTGTTTGATGTGGATGATCTGATGATGAATACTTTTGGAGGGCTGCTCGGATGGATCAGCTATTGTATCATCCGTTTTATTTATCATAAATGGAAGGCCGATCATAAAAAGAAAGAAGAGAAAGGAAAGGCAGAGATATGAATACAGGAAATATTTCTTTTTCTGAGAAAAAAGTTTCAAAAAATGCAGTGCTTACTCTGGTTATGGGAATAGGCATACTGATTGGATTTGCTATTTTGACAGTGTTGTCTATTGTGACAGAAGGAAGATTGAATGTTGTCGGAGGTCTGCTTGGATGTATTTTTGTTGTACTGGCATTCTTTTGTGTCCTTTGGGGCGTGATGAGTTATGATGATGCTAAGACCAACCAGAAGTATAAGATATCTGGAATATGTATTAATATTGTGGCTATTTTTATAGGGATTACTTTTATCATGATGTAGGAATACGATAAGAAGTATGTCATGCCTTGCATGACGCGCATCTTGCAGCAAGAATGACGGGACATTCTTGAATTTGGGAATAACAGAAAGAGAGTGATATATTTTATATGGATTATAGAGAGTTGTTTAAAGAAAGCAATAAAGAAGTGGAAGAACGCTTTTTACTGACAAGAGAAAGAATCGAAGAGATTGCTGCCGGGGAGAACAACGGCATGAACGAAAAGATTCAGAATTATTTTAAGAAGACAGCACAGCTTCTAAAGAAATGTGCAGAGGATTTTGTGTGTATTTCTTCTGATGTGTGGAAGTCCCGTTCTTTTGAGCAGTTAAAGAGTGAGAATGCATTATTTTATCAGGATATCTTACCTCAGAATTACGGACATTCTTTTGCAGATCCGGCATTTGCAGTGCAGGAATTAGGAGAAGAGTTTGGTCGGATTCTGAGTTTTTTATATACGGAATTACGTTCGGAAAGAGCGTTTGTTTTTGAACAGAACCTTGAAAAAATCACGATTTTAAATGAACTTTTTCTGGAAATATACTGTATGTTTGAAGAAGGGGATGTAACATATAAACAGATTAAAGATACGATCTACTGGTTCCTCTATGATTATGCAGATGACTGGGCAGGCTACAGAGTACGAGAACTGGTGGACCCGGCACTTGATTTTGCAACATCGATTATCATGGACTCTGACCTTTCAGATCTGACGTATCTGTATTCTTATGGGGACTATATTTCAGAAGTGGAAATTGAAACGGCAAAGTTTTTAAACAGCCTTACGGAAGAAGAGATTTCACAGATAGCAGAAACATTTACAGAAGGATATCGAAGAGGATTTGAGCTAAAAGGGGTAGATGTTTCAAAGAAAGATACAGTGAATATCCGTTATCCGATTGGCTTTGAGAGAGTGATCCGCGCAGCAATCCGCCAGTTTGCCGACATGGGATTGAAACCGGTTATTTACAGAGAGGCGCTTAATACATTAAATAAACGCCAGAATCTCCGTATCGGATATATTTCAACAGATCCAAATCCACAGTATGGCTATGACCATCGTTTTGATAATGCTATTTACCTTGATAAGCGCATGATTGACCGGAAGCTTAGTTGTATGAGAAAGGCATACGAAGAATATGAACAGGAGGCGGCAGGATTTGCAGGTCCGGCATGCTTTGAAGTCTTTGGAGAAGAACCGTTTGAACCGGTAAATAAGCCGGAAAGCTATCATTTAAGTGAGCGGCAGCAGATTCTTTCCACAGAGTATTCCTCTTTATCTAACGAACTTTTGAATGAATTTATCAATCAGGAGGAAAGGAGTTTTACGATTATTGCGTACCCAGTTCCTTCGATCGGAGAGAATTTCCCGGAAATTTTTGAGGAGATTCGTAAAGTAAATACGTTAGATAACGAAGTGTACAAAGAGATTCAGCAAAATATGATTGATGTACTTGATCAGTCAGAAGCGGTGCATATCATGGGACGTGGAAGAAATATGACGAATCTTACGGTTGCTCTATGCGATCTGAAAGATGCCAGCAAAGAAACGAAGTTTGAAAACTGTCTTGCCGATGTTAATATTCCGGTAGGGGAAGTATTTACTTCACCTAAGCTAAAAGGTACAAATGGTCTTTTACATGTGACAGAAGTCTATTTGAATGGTCTTTACTATAAAGATTTAAAGATTACTTTTAAAGATGGTATGATCGAAGAGTATTCATGTGCAAATTTCCCGGATGAAGAGGACGGACAGAAGTTCATTAAGGAGAATCTTTTATATAACAGAGAAACACTTCCGATTGGAGAGTGTGCGATCGGAACAAATACAACTGCCTATGTGATGGCTGAAAAGTATGGTATTATGTCTAAACTGCCTATCCTTATTGCAGAAAAAATGGGACCGCATATCGCAATCGGAGATACCTGTTATTCTTATTGCGAAGATGTTCGTGTATATAATCCGGATGGGAAAGAAATCGTAGCAAAGGAAAATGAATGTTCTGTACTTCGAAAAGAGGATCCAAAGAAAGCCTATTTTAACTGCCATACAGATATTACGATTCCGTATGAAGAGCTTTCAAGAATTACAGCCGTAACTGTGCGGGTTGTGGAATCCGAGGTCATGCATGATCTGGCAGAGGAACGGGTAGAGATTCCGATTCTTTTAGATGGAAGATTTGTGCTGGAAGGTACATTAAAGTTAAATGAAGCATTTGAAGGTTAAAATAAAGTGAGGAGATACAAAGATGAAGTTAGTAATTAAAAATGGACATGTGATGGATCCGGCATCTGGAAGAGATGAAGTTACAGATATCTGGGTGGAAGATAAGCGGATCATCGGATTTGGAGAACATCCGGAATGGGAAGAAGATGCTGAAAAACTGAATGCGGACGGCTGTATTGCGGCACCGGGACTTGTTGATGTGCATGTACATTTTCGTGATCCGGGTTTTACGTATAAAGAAGATCTGGAAACCGGAAGTCATGCAGCAGCAGCAGGAGGATTCACAACGGTTGTCTGTATGGCAAATACAAAACCAATCGTTGATACTCCAGAAGTAATTCAGGATATTTTAAAAAGAGCAGAGAACTTACCGATTCACGTAAAGCAGGTGTCTGCGGTTTCCAAAGGATTTGAGGGAAAAGAGTTAGTGGATTTCCAGGCGATGGTAGATGCTGGTGCCTGTGGATTTACAGATGACGGAATCCCGTTAACAGATGCTGGATTTATTAAAAAAGCAATGGAAGAGGCAGCGAAAATGGATATGCCAATCTCATTGCATGAGGAAGATCCTGCACTTAACGAAGTAAACGGAGTGAACAAGGGTGTGATTTCTAAAAAGATGGGGATTGGCGGAGCACCGGCAATTTCAGAAGATGTGATGGTGGCAAGAGATGTCATGCTGGCACTTGATACTGGAGCAAAGGTAGACATTCAGCATATATCTTCTGGTCGTTCTGTAGATTTGGTTCGTTATGCGAAAAAACGAGGAGCAAAGGTTTTTGCGGAGGCTACACCACATCATTTTACTTTAACAGAAGAAGATGTACTTAATTATGAAACGATGGCAAAGATGAATCCGCCACTCCGTACAGAATGGGATCGAACAAAGATTATCGAAGGATTAGCAGATGGAACGATTGATATGATCGCGACCGATCATGCCCCTCATTCTATAGAAGAAAAAGAGAGAGAATTTACAAAAGCGCCAAGTGGGATCATTGGACTTGAAACATCATTATCTCTTGGTATTACAAGTCTTGTAAAAAGAGGCTATCTTACGATGATGCAGCTTCTTGAAAAAATGACGGTTAATCCGGCAAAGCTTTATAATTTTGAATGTGGAACATTAAAAGAAGGAGCGGCTGCAGATATCGTTATTTTTGCACCGGATGAAGTCCGAACAGTAGAATCTTTCGAGTCAAAAGCGGAAAATTCTCCGTTTCTTGGTGCACAGTTATATGGAAAAGTAAAATATACGATTTGTGATGGTAAAGTTGTATATCGCGGCTAAGAATAATCATGTCGTTTTTTGGCATATCGTGAGTGTACATCTGAAAAAATTTATGCTAGAATGAAAAGGATATCAGTAGAATTCTGGAGGAAGTTATGATTAATCAGTTAGTAAAAGGAATCAAAGAAAAAGATGCGCCTATCGTTGTTGGTCTTGACCCGATGCTTTCTTATGTACCAAAACATCTTGTAAAAGATGCTTTTGCTGCATACGGAGAGACGTTAGAAGGTGCATGTGAAGCAATCTGGCAGTTTAATAAGGGCATTATCGATGCAACTTATGATCTTATTCCGGCAGTAAAGCCACAGGTTGCCATGTATGAGCAATTTGGTGTTGAGGGATTGAAAGCTTTCAAAAAGACATGCGATTACGCAAAGAGCAAAGGACTTGTTATCATCGGAGATATCAAGAGAGGCGATATTGGCTCTACATCCGAAGCATATGCGATCGGACACCTTGGAACAGTAAAGATTGGTGAACATGTATATTCTCCATTTACAGAAGACTTTGTAACGGTGAATCCATATCTTGGTTCTGATGGTGTAAAGCCCTTCTTAAAAGTGTGCAAAGACACAGATAAGGGTGTATTTATTCTTGTAAAAACATCCAATCCATCCAGTGGAGAATTCCAGGATCGTCAGATTGATGGAAAGCCACTTTATGAGATCGTTGCTGAAAAGGTAGCTGAATGGGGCGAAGATGTTATGGGCGAAGACTACAGCTATGTTGGAGCCGTTGTAGGAGCTACTTATCCGGAGATGGGAGCAGCACTTCGAAAGATCATGCCTAAAAACTATATTCTTGTACCGGGATATGGTGCACAGGGTGGAACAGGTAAAGATTTAGCACCGTTCTTTAACGAGGATGGACTTGGTGCTATCGTAAACTCCAGTCGTGGAATTATCTGTGCTTATCAGAAAGACCCGTATAAAGAGAAGTTTAGTTCTGTAGACTATGCGGATGCCAGCCGCCAGGCAGTCCTTGATATGAAGGAAGATTTAAAGAACGCTTTTGTAAAATAAAGCATTTTGTTATAATTTTATAAGTTAGTTATAAACATTTCACCATAAAAATATACTCTTGGAATTTTAGAGTATATGTAATGAAAAAGGAGCAGACAATGGCTAAAGTAGGTATTGTAATGGGCAGCGATTCAGATATGCCAATCATGGCAAAAGCTGCAGATGTACTCAAGGAACTTGGAATTGACTTTGATATGACGATTATCTCTGCACACAGAGAGCCGGAAGAATTTTTCGCTTACGCAAAAGGTGCAGAAGAAAAAGGTTATAAAGTGATTATCGCAGGAGCCGGTAAGGCAGCACATCTTCCGGGAATGTGCGCAGCTATTTTCCCAATGCCGGTTATCGGTATTCCAATGAAGACATCAGATCTTGGAGGAGTAGATTCCCTGTACTCTATCGTGCAGATGCCAACAGGTATTCCTGTAGCGACAGTAGCGATCAACGGTGCAGCCAACGCCGGAATTCTTGCAGCAAAGATGCTTGCAACATCCGACCCTGCACTGTTAGAAAGATTAAAAGCTTACTCTGAAAAGTTAAAGAATCAGGTAGTAGCCAAGGCAGACAAGCTTGATGAGATTGGGTACGAAGCGTACTTAAAACAAATGTAATGACATAGCTCAAAGGTGATAAGAAGGTTTGTAAATTTGTAAAAGGGGAAACTATAATTAAGTATTTATAACAAGATAATGTATTCTCGGAATCTTTTTGTGCTTAGTCACAAAAGCAAGTGCAAGAAAGACTCCGAGAGTACATGATGAGAGAAAGGAGTCTGTCATGGACTATAAGAAAGCCGGAGTTGATATTGAAGCTGGATACAAATCAGTAGAATTAATGAAGAAATATGTACAGGGAACAATGAGACCTGAGGTACTTACAAACCTTGGTGGATTTTCAGGTGCATTTTCATTAAAGAAGTTTATGACAATGGAGAACCCTACACTGGTTTCAGGTACAGACGGTGTTGGAACAAAGTTAAAAGTTGCGTTCCTTATGGATAAGCATGATACCGTAGGTATCGACTGTGTTGCCATGTGTGTGAATGATATTGCATGTGCAGGTGGAGAGCCATTATTCTTCCTCGATTATATTGCATGTGGCAAGAACTTCCCAGAAAAGATTGCTTCTATCGTAAGCGGCGTTGCAGATGGATGTAAGCAGTCTGAGGCTGCTCTCATCGGTGGAGAGACAGCAGAAATGCCAGGATTTTATCCGGAAGATGAGTACGATCTGGCTGGCTTCGCAGTTGGAATCGTTGATGAAAAAGACCTGATTACAGGAAAAGACATTAAGGCAGGGGACGTCCTCATAGGAATTGCCTCCTCCGGAATTCACAGTAACGGATATTCTCTTGTTCGTAAAGTATTCCCTATGGAAAAAGAAGCATTAAACGAATACAGAGAAGAACTCGGAAAGACATTAGGAGAAGCACTCCTTACTCCTACAAAGATTTATGTAAAAGCATTAAAGGCAGTAAAAGAAGCCGGCATTACGATCAAAGGCTGCAGCCATATCACTGGTGGCGGATTCTATGAGAATATTCCAAGAATGCTCCCAGATGGTGCTCGCGCTGTCGTAAAGAAAGACAGTTACGAAGTACCAGCTATCTTCCGTCTTCTTGCAAAAGAAGGAGATATTGCCGAAGAGATGATGTACAATACATACAACATGGGAATCGGTATGATGCTCGCCCTTGATCCAAAGGATGCAGAAAAAGCAATCGAAGCATTAAAAGCTGTTGGTGAGGAAGCATATGTTGTTGGTTCCATCGAAGCAGGAGAAAAGGGAGTAACATTATGCTAAAAGTTGCAGTTTTAGTATCTGGCGGCGGTACGAATCTGCAGGCGATTCTTGATGCGATAGACAGCGGAAAGATTACCAATACAGAAATTCGTGTCGTAATCAGTAACAATGAAGGTGCTTACGCATTAGAACGTGCAAAGAATTATGGAACAGAAGGTTTACTTCTTTCGCCAAAGAGCTTTGAGACAAGAGAAGAATTTAACCAGAAGCTTTTAGAAGCTTTAAAAGAAAGACAAATCGATCTTGTTGTTCTTGCAGGATACCTTGTTGTTGTGCCTCCATGTGTTATCCAGGAATATGAGAACCGGATCATTAACATTCACCCGTCTTTGATTCCATCTTTTTGTGGAAAAGGCTGTTATGGCCTTCATGTTCACGAAAAGGCACTGGAAAGAGGCGTAAAAGTTTCCGGAGCGACGGTACATTTTGTCGATGAAGGAACCGATACCGGCCCGATCATTATGCAGAAGCCGGTTATGGTGGAACAGGGAGATACACCGGAAGTTTTACAGCGCCGTATCATGGAACAGGCAGAATGGAAGATTTTACCGGAAACAATCAATCTGATTGCGAATGGAAAGGTTCATGTAGACGGCAGAGTTGTTACAATTGATAAATAGTTATGCATTTCTGGAATTATTCCTGCACTGGCTTTATGCTTTGCGGGAAGATTTCGGGAGCATATTAGTTATAAAATGGAGGAATTCCGATGAAAGTATTAATCGTAGGCAGTGGAGGAAGAGAACACGCGATCGCATGGGCAGTTTCTCAAAGTGCAAAGGCAGATAAAATTTACTGTGCACCGGGAAATGCAGGAATCGAAGAATATGCAGAGTGCGTGAACATCGGTGCAATGGAATTTGATAAACTGGTTGCTTTTGCAAAAGAAAAAGAAATTGACCTTACCATTATTGGTATGGACGACCCACTGGTAGGTGGTGTTGTAGATGCATTTGAGGCAGAAGGTCTTCGTGTATTCGGTCCAAGAAAGAATGCAGCGATCATTGAAGGTTCCAAAGCATTTTCCAAAGATTTGATGAAGAAATATAACATTCCAACAGCTGGATATGAGAACTTTGATTCTGATGAGGAAGCACTCGCTTACCTTGAAACTGCAAAGTTCCCAATCGTATTAAAAGCAGACGGACTGGCACTTGGAAAAGGTGTATTAATCTGCAATACTTTAGAAGAAGCTAAAGAAGGCGTAAAGACGATCATGGAAGATAAGAAGTTCGGAGATGCCGGAAATCGTATGGTAATCGAAGAATTTATGACTGGTCGTGAAGTTTCTGTTCTTGCATTCTGTGATGGAAAGACAATCAAATGTATGACAAGTGCACAGGATCACAAACGTGCCAAAGATGGGGACCAGGGCTTAAATACCGGTGGAATGGGAACATTCTCCCCAAGTCCATTCTACACAAAAGAAGTAGAAGAATTCTGTGAAAAATACGTTTATCAGCCTACTATGGATGCTATGGCAGCAGAAGGAAGACCGTTTGTCGGTATCCTCTTTACCGGTCTGATGCTGACGGAAGATGGACCGAAAGTTCTCGAATACAATGCCCGTTTCGGAGATCCAGAAGCACAGGTAGTACTTCCTCGTATGAAGAACGACATTATTGATGTTATGGAAGCTTGTATCGACGGACGTTTAAATGAAATCGATCTGCAGTTTGAAGATAATGCAGCCGTTTGCGTTGTCCTTGCTTCTGACGGTTATCCAGTTTCTTACGAAAAAGGTTATGTGATTAATGGCCTTGAAGAATTTAAGAAACACGATGGCTATTATTGCTTCCATGCCGGAACAAAGCGCACAGATAAGGGAATCGTTACAAATGGCGGACGTGTACTTGGTGTAACTGCCAAGGGAGCAAACCTAAAAGAGGCAAGAAAGAACGCCTACGCAGCAACAGAATGGGTAACTTTTGAAAATAAATATATGCGTCATGATATCGGAAAAGCAATTGATGATGTAGAAGCATAAAAGTCATTAACAATGTAGCAGCGTAAAAAGTAACTGATGATCGTAGAACAATAAAAGAACAATAAAAAGATACAGTAGGAACAGAGACTGCAAGTGAATAAAGCTGGCAGTCTCTGTCATTGTTGGGGGAAACATGAACTTTAAACAGGGAATCAGAGATGGAATCCCCATCGGACTCGGTTATGCTGCCGTTTCCTTTGCCTTTGGGATTCTCGCGGTAGATAAAGATTTAACTGTCAGTGAGGCAGTACTTATTTCATTTACAAACTTAACATCTGCAGGGCAGTTTGCAGGACTTACGATTATTGCAGAACTTGGAACATTAGTTGAGATGGCACTTTCCCAGTTCATCATCAACTTAAGATATATGCTGATGGCAATTTCACTTTCCCAGAAAGTGGATGACGATTTTTCAGGAATCTGGAGATGGATACTCGGCTTTGCTATTACCGATGAAATCTTTGCTGTAGCAATCCAGAATCCAGGAAAAATTAAACGAAATTACTTTGCGGGACTTACGATAGTTCCGATTATCGGATGGACGATAGGAACATTAGGCGGCGCTTTGATGGGAAATATTTTACCAGCTATTATCACAAACGCTTTAGGTGTCGCTCTTTATGGAATGTTTATCGCCGTTGTCGTACCAAAGGCAAGAGAAGACAGCCATGTCTTCATTGCGGTATGTATCGCAATCGCGATCAGTACAGTACTGAAATACACTCCGGTATTTGCGAATCTCTCCGGTGGTTTCGCAATCATCATCTGTACCGTAGCCGCATCACTTATTGCGGCAATATTATTCCCAGTGGAGGTAAACGAAGATGAGCTTTAAAATATTTTTACCCTATCTTTTCGTAATGGCAATCGTAACCTATTTAATCAGAGCTATTCCACTCGTACTTGTAAAACACAAAATAAAAAATAAATTTTTTAATTCCTTTTTATATTATATTCCATATACCGTATTAGCAGCCATGACAATCCCGGCAATCTTTACAGCAACAGGAAGCTTGATTTCTGCTATTGCAGGACTCGTAGTCGCTGTTATACTCGCTTACCAGAGAAAAAGCCTGATCGTGGTAGCGATTGGAGCCTGTGCAGCAGTGTTTATTATAGAAGGAATCATAACCTTAATGTAAATCCTGATCTGATGGAATAAAGAAACGAAAATCAGAAACTTGATATAGCATAAAATGTGAAGATAGTCGCGGCATAGAAAATGCCTGACCGGCATTTTTATTTGCTCCGACATCACATTTTATGCTATATCAAGTTTCTGGTTTTCTGTTCTTTGGCGCCAGATGAAGTCAGGATTTTGTGTGGGAAAAATAAGGGGTTTTCCCAGAAGTGAGTATCTTTCTGCTGAAATGCATTGAGGTTTCTAAGGAAAAGAGAATACTTATAAAAATTCTCTTTTCATTACTATAGTTTCCTTACAATTCAGCAGGAAGCTCTATTACAGCGGCTGTCTAACATCATCCAACAACATTCTGGAAAACCCCATTCTCATCAAACTGTAGATTTAGAATAGCCAGAAAAAAGAAAAAATGCTTCATCCCAGATGCGGCTTAGGAGCGTGTTTAAGATGCGGATAAGCATCTTAAATACAGCGACTACAGAGAAGAAGGAATAAATTGATTTTCCAAGAATCCCCAACCCTCTGGAGAACCCCATTCTCACCAAACTGTAGATTTAGAATAGTCAGAAAAAAGAAAAAAAGAATCCATCCCAGATGCGGCTTGGGAGCGTGTTTAAGATGCGGATGAGCATCTTAAATAC
>OGYI01000461.1_pt1 | contig 50442 bp, 60 predicted proteins | sample 1576521 | NCBI WGS metagenome assembly OGYI01 (sample SAMEA3541484, study PRJEB24748) | human gut metagenome | biome: human gut; feature: human-associated habitat; material: faeces | place: China | collected 2012
TGGGAAAACTGCCAAACAGGTGTGATAATAACCGCGGTGGATGACGCAAGAAGCCCCTTCCTCTATAGGAAGGGGTAGTTCACGAAAAATTGTGGACAGGATTTTGCCAGATTCAGGATTTCTACTCCCGTGGTTCTGGCAGAACCACATACCGTAATTTTTTCAAAATAAGGAAGAAAACTCCTGCTCACACTCTTATTATGCCAAAACAAAATGAAAAAGAATTTTTATAAGAAAAAAGACTGCTATATAGCAGCCTTTTTGAAAATAGTTGTGAACCTCTCTATCTGAGTCGTCGTTGCAGCTTTCGCTACAAAGATTGTCATTCAATTTTTTCTGTAGTTAGCAAGACAATACCATGGCTCCGTGAAATTTCCCTTCTGAATCATTTATTGGTTTAAATCCAATCTTTTCATAAAAATACTTTAGTTTGTCATACATTGCTATCAGATAAACTGTATTTTTATCTCCATCTAATTCCCAACGGTTATGGATAACTTCTGTAATTAGTTTTATCCCATAACCTTTATTCCGAAATTGAGGATCAATGTACACATCACTGAGTAAAAGGGAATCATTCGTATGTTCAGGGTGTCTTTCAATAGTATCGCCTACATCATCTGCATAGCCGATTGTACAATATCCTATTAATTCATCAGTTCCATTTTTAAAGATTCCCCAAGCATATTCTGAATTATCTTCCAGCCATTGTTCGACTTGAAAACCAGATGAAGCATCCATAGATCTGACAGATTGCAGATCTTTTATGGAAAGCAAATTTACTGTAAATAAAATGTTTTTATCTTTTTTCATCTTTTTAGCAAGGCTTCCTTTCTAACAGAGTCGGTTGTTTTTATATCCCACAATACCTTTGTTATTCTCCTTTCGTTTATTGTATGAAATAAGATTTTTATAACCATGCTGCCGGCACATAAAATTCATCCTGCCATGCTTTTTTTCTCTCTAAAAATAACTCAACCAAGTATTCTGGTGAAATATAGCAGGTTGCTTTCGCTTCTGTTTCTTCGAATCCATCTTCACTTAGTTCGAACCATGTATGATCTGCTTCTGTTCTATCACCAAATCTGATTTCCGGTAAATTAACTTCGCTGGGGATGAAATACTCCCCACATTGCAGACACTCAATAATTGTATGTATCTGTTCTTCCGTAAAGGTTCCTGGTATAATTACCTCATTATGCTTCTTATAATTTGACGCATCTCTATAGAGATAACTAATGCGCGTATTCTTGCGTCTGGTGATCATCTTCATGCAGGTACCTAAATATGAATCAAACTCCATATCTGTAAAAGCATAGAATAATTTTTTTACAGCCTCTTTATCTGCGCTGCTCTTATAAATATCAAAGATTTCATGGGCAAGTCCCGTTTCCTGATAGTTACATTGTTCTATCAAATCCGCAAGAATAGTATCTGAGTCGATGATACAACCTTCTGGTGTATTTTCATCTAATTTTTTAATATTTTGAATAGCACATCCTTCCCATGACTTATCCGTTGTAGCTGTAACTTCATCATCAAAAAAAGTATATTTTTCTGGATTAAGTGGAACACAAACATAAGCGCATTTATGTTTTTTATTCATTTCAACAACCCTATATTCCTGCCCAGTATGTCTACTTTTTACAATATCTCCTATTTTCATTTTCTTGTCCTCCTTATTTTGAAATTTTTTTACAAATCTAATATGCTTGGATAATTCTTTTACGATTCGTAAAAAGAATTGGATTCTTTTAGATAAAAAAAAAGACCGGATAAACCGATCTTTTTTTATGACATCGAAAGAATATACCCTTTAATCACTACAACTTTCTAAGAAGGCTGCTTGTAAATATAATCTCCATGCCGTACTTTATCTGAGTCTTTATCCCAGAATTTTAGTTTAACCATACCTTTTACACTCCCTGTTCTATGTATACAAGGACAATGTGTTGTAAAAGTCTTACCTGTTGCAATCTCGTATTTTTTAGGGCTGCTATAATATGCCATTTTTTCTCCTTTTGCTGTTCCATCCTTTAGACTTTGCTCGTGAAATGACCATATTTCTCGAAAAACTCTCTCAACGTACAACCATTTTTCTGCACACAATAATCTTCCATCATTTTACAGAAAAACTCTTTTTCCTCTTTGGTCAGCTCCCATTCTTTTTCTTCACAGTTATTGTCTCCATTAAGTACCATCTGTGCAGTTATTTCTGCCGGATTATCCAAATGCCAAAATGTGTAAAAATTAACCCATATAGAAGAGTCAGTCCTTGTTTTTGTCCCAAAATACTTATCCACATCCATCCACAGTTCATATGTGGCTTCAATACTTCTTTTTTCCTCATCAATAATCAGCTCATCGATGCAATTGATTGGTTCTTTCGTTATATCTATTTCTCTCATAACCGTTTTCTCCTTATATGATATGTAATTCTTGTGCCTGCTTAAAAATTGCTTCCAAAACAGGAATACAAATAGAATTTCCAGCTAAAAACGAAATTTGTTTATCTGTAATTCCATTTTTTCTCATCAGATCATAATCCTTATCTTCAAATCCCATTAGACGTAGATGTTCTTTAGCCGTGAGCATTCGCACTTTATCATTATAATAAACTGCCTGTCGAGGACTTGTCGTAATTGTCTTTGCGATTTTATGCCCTACACGACCGCGTCTGGTCTTAGAATTTGGAAATTCGAGATTAATAACATCATATTCAGCCAGTTCTTTATAGCCCAGTTTGGTAGCTTCTCGCACACATAAAGTTCCATCTTCCTTTCGGAAAAAGATGTTTTTTTCATTTTCACTAGGTGTATTTTCTTCAAAATCCGCAGAAAAATCTAAATAATCCTGGATATCTTTTTTTAGTGGCTTCTTTTCCGGGAAAGTAAAAGGAATATCTGACTTCGTAGACACAACATATACTCTGTCTCTCGCCTGGGCAATGCCGTAATCAGAGGCTTTGAGAATATCCCAATAGTTCTTGTAACCGTATGATTCCATTGTCTCAAGGTAATGATCAAAATGTTCCCGGTGTCTGTGAACTAAATTTGGAACATTTTCCCATACTACGATTTTAGGAGGTGCAACTAATTCAGAATATCCATTTTCTGGATTAGGATTTAATATCTGAAGAGTTCTTTCGTACAAGATGCTTCTTCCAGTATTTACATTATTAAGTCCGTTCTTGGACCAATCCTGACACGGAGAACCATGCACCAAGACATCACATTTCATATTCCAGAGCCGAATATCCTGCGGTGTATAGCGGATATCAAATATAGAATTATAAGCTAATACAGCAAAAGGAAGAATCTCTACATAATCTAAAGATTTAATAGAGTATCCAATATTTTGCAGTGCTTTCCTTGGGGCACCGATACCGCCAAACAATTCAAGGATTTTTAAACGGTTATCCGTCTCTTTTCCTGCTGTTTTTTCAATAATTTCTTCGTTTACTGCTTTAATATTTTTTGTATTCATATCTTTTTCCTTTTGTATTTAATGTTTATTTTTTAGATATTTAAGAGCTGTTCATCTGAAATAATACAGGAGGCGATGCCTTAAATAGCTTCGCCTCCAGCTTTTTTCCTTTTATGCAAAACAAGGTTGATACCTTCTCGCACTTACGCTTCTATTTCTCGATACCATATAAATATGGCGCAGAAATCTCTTCTAATGATTCAACTGAGGATTCTGTATTATCCTGATATAATCGATATATTTGAATAGAATCATTTAAAAACAAATTTCTTGCTTCTTCAGCAGTTAACGGAATCATTCCAGTCCATTTGTATCCATAATTATACATTTCTCTTACATTCATATCTTATCTCTCTTTCTTTATTACGCAAAACAAAGCTGTCCATCAGGAGCGGCAGTATATGCTGCAGGAACATCTTCTTTTTTCTCTTTTCGTGGAGATAAAATTCCTATCTCCTTAAGTTCATTGATAAGTTCATCAAATGCTTTATTGATTCGTAATCTTTCCTTTCCCTTTGGATAAGCGAAGATCCATTTCCCGTTTTTATCCATGGATACAAAAGTATCACAAGTGCCATTCAGATAATCATTTCGGTCACCTTTTTCCTCTAGCTTATCTGAAAGATAACAGGCAAAAGCTCTTGCAAAAAGTTCACAATCCGAAGCCCAGTATCCTTGTCCGTGTTTCGTATATTGTCCGTCAAATTTTACAGAGTTCGTATAGAATTCTGTGTAAATGCCTTTTTCATTGCGGCAAATCTTGTTCATGACATTTTCTAAGCTTTCTGGTACTTCTTTCCCATGGATTCCTTTTGTTGCAAGATCAGTAGAACCATAGGATTGCCCGATCAGATGATCAAGAGCATGCCCCCATTCATGTCCAAGAGACCCTGCCCCACGTAATCGAGTTAGGTTAATAACTTCCCTCAAAGGTTCATAATGTGCTGCTGCATCTCCACGTCCTCTTGCTCCAAAAGCAATCGCGAGGCTTCCACAAGATAGTCCTGGCAGGGATACACTTTTTTCGTCTATATCTAAAGCGAATGCCAAGTCAGCAAATGCATCATAAGCCTGGTCAAGAGATGCTTGTCTTTCCAGAGTATTTGTCCAATTACCAAATTCTCCGGCTCGCACACCATACCGCTCGATCAACTCTTCACCATTGATGTGTTTATCTTGAGATCTCCATGTTTCTCCAGACCTCTCTAAAGTTTCAAATTGTTTCGGTATCCATTTTTCTTTCCTTTTTCTTTTTGACACAGCATTTTTCTCTTTAAAAGCTTCTTTTTGTTTTTTTTCACAATTTTCCTGTGTCCCACAAAAAAGGATATTATGGCGTTCATCGATCAAAACATAAGTTTTATCTACAAGAACAACATTTGGTTTAGGATAACAATAATAGGCAGAACATCCTGATTTATAAATAAGGATTGTTCTTCCTCTATCCTCAGCAACAGAACATTTATCTCCATCAATAAAAATCACTGGAAATTGCTTTTTCATGATTTCGTCTTCTGTCATGGCGAAATTCTCTTTTCCCATTTTACGTTTCATATTAAGGTGTCCATATGTTCCTGTGTTCTTTAAAAATTTATTGCCGTTAAGGATATTTCCAAAAGGAGCAATATACTCATAAGTACGTTCATATTTTTTCCGTAAAAATACTCCGTCAAGCGCTCTCTGTTCAAAATCAGAAATTTCTTTTTCTGTTTTGACTGCTTCAACCATAGAACGTATTTTACGGACACCATTGATATATTCTTCCGCAGAAATATAATTATTCTTTTTTGGGGTTACTGTTTTCCGCATTTCGTTGTGCCAGTAGACGATAAAGCGGGAAAAACCTTTCTCTAATTCTTCCTGTATATCTGGTTTTGGCCAGATATAATCTCGTTTTATGTATTTTTCTTTTTCAGAAGCGGTCATGTCTTTTATATCTTCTACACACAAACCTCTTTTTACCCATACATCTTTTCTTGCTCCACCAATTTTTGATCCAAAATCTGTGATCTCTTTCTTTGCCATTGTCTTTTCCTCCTTATTTTGAAAATTATTACGATTTTAATATGGCTGTATTGTATTGATCAGATTTTTGGGAAGAAGAATCAAATTCCATAACGATAGTCTTGTTATCCTGTTGCCGGACATTAAAAAAGAGAACACATCTCATATATGAAATATATTCTCTGTTGCTTTATTTTCTCAATTCTTTTTCAAAATCAGCAATTGTTTGCTGCTTTTTCCCTTCGTCAACGCTATACAATATTTTTACCATTTTTATCAAATCACAGGATGCTATCAGATAGTAAGCGAATCCTGTTAAAAACAAAAATAATCCTATCACCAAGAATAGCCTGGATATCTTTAAAAAATCGAATATGCCAAAAATAGATGACAAAAATATTATCATCGATACTGCCATACATCTTAGACCCTTAGCAAAACGGTTTATCTTTTCTAACATAACGCTGGTTTGTGCCACTTTTACTACCATCTTATGGGAAGATAAGACAGAAAAAATTGCCAACACTGTCGTAGAAAAGCCGACGAATATTGAAGATACGACAAATAGGCTTAATTGCAAGCTTTCCGATTCAAGTTGCTTCATAAAAAACATACTCATATCCACTTCTTTCAATTATTATTATTTTAATTTTGAGTCCGACTACATCAATTAGAATTCCATATATTTGTTTACTATTCATTTCTTCCCCATTAATCTTAAAATAATATTTTCATTTTACGCTTTCATTCTTCATTTTATAAATGTAATAAATCGTTTCCCAAAGAAAAAAGACATATTCTACAATAATGAATACTGCCATCCAGTGATATGGATTTATTCCCATATCGGATAAGCGTTTTCCTATATATGTTCCAATTAGTAATATAAACGCTTCTATAATCATAAACGAAGTTGCCTTATAATCAGTGTACTTCGAAAATGTATAGATATTATAATCTTTAAATATAAAGATTATACAAGCTGTTATACTTAAACATAATTCTGGATTTAAGAAGTATCTTTGAATAAAGGCTAAAAGAAAACCAATCCAAATAAGGGCAAATATCAAGTCTGCGTATTCCATATATTGTTTTTTCATATATTGATATATTTTCAGAAAAACAAATCTGAACACCATCAATACAACTATTCCTGCCTGTGTTTTTACGTATGTTACAAAATCATTGGAAGTATGAGGCATTAATATTAATATAATAACAGTAGAACATATGGTTGTTTTAACTTCGTTAAAAAAATTATCAAATACCTCCATTTTACAGTAAACAAAAAGACAACCAACAAAAAAGAAAAATAACAATGTTGCTGTTTCTGGTTTATTACCATACCATGAAACCAAACCAGTTACAACCGTAATCCAAGTTGGGCACAGATAATTCTTTCGGGATTCAACCCATCTAATCGTCGAATAAAATCGACGATTTCTTCCATTAATGCTTCGCTCATCAGTAATTTGTTCTCTCAAAAAAAATTTGCTGTAACCGCAGTAGCAAATATAAATAGTAAAAAAAATGATGCTAATGACTATAAATGCATATACAAAAATATTCATAAAAAATTCCTCCTTTTTTAATAAATTATCTCATGAATATAATGAAAAAACAAATAAAATAATAAGTGAATTACTACAATCATTGAATAGCTGAACATCTCATTATGTCTCGATTACAGAGGGATTATATTACTTGTTTTAATCCGCAGTCCGTATTCTTCCATACGGAAGGCTAACTGCCGGTATTTCATTCTGGAGATGCTCAATTTCATGCTAGTGGAGGATACCGTTCTTGTAATCTCCAACGGGATATTGTCTTTTGTTTCAGCATCCAACTCATACAGATTTAAAAAACTGTTATCTGTTAATTTTTTCGCTCCATTTACTTTACTCATTCTTTTTCTTCCAATTTTATTTTTTCTTTATATTAATAAGTATACCATACTACAAAGAAAAGGAATTTCTATAAGAAAAATTTTTATAAATAGGCTTTTTTATTATTTAAAAAGACAGGCAACTCCATATTGGATATCAAAAGTTCTTCTTCCTTTCTATGGGAGTTGACTGAATAATTTAATTGCAGGTTGACGCAATGTTCCTTGTTATATAAATCTCTTATTTCTGAAACATCATCATAGCTTAAAAGCCACGGGAATTTTTTATCTTTGATATACTTCGCAAGTTGCCTATGGTCCTCATTTGTGTAAAAATGTCTGTACAGACTTGAACCAGCTTTATAATACGGCGGGTCGATATAAACAAAAATTGGTTTATGAGAGCTAGATTTAACTTCTTTTTCCATAAAATCAATCGCATCCTCATTAAAAACGCCCACTCTGTTTTTGTAAGCAGCAATATCTAAAATAGACTGAATGATTCGTTCCTTATTAAATCTGCAATCTAGCTTATATTTTGATGTCTGCGCTTTTCCACCGATAGGTCCGGCTTTTAAAATCCCCGAAAAATTAGTTCGGTTTAAAAATAATCCAGCAAAACCGATCTGATAAGTCTCTTTGTTGGACAGATATGCATCTTCTTTATATCTTACACATTCATTCCATGTGTCAATATTTATATCCGTTTTCTTTATCATATTAACTAATTCATCCGTATGAAAAAAGACGGATTTCCAAAAATGATAAAGAAGCGGGTCTTTCTCATTGATTACTGCCTGACTTATCAGCCCCTCATTTAATAACTGCCATGAGAGCGTGGCACTCCCGGCAAATGGTTCATAAAAAGTACAGCCATTTAATTCATTTTTAGCGATTAATGTTTTTATGTATTTGAAAAGCTTTGATTTTGCTCCGGGATATCTTAACGGATTCATGATAGATGACTTCTCCTTTGTTTTGTATTTTCTAGTTCTAATATGTCTTTTTATAAAAAAAGACTCCGCAAGGGGAGCCTTTTTTCTTAACTGATTGCAAGATAGTCAAATATTGTCATCTGATGTCCTATTTTTTCTTTTACAATATTTTTCTCATTGTTAACTACAGGATTTATTTTCTTTTGTTTTACGACATTTTCTGCTTTTATTGGAAGCTTGTTTTCTTCTTTTCTTATAGGGAAAATGGTGTAATCTCCTTTAAGATATTTATGGAGCTGGGAAAGAATGTCTGCTTTATCTGAATAACTTGTCCCATATGCATTGAAATCCAATGGTAAATCTGCTAGTACAACATCCATTTTCTGTAGCAGTTTTTCTGCTTCAATTGGTTCTTTTAATACTTCTACTATTTCTTTCCTTGGTTTCTCCCAGAAAAAATCATTGGTAAACGGTCTGTCCACCGCTTCCGGCAGACGGTTGTAAAACCGAAGGATTTTGTCTGCCATATGTTCCCGTTCGTATTCCGGCATACGAGCATAATCTTCTGCCTGCAGGAACTGGTCATTCTTGATCAGATAAGCTATTCTATTTGCAACCTTATCCCAGGATAATGAAATTGACACTTGCGGATTACCATAATTACCTCTTGCAAGAACCAATCCTTTTCCATCATAATTTGCATAAGAATTATCAGCACCTGAAAGAGCGTAATTTTGTCCACCAGTCCCATACTGTTTTTTTATGAAATCGGTTCTGCTTTTTTTATCCTCGTTTAACAGATAAAACGAATATGTTCTAAGCCGTCTCTCTGAATATGACCCGCTTTTTATCATAAAAGAATCTATTTCATCTTGTGTGATGAAAATTTTTTGTTCTGTACTTACAAAACCGTCTTTTGCTTTATAAGGTGTAACTTCTGCTGCAAGTTTATGAAACCGCTTTGAGACAGTTACCGGGTTATAGTGATGAAAACGCATGATTGTTTTGTTTTTTTTATAAGCATTTGCAGCTCCCGACAACCGTTTGTTTAGTTCAGAAAGCCAGGCTGGGTCTTTCATCTTATTTTCCAGATAATCTGTGATCTCCGGATAGATACTGCGAAGATGTGGTAAATCTTTTTCAGCGAAAACAATCTCGGCTACCCCTTCTGCCATATCCCCTTTCATATAAGCAAGAGCTTGTGCATGTTCTTTTATTGCGTTGTCTTGTGCTTCATCCAACATAGACTGCGGAGCAAATTCTCCTTCTTTTAACAGACAATGGATACGGTTTGTTACCTGCTCCCAGGATAAATGTATCTTATCTTTTGTGCGTACTGTTTCACCAAGTGCAATCTGCATTCCATTTTTGTTAAACCATACTGAATACTTTTTTCCATCAATAATAAACCCTTTTCCTCCATTTCCATATTCATTCCGTACAAACTCTTCATATTCTTCTTTTGTTTGCACACTCATAAAATTATAGATAAGCCGTAGTTCTGTTCTGTTGTGATTACTCCCGGTTCGTAAGATAGCATTTAGCGTTTCTTCCGATAGGATAGATCCTGTTCTTGTCATTCTTATTCCTCCTCGTTTTGAAAATTTGTTTGCACTTTTAATATGTCTTTCAAAGCAAAGATTTTTTTGAGATTACATAAGATGGATATAGGCATTAATAGGTTCTATTTTTCATATAAAAAAACGCCCCGTAATGGGACGTTTTTTTGTGATGAGATAACAGAGTTTTATAGCATCATGGATTTTACAGTTGCCACAGATTTTTGTACAATCTTAGCGATCATTTCTGGGGAAAATCCTTCTTTCTGCATGTTGCGGACAACTTCTACAGTTTTTTCAGCCTTACCTTTTACTTTACCTTTAGCCTTACTCTCGATTTCTGTTTTCTTAATCAATGTATCTGCAAATCCTGGCATACGCTTCGCCTCCTCGTTTAATGCTTCTGACCATTCAATGTCAGAATATTTCTTTGTCCTCTCCAAATCAGCCTGTGTCAGACTGTTTAAGTAGTCGAAGACTCCTTCTTTCAAGATTTTAGAAAAAAAGAATTCGATTCTTTTCACGAAAAAAATCCCAACCATATTGGCTGGGATTATGGACAAGAACTTTGCCAGATTCAGGATTTCTACTCCCGTGGTTCCGGCAGGACCACATACCGTAATTTTTCAAAACAAGGAAGAAAACTCCTGTCCACACTCTTATTATGCCAAAACAGATAAAAAAAGAATTTTTGTAAACTACCCCCTAATACTTTTCGATATTTTAATCCCCAGTCTCATCCGAAGACGGATTGCTGTTTTTTCGGTGCTGCTTACTTTACCCTTTCTCCGTTAATTTCCTTATTTCCTCCTCTGAAAAAGTTAGCGCAAAAGATTTAAAGCCGATATCCATAGAATGAACAATCTGTATGAGTTTATCATTAACAGAATTTGGATGTTCTTTCCGGTATCTCTCCCAGTTAGTCTCGGTCTTCTTTAATTTTTCTAACTTTAAAGCAACAACTGCCTGCCATTCTGTTCCAAAGCTATCACTTACCTCTTTTGTCTTAAACCATGTTACTTCATAACATTTATGGATGAATGATACTGGTTTTTTTGTCAGCCAGCACTCTCCAGAATAATAGGCATCCGGTACATACTTTTGTACTTCATCCGGCAGCAAATAATCCTGGCTATCCATCTCATATACATGCAGCACCGGATAAAACCCAAAACTAGCAATCCGATTTAAGGCTTCCCCTGCACATGGCGATGCATTTAACGCTTTCATGATATCTTTCTTCATATCTTTTCCGGTTCTTATACAGCAGATCCGTCTAATCGTTTGATCTTCTTCTGGCGCTCTATTTTGGGGTATCTTTGGTTCAAATTTTTCCACCGGGTCAAAACTGACGTGAATAAATTTTTGTTTTTGCATACGTTTCTCCTTTCTTTCTAATATGTTCTTTCGCATAAAAAGAAAGACTGCTTATGCAGCCTCTCTTTCTTGCAACAAGTTTGTATACTTATGCTTCATTTTTTCGGATAATTTTCCATCAAATTTTCAATATTATCCCAATAGGATAAATTGCAATCATATTCCCCATCACACACATAACTTTCAGCAAGAATTTCTGCATCTTCCTTTGATATTTCAACTCCAATTTCCTCTGCATGAGATAAAATATCATCTGTTACATGTTCAGCCCAGACCATTCGGTAAATTTTATCTTTTTCAATTGCCGAAAGTTCGTTAATCTTACTTTCAGAAACATCCGAATCCGTAAGATAAGCATTTATTTTTCTGAAATTTTCTATTTTTTTCTTAGTATCTTCCAGCCTCTCCATGTTGTGCGCAGCAAAAATGCTTCTCGCTTTAGCGAAATCATTTTCTTCAAGATAGACAACCATGATTTCTGAAATCAATTCTTTTGTAATACCGATTTCTTCTTTTAATACCTTTTTTCTATATGTATAATGGTCATCTACAAAATACGCTTTTGCTGTTTCTTTTTTCACGGGAAGTTTGTATACCTCAATCTCAAAGTTTCCTACTCCAAACTTTGCCTTAAAAACATAAATATCCTTTCTTGTCATTTTTTAGTCCTCCTTGTATTTGATTTTTTATATTTCTAATATGTTTGTAAGAGAAAGTTTTTTTTCAAGTAAAAAACAGACCACTATTAGTGATCTGTTTTTTATTTGAGAATATTTTTGTATTTCGATTTACAGAACTTTTTCTTCCTCTGTTTTCTTTTTGTATTTTGCTGCCATATATGTAATATCTTCTTTTGTGAAAATATCTGTATTTATTGTAAGATCCAATGCAACGATTGCATCTAACAATCGGCTTTTTGCATGTCTTTTTTTCAGATATCCGTCAGCTTGTGCCACTTGGCAGGCCGCAATGGAAATTTCACTTGCATTCATGGCTATCTCCATATATCTTTTTTCCTGTTCTGTCATGCCGCAATTCCTCCTTCGGCTTTGTTTAAAAGAGTATCTGCTGAAACATTTAACACCCTTACGATTGCACAAAATGTGTCAATACTTGGTAGACGATCACCTTTTAAGATTTGATACAGTGTTGATGTCGCTATTTTTATTTCTTTGGCAAATTTTTCTTTGCTCTGCTCTCTATTATTGAGTGCTTCTTTTAAGTTTTTTGAAAGTGCCCACACATCTAAACACTGTTGTGATGCTACTTCTTCTTTCTCATTCAAACCTAACAGATAATCCACTGACACATGAAGAGTTGATGCAATTAAAACAATGGCTTCCAGCCGCATTTGATGCCTGCCATGAATATAACTATTGATTGTCTGCCTTGTTGTTCCAGTCTTTTTTGCTAATTCGGATTGGCTGACGTCTCTCTTTTGGAGGACGATATACATTCTTTCTTTTGTATCCATATTTTTCTTCTCCTAATTGACCGGCTTTATATTATCAAAAAGTTTACCCATTGAGTGATTTCTTATATAATCTTCAGTATTTTTTCCATATCTATAGTAAAGCTGTTCTACTCCACCTTCCGGAAAACCACAGAAATAGAAGTACTTTTTCAATTCTTCTATTTCTTTTTTATTTTCTTCTGTAAGTTCTGGGTAGTTAAAATAGATATACAATACATCATTATCACCCTGGCTAATATCCTTATTTGTAACAGAAATATGTATTGCTTTATGATGTCCATACGGAGCGTATTCAAAATTATAATCATCAACAATCCCCGTCCATACACAATGTTCTATTTCATCTTCATATCCTATGATTTTCACCTTTGTATTGCCGCCAGTAATAAATAACACATTCTCTATAGTAAATATTTGTTTATGGTTATCTTTTGAAATAGGATTAATCGGATTTTCTAAACTATTCATAATCCAACCATATTGCTTTTTCCAATTCTTTGTAATTGGGTCAAATTGATAATTCCAACAACCTTTATTTCCACAATATTCAATGATTCCAGCTTTGATATATGGATTAAATATATTAAGGATTTTAAGAGTTTTTTCTTCATTCCAAAGTTCTCTTCCTTCTTCATATAAATAGATAATGTAATCTTTTCCATAATAGTCGCAATTGTACGTCATGTTTATATTTGATTTCTTTATGGTATCGTTCAAGTTATACTGAATCTCAACCCTATCCCCGGGTGTAGTCTTTTCTTTTAGTATAATTTTCCCGTGTCCACTGGTTCCTATTTTATTTTCGTATACAACCCGAGCATCCTGTCGTCTCCAATCCTGAATTATTTGATCATATAAATACCTCCAAGTCTCACGTTTATCTTCGTTATAATATTCAACACAACCTTCTGTGATATACGGAACAAGAAGATTTAAAATTGCCACAGTGTTATCCTCGTGCCAAAACTCAGTAGTTTCAGTAATCTTAATAACACCACTTTCGTTAGCAGTATCTAACTCAATCTTAAAGGTCAGATCCTTCTCTAATTCCTTTTGTTTCTTTTTTATCTCTTCCTGCATACGTGAGAAATAAACTGCTGATAATTCCTTTCTTACAGTTACTTCTCCTTTTCCTTTTACATAACTTCCCATTTCTTTTCCTCCTTATTTTGAAATATTTTTGCATTTCTAATATGTCGGAATATTTTGAAATATTTTTTGCATAAAAAAAGACCGCCCTCCGGCAGCCTTTTTGATAGTGGAAGATTAACTTCCTCCCATTTTGTATAAGATATCTGAACATATCTCTTTCTTTTATAAATCTTTGTCCGATGTTCATCGAATATCAGCGGACTTGAAAATTTGGACAATGTGGATAAACATTCTTTACAAAGATTCAGACTCGGTTGTGGTTTGCCCACTGGAACATATCTAGCTTTTTCATACAAATTCGCCTCCTTATTTTTGAAAATTTATTTTACGGTTTTAATATGAAGGAAATCTATGTTATTAATTTTTAAAACAAAAGGAAGTCAGCTACATTAAGCGAAGTTTTAAATATTTTTCAGATCCCAGTCCCCGCGGTACCTATATTCTTCTTTGTCTTTATCCCGTTTAAATTCTTCTGCCGTGTATCTGTTAAGACGACTAATTAATTCTCCTACCATCTGGTATACAAAAGCTAGATCTTTTTCTTTTATCTTTTCTTCGAAATGGACTTCCATGAAACTGTGGTATTTACCAGAAAACAATTCGTCTTCAAAAAATCTTTCATACATTTCCGAAAGATGCTTCACAGTTACCTCTTCTGGCAAAACTATATCAACGATAAATGGGGAGTAATTATCTTCGTATTGATATGGAGGTTTGTTTCGTATGGGGCGGTATATGAAAAATATCACCGATTTTTAGATACAGTTTTGCTGAAAACAGGGTACAGTCTGTTCCTAATTTGACGGTGTTAAAGCATTATGTTATAATGTGATAAGCAAGGTAGCTACTTTGGTTACTTTACTCCAGAGAAAAAAATTTCTCTCTATCTTTGTTGGTCTGGTGTGTCACTTCCAGACCGCTATTTTCCCCGATAATAAGAGACTTCTCCCCAAAAGTCTCTTATTTTTTATCTCTAAAAAAGACTCTGTAAATCCAAATCTAACAAGTCCTCGTTCTTTTTTGCTACAGGTTACAAAATCTCATCCTTTAAATGACTGCTGTACCTAGCAAGCTCTTCCCTGATTTCCCGGAGTCCTTTTTCTCCAATACTGCGGATAGCAAGGACTTCCTTTTTGCTGTAGCCAGCGAGTTCGGACAGTGTTTCTACTCCTCCTCTGAGCAAGCTTCTTTTTGTAGCGGCAGACATTCCCGTCTCCATAATCGGAACAGGCGGGATGTTATTGCAGATAAACTCATTTTCTTTTCGTACTGTTTCTTGTCCCGTTTGGATCATCTCCTGCATCTGTCCATATTCTCGGACATCTTTCCGAAGTTTTTTGTATTCCGGCAGCAGGTAGGCACAGCATTTGTATTGATAAAGTTTCCGCAGACTGTATCTTCTCCGTTGGCCTATGTAGTTGCTGCTGACTCCCATCTCTTCTGCAATTCGGGTCAAGTTTTTCTTTTTCCCATCTTCCAGACCGTAATATTGGCTTAGTATAAAATAATCCCTTTTATTTAATGTTTTTTTAACCTTTTCGATGAAATCTTTCTGGCATTCCTTGTTAACTAAAAGATATCTGCCATCTTCTCCAACCTGCAGGACATCCTTTGCCAGCTTTTCAGCAGGAGTTTCCACATCTCCTAACAGGTTTCTGATATCTTCATCGGAAAACACATGCGAATGTTTCAGATATTGTTTAAAACAGGAATCTAATGCATGGCTTAATCCCTGTGCGGTAAGTCCTAACGCCTCTGCCGCTTCCCTCTGTGAGATTTTTCCATCCAAGATATCTCCCATGAATCTGGATAGTTGATCCAATGTTTCTTTGCATTTTTCTACTCTTTCTCGGTTCTGTAGTTTTCTTCCTGTTCTCATTCCGCTCTCCTTTACATCCCTTTCTTATTACAAATTATCAAGCTTTAAGCAGAAAACCGCAGTCAACTTCAGTTGCCTGCGGATGAATGCGCTTTTACTTTTTCCTCTGCTTACGATATCTGCCTGTTTTTTGATATTTCCTCTTATGGTCATCAGTACGTTGGGATTCTACATATTCTTTTACTTTTTCTAGGGTAGCTCCACCTGTTGTTGCAATGAAATAGGAGGGACTCCATAGAGGAACATTCCCTAAAAGGTACTGTTTTATATATTGATCATAGTCTTTGTTCTGATGTACTTTTTTTGATGTCTGTGTCTTTAATACACGGATAAGGTCTGATGGGCGTTCCTGTGGAGGCATAGAGACAAACAGATGGATATGGTCCCTGTCCGTCTCCGCTGATAACAATTCTCCACCATGCTCCTGGCATATCCGGGTACACAAGTCTTTGATAAAATCCCCAATCTCATCAGACAGGACTGGTTTCCTGTATTTTGTCACAAACACGATATGATACGTCATCAAATAGACGGAATGCGCTTTTCGTTTATAATCCATAAATCCCTCCTATAAATTAAACACAATAGTTCCATTTACCTATACTATATGGTATAATATAAGCAAAATCAAGATTTTATTTAATTTTAAGACAACTGTTATTTTATAGGAAGGAGATGCATGGTATGCGTACATGGAAGATCATGATAAGACCAGATAAAGATGCTGTGTTATGCAGATATTTTGAAGAAAACACCACAGCCGCCAAGTGCATGTACAATGCAGCGAATTTCTATATCCGCAACACGATGACAGGGATACGGAAGTCCCCGGAAGAAAGGACTTCCCATGAAACAGAGGTTCTTCATTATGTCTTTACTGGGATTCAGAAAGCAAATGCTCATAGCTATGAAGTATACTGTAAAAAACAGGAGGAATACAAAAAGATTAGCGGTATGGCAGGTGCTGTTGCGATGTCAAAGCTAAAGTACAAGGTTGTTCCTTATCCGACAAGGGATGAATGGTTCTTATCTTATACGGTATTAGATGCTATCTTTAAGTATACAGACCATCCAACCTACCGGAGGATGAACAGCCAGGTTAACCAGAATGCAATAAAGAAAACCGTTAAGAGCTGGAAGTCTTATTTTCAGTTACGGAAAGACTATGTTATCCATCCAGAAAAATATAAAGCCCGTCCAAGGATACCGGGTTATATCAAACAGCCAGCTATGACAGCCGCTTATACGAACCAGACGGCAAAATTTATCCGTAAGGATGGACGTGCATACCTGCGGTTTGTGAATCACAAGCAGCCTGTGCTGATCGGGAAAGAGTCTCTGTATGCAGATATGACTTATGTAAAGACAGAGGTGAAACCGCAGTATGGTGGATACAGCATCCTGCTTACCTTCAAAGAGGACATTATTTTGCCAGAAGTACCAAAATTCCTAAAACGTATCCTTGGGATTGATGTGGGCGTGGACAACTTTTGTGCTGTAGCTAACAACTTTGGGGACACCCCGTTTCTTATCAAAGGCGGGGCTGTAAAATCAATGAACCAGAACTTCAACAAAGAGAGAGCCAGACTTCTCTCTGAGGTCACAAAAGGCAGTGACAGCACTCATTCCGTGAAAAAAACGAAACAACTCCATACACTCAGCCGGAGACGGGAGACACGCCTGCGGGATTTCTTCTACAAAACAGCGTGGTATCTTGTCCGTTATGCAAAGCGGCAGCAGGTGGAAGTTATCGTTGCCGGACATAATGAAGACCAGAAACAGAATATCTGCATTGGAAGACAGAATAACCAGAACTTTGTCTCCATCCCGTTTTGCCGGTTTTTAGATATTCTCCGGTATACCGCTGCAAAAGTAGGGATACCTGTTGTACTCCGGGAAGAAAGTTATACATCAAAAGCAAGCCTGTTGGACTTAGATGTCATTCCTGCCTATAAAAAAGGGGATACGATAAACCATACTTTTTCGGGGAAGAGGGTGCGCCGAGGACTGTATAAAACAAACAGCGGATTTTTCATCAATGCAGATATCAATGGAGCAGGGAACATCCTGCGTAAAGAATATCCATATGCTTATGATGGACAGAATATGAAGTACCTCTGCGAAACAACAGAAGTTGTTTCCTATACGGATATTTATGCAGGAGCAACGAGTTTGTGTAAGAAAAAATATAATCAGAAGAAACATACTCCGGGGCTGGGTAGCTGCGTGAACCATAGATACAAGAAAGAGACCCGAATGAAATACTGCATCCTGTGGGGAAAATCGAAGTATCGCTATATTTCTCAGGCAAAGTCTGCATAAGTATATAAAAGTAATCTCCGTCACAGGGGATAGAGGGGGTATGTGTTCCTCCAGCGAGGTGTACTACAGCCTCGTAAAGAAGCCGCGGTCAACTTCGGTTGCCCGCCGGTGTATCACACCTTATTTTTTTGCAGCGAGAAAGTCTGATCCATGCAAAATGTATAACTTACTTGTGATGTGGTATGGAAGAGTGAAACAAAAAAAGACTGCCTTCCGGCAGCCTCCTTCTAATGGAAGATTGTAATTAATTTTCAAACACAAATCAGCATTTTTCCCAATCCCCGTATGCTTTATAAACTTTTCTCTTGCAAATTAGGGTTCTGTTTACGTCATATATGGGTGAATTTGTCAAAAATCGAGAATAAGCTTCCATTAAACTTCTACAATAATCTACATTGCTGCATGGAATTGTTATTGGAACGTACTTTTCTCGCTTTAAATTCCATATAAATCCCCAATATTCCGTAACTTCTTCTACATTTTTTGTTTCATGACACGCATCCAATACAATACCGGAGTCATTCAGCCAGCCAAACTCTGACGTGACAGTATCGGCATCAATAGTGTCCTTTTCCCTTAATTCTAATGTACTTCTTAATACACTTTCATCAACAGAGCATAATGCTATAATCTTCATCTTTGTCCTCCTTATTTTGAAAAATATTTTATTGTGTTTAATATGAAAAAAGGCTTTAAGTAATTTTTAAACACAAAAAAGACTGCTATCCAGTAGCCTTTCCTTCATAACTTATTTGTCAGTCATTAATCATATCAGAAGTAGCAGATTCGTTATTATAGATTGTTTTAATCCCCAGCCGGTATCCTTGCGAAGGCTGATTGCCGAGCAAAATCCAGCGGTGCCTATAATTTTCATACCAAATGGCGCAAGAGAAGAGATCCATTTTATAGGTTCTCTTTTTTGCACACAAAAAAGGATGCCCTATATGACACCCTTTTAGGAGTTTTTTATCTTTTCTTTTAATCATATACTATCTTCACAATAGCATATTGTTCTGGATGTCTTCTTACGTCTTCCAATACATCCTTCGGCATCATTACTGTCCAATTATCATCCCTGTCACGAACAGCATACTCTGCACCATATCCAAAAATATCATCCATATTTCGCATAGATGACCACAAACACCAAGAATATGGAGTCCGTCGTTCTGCATGGAAAAGATTTTTAAAATAATCTGATAATTTTTCAAATCCATTTTCCGCTGCGCTATTTTCCAGCTTTTTGAAATTTTGCACAACGTCTTCTTCTAATCTTTTATTCCATGTTTCCGCTTCTTGTAAAATAGCTTCTGGTTTTTTCGTTCCTACGATGTATGCATCTTCTCCACGAGAATATTCTTTCATGATATCTCCGGGGAGATTTTCTTTTATGATATTTATATCCCCTTTGAAAGCTTTATAAAAAGCCTTTTCTACATCGTAAAATCGGACAATCGGCGTTTCTTCATCGTCTCCCAAATAAGTAAAGATTTTAATAGCTACTCCCATTTTATTTTCCTCCTTTGTTTCTGAAATTTTCTACATATATAATATGCTTAAAACTATTATTTATTTTAATCCCTAGCTAGGAATTTTATAGGAAATATTTCGTTTCCCAATTAAAACATATTATATCTGTAAATTTTATTATTCAATTATAAGGAGGAATTTTTTATGGCAGCATTTGAAAAATTAAAAAAGTTTGAATCAGGAAAGAGCGCACAGGCAATCTTACTCTTACTGGACATTACAGAAAAAACAAATAAAAACGGGGGAACTTTCTGCAAGCTTCTATTTTCTGATGGTGAAGAAAAGCAGCAAGCTCTTATGTGGGATGTAAAAAAAGAATCGTACAAAGCTTTTATTAACAAGCTTGTCAAAGTGGTCATTAAACCGGAATCTTATAAAGACTCCATGAGTTTTATTGTTTCAAGCATGGAATTAGCTGCTCCAGACAAATATAAAGTAAAAGACTTTATCATTTCTGCCCCAATCGAATCGGACAAAATGTATGATGTGCTTTTAGATACAGCAGCGAATTATGATGGTGCAGATTCTATCTTATACAAAGTTACGGAAAACATCTTCAGAAAATACAAAGAAAAACTCTTATACTGGGCTGGAGCTAAAACGGTCCACCATAATTTTTATGGTGGTCTGTTATACCATTTATACCGTATGGTGCGGATGGGACATGTTCTTTTGTCTATTTATCCTCTACACAAAGATGTATTGATCACAGGTATCCTTTTACATGATATTGGAAAATTAAAGGAACTTGAAACATCTCCTCTTGGAGCGGCAGATTACACTGTAGACGGTAATCTCTTCGGGCATATCTTTTTAGGCATGGAGATATTTGACGATGCCGTAAATGAAGTGAAAAAAGAATTCGATTCCATTTCCGAGGAAGATATAGAAAAAATACGATTGGTAAAACATCTGATTGCTAGTCATCATGGGAAAACAGAATATGGTGCTATTGCTACTCCTGCTATCCCAGAAGCGATGGTTCTTAACTATTTGGACTTGATTGATTCTCGTATGGATATTTATGAGAAAAATGCTCCGGCTGAAGCTGGAACTATTTCTGAAAAGGTATGGTCGTTAGATACCCATATTTATTCCCCGTCCCTTTCTCAAAGATAAAAATGAAGCCTTTAAAGAGATCTGTTTTTACAGGTCTCTTTTTTATAAGAAAAGGATGCCTGTCCAGACATCCTTTTCTTTTAGTCATAGATTAGCTTAATTACTGCGTATTGTTCAGGATGCTTTTTTACTTCTTTTTTTACCTCTTCTGGCATCATAATGGTCCAGTTCCCGTTTTTATCACAAACGGCATGATCTGATCCATAACCAAAGATATCATCCATGTTTCGCATAGATGACCAAAGATACCAGGATTCCGGTGTCCTCTGTCCAGTACGAAAAACATTTTCAAAATAATCTGATAACTTCTCAAAACCGACTTTTTCTGCCGTTTTTTCTATCTTTCTGAAATTTTCAATAACCTTTTTATTTAAGCGTTCATTCCAGCCCTCTGCTTCAAATAAAATGCTCTCTGGTTCTTCTGCACCAGCTACAAGTGTGTCTTTAAGCGAAAGTTCTTCTTTTACAATAGTAACATCTTCTTTAAAAGTGTTTGAAAAAGACTGCACAATCTCAAAAAAACGGTCCACTAATGATATATTCTCTTCTCCAGTATACGCAAAAATCTTAATCTTAATTCCCATTATTTGGTCCTCCTTTAATTTCACTGTTGTTTCTTTCATTAATATGAGTAAATTCAAATTTTTCTTTTTCTTCGCACATATATCTGTGCATTTTTATCTCTGATATACTTATAGCTTTTTTTGCACACAACTACTTAAAATACTCTTTTTTACTGTTCATATCAGAAACTATTTGTTTTTGTAGAGATACTTTTGCACTGTTATATCTGTGCATTTTTTTCTCTCTTATATCTGCGTATTTTTATCTCCGCTATATTAGTGTATCTTATAGCACACATATACCTATGCTATTTTTTCACTCTTATAAGAGTGCTTTTATATCACTGATATAAGTGTACCTTTATTTCACTTTTATATCTGTTCTTTCTTATCATCATAACTCTTTTTTATTATTTAATAATCAATTTCCACCCACAGCAACAGCCAAGTAGCACAGAATTAAAAATAATCTATCTTTTTCTGCATCCATTTTCCCCTTTTAGGTACTGTTTCCCACATGTTTTTAAATAAATATCTACGAATTCTCCACTTTTCTTCCTTTTCCTGTTCATCATTAGAACTTTTAAATATCCATTTTATACCTTTTTACAGTTATTTTTTCTCTTTATTTTTTATCCTATATTTTTTCTTTCTCCACCTTGAAAATCATTTTGCGTATAACTTATTATACAATCTGCTTTCTGTTTCAAACTTACAATATTCATTTTTATAAAAAATATATCTTCTTTTACTATTTGGATATCTACATTCAGCTTCTTTTGTCTCCTGAAATTAAACAATCCCTATATATCCATATTAGATTTGTAAACATTTCAAAATAAGGAGGAAACAAACAATGAAAACAAAAAAATATTTTGTTCCAAAAGGAAGGGAGAAATTTTTATCTACCGTTTTAAACAGAGATGGACTGAATCACTATTTCGAAGAAACAGAAGGACGTTCCTATGTATGGGTTTGTTTATCTTGTAAAGAGTATCGAATTATGTTAGAAGATGCAGAATGTGAGTATGAGCGCTCGCTTCATAAATCGAATGCTCCTATTTATTCATACCATACCTTAATGAATCCTGAAAAGTTTCAGAGATTAAAACGATTGAATTCTGATTACCATGGATTTGGTGTGCTGTCGAAAGATGTACAGCGGTTTGAAAGGGTTATTGCTTGCTGATAAAAGGAGGTCGTTCCATGAACGAAAGATTAGACATCAAAAAAGAATTAAAAAGAAAATTTGCCAAAATAACACTTGATTATTGTGGGCATTTGCTTGAAAACCACATCAATAAGACAGACGAACAGTTACAAAGACGTTTAAAAGATAATCGGAATCTGCGGGTTGCATCAAGTTTTTATGGAGAAAAGTCCCAGATAATGCAGACTATCAAAGAAGATTTGCTTTCTGAAGACAGTCTTGATCAATTAACAGATTATTTTCTTGACCAGGAATGGAAAGATCCTTATTTTTTGTATTTCCAGATACCCGAAGGCATAAAAGCCGCAGCTTATAAGTTTGATCATAAACATAACTGGAAAAAAGGAGCTTTGGTATGCGAAGAATATATTGTAGTCATAAAGAAAAAACCAGATTATCTATTTTCCGGTAACTGGGGGATCGCATCCATCTACCCTTTTCCAACAGGACTGATTTGGCTTTGATTTCATAAAAAAAACGGGGTGTTATTTCACACTCCGTTTTTTTTGCTGTCAATCTGTTACACTTCCTATACGGGAAGAAGTATACCTTGACCAAAGTCCACCACCTTTGCCGATCAGTTCAGCGGGAGTCTTAACAATAATATATCCTTCCAGTTTTCCTATATCCTGTTTTTCACAGGCAGCATAAACTATATAGCTATCTACCCATTTTACACCATATACAGGATCAGATAAACTATCACCTATCTCTCGGATCATTTTTCTTCCGGCAGAGATGCCAGCTGTTATGTTGCTAAAGCCGGACGCAATCATTTGATTTTCATTATATCCTTCGGAAATATAATAAATACCATTTGCATACTTTTTTAAATATTTTCTCATACAGATAACTCCTTTCTCGTGATATTTTGATCTAGCAGACCTTTTCACCAAAGTTATAATTCAGATGGAACTTATACTACAAAGATTTTCAGTCAAGCAAGTAGAATTTCTTACATAATACAAGGTCCCTTTGCTTGAGGAATTTTTATAAGAAAAAAATCCGCCAGGAAAACCGGACGGATCTTTGTGATGATAAAAAATAGTAGTAAATGTTGCCTCTCGGTCTTCCGATATTGTTATTTTCTCGTATTATTATACACAGAAAATCTTCTTATTCCAATTCACATTCTTCAATAAATGGGGAAGAAATATCCTTTCCATCTTCTTTATAAGCAGATAAGTAAAGGAAATCTTTTGCTCTTGTCATCGCAACATAAAATAAACGTCGTTCTTCTTCTATTTCCTCTGGAGTCATCGCATTAGAATGTGGAATAGTTCCATCAACACAATTGATGATGAAAACATAATCCCATTCCAACCCTTTTGCCCTGTGCATCGTAGATAAAGTGATACCGTCTTTGCTTTTATTTGCTTGCTGAAGCTGTCTGTTATACGCAACAATATGCCGTCCCCATGCATCCCATGATCCATAAAGATTTGCTTCATCAAGCAGATTATTCCAAACAACAGTAAGTTCTTTTACATCAAGTTTTCTTAATCTTGCATATTCTTTCAGGTAATCATTATACCCCGTTGCTTTATACAAGTAGTTCATGAAAACTTCCGGTTTTGAGATAGTATTCAAAATTTTAAAATGCTGAAACAAAATCTCCGCATTTTCTAACCCTTTTTGCACCTGCCAGTGAACACCACCTTTTTGTTCCCATATCGCTTGTTTCAAAGAGGAAAGGTTTGGATCCACAGAGTGAAAGGCTTTTCCATAAAAATAACGGTTCGGGTGGTTTAAGATACGGTGGAAAGAAATTTTATCCTTTTTACCTCTTGATAATTTTTGATAGGCTTGTATATCTTGAAATATCCAGTGATGGTATTTACTCTTTAACCGTTCATTACATTGGAAAGGAATCTTTTCCCTCATGAAATACTCTGCAAACGGCATAGATTCTTTGTTTGTTCGGTATAAGATAGCAATCTGTTCCGGTTTTACACCCTGATCTAACAATTCTCGGACCTTATGGAGAACACCCCCCAGTTGAGAAGTATTATTAAGATAATTACGGAAAAACACTTTTCCTTTTTCTTGCCGAGCCCCATAAAAATCTTTAGCAAACCTTTGTGAATTGTGCTTTACAACATGATCTGCTGTTTTGATAATTTCTTTTAATGAACGGTAATTCGTACTCATATGAATAACTTTACATTCTGGATAATCTTTGCTGAAGTTCAGCATGATTTCTGGTCTTGCACCGCGGAACATATAGATTGATTGATCATCATCTCCTACAACTGCAAGGTTTCCTTCTTTTCCAGCCAGTTTATAAATAATATCTCGCTGAATATAATTTGTATCCTGATATTCATCTACCTGGATATATGAATATCGGTTTTTTAGGTACAAAAGTACTTCTGGTTCATTGTCCAGGATATCTTTTGCCATTACGAGCATGTCATCAAAATCAACTTTTGATTCTTTTTCTTTATATTCCTCATAACCAGTATAAAGACTGGAAAATAATTCTTTATTATCCGTACATGCTGGTTCATAATCAGATAATGAGATCATGTTGTTTTTCATAATAGAAATATCTAAGATTACATCTGTTACAAAATCATCCTTGTCATTGACTTGGTCAAGGTACTTTACACGATAATTAAAATAATTATATATTTCGATATCAGAAAGAACTGAAACATTCTGTTTCCCGTATTTCTTCACAATACTGAAGCACAGAGAATGAATTGTTGCAAACGTCACACCCGGATTATCTCCATACATGGAAACATATCTTTTATTCATTTCATCGGCTGCCGCTTTGGTAAAAGTGATCATTAAGATTTGGGTAGCACTAATTCCAGCTTCTGTCACCATATAATGGATCCTTCGAAGCAATGTTGTCGTCTTTCCGGATCCTGGACAGGCAATTACCAGCATCTGTTTATTTACAGTATGTATTGCCTCCTCCTGTGCCTTATTTTCTAGCATCATAATTGATTCCTCCTTTTTTGATATATTCACATTTCTAATATGGAAAAGAAAACCCAAAAAAATATATAGACGATAAAATCGTAAGTGATACATAAGTTAGAAATTAATTAATCGCATAACAAAAAGATAAAAAAAATACATATTAAATACAGAAATTAAAGAAAGGAGTGCAGGTGATTAGGACTTCAATCCTGCAAAATAGATAAAACTATGAAAAAAAGGACATTTTTAATTGGTGCTGCTGCTATGACAGGTGCTATTATTGCTTTCCGACAGATTTTTAAACAGGAAAACACAACGGATTTAAAAAGCAAATATAACGATCTCTCAAAAGAATCGAATTCAGAAAAAGAGTTTTCGTTGGAGGAACCTACGGAAGAGTTTGTTCTAAAACTTTCAGAACATATCATTTATGGTAATATTTCAGATCTTATGCTGTTCGATATTAAAAGAGAGCTTCTTTGTACAGCAATATTCCATGTAATTGGTTCTGACACAGAAAAGCTATATATAGACATGGATAAAGAATTACACAAAGTGTTAAATCTTTTGATATCTAAAACATGGGAAGAAGAATTAAAAAAAGATTCCGAAGACACTCTTGCCGGACAATATTATCATAAACTTGCCGAATTTGACGAAGAAACAAAAAACCAGGTTTTGCGTGAAGTTATTTTACAGTTAGGAGCATATCTTGCAAAACACTCTTTTACGAAAGAAAATGACGATTCAGACAGCATGGAGTTTCCTGAAATGTGAACAAAAAAACAAAAAACTGTTTCAAGTTTTGTGTAAACAAAAAGAACCCATATCACAATGATATGGGTTCTTTTTTTAAGCATTTAATTCAATGATATACTGTAGTGTTGCCTGTTCTTCCCTAAAAATGATCACCTCATCATTTTGTAAAATAACCCCTTTGTGTGCATATACTGCATCATGTGGTCTAATATTACTAAGACTGTACGGATAAGACACATTGACATCTTTCTGGTTTTTAAAAAGTACTTTGTATACTGCTAAATACCCTTTATTTTGCATACCGCCTGTCCAATAAGCGCCACGCAGACTGCTGTATCCTATGGATTTTTTCGCCCTTGGAGCAAAGTATATTCCATTTCCAAAAGCTTTTCCTGTGATAATGACTCCTTGGGGACGTAATAACGGACCTTTTGTCATTAAACCATACCAATTTTCATTTCGGCTGCCATGATAAAGATAATGGATATCTTTACTTTTATATCCATTTTGATCCATGTACTGGTAAAAACGTTCGTCTGTTTTTTTATTACATACACGGAAAGCCCGGCTGAATTTATCAACCGATTCTATTCCAAGATGATTTTTGATCTGGGAAATCCTTTTTTCATCTGTAACAAGAGATATGGATAAGCCAAGCGACTCCAGAATATTTTTGTTTATCTCTACCATTTTATTGGATGTCTCTGTCATATGACCTTTCATAACATCCAAAAGCTCCCATTCCCTTTCTAATACGTCTGGAAGATCAGCAATATCTTTTAATAGATATTCACTTACTTTTGCCATACGTCTAGGTACCGTCTGAAAAAGCTCTAAGAGCATTTCATTGATGTAATTGACATCAGACATCCTTTGAATACGTATTAAGATATCAGAGGCTTCTTGTTTTAATCCCCAGCCGGTATCTTTGCGAAGGCTGATTGCCGAGCAAAACCCGGCGGTGCTTACTTCTTGTCAGTAGGGGATACCGTTTTCTCTCCGCCCACTACTGACGCTAGGTTAACTATACAATTCATCTCACTACCTACATTTCATTTAGAGGTTAGGAGAATCCTTGTTTTTCTTATAAAACTACCCTCCTTCCTAAAACGGATATTTCATATATATATCATTTTTTAGAAAAGAAACATTTTTATAAGAAAAATTTAGTTGTTGAATCATTTTTGAAGTTACCTTTTCGTAGGATACAGAATAATTACTTTCAAGAACTTTTTTAGAGTAACTTTCGATTTCTTCCCAAAATGTCCTTACTTGTACATCTGAAATTTCATTATATTTTGATTTTTTTACAGGAACATATAGAGACGAATTATCGATATATCCTTTTGCTAATTTAGACTGGTAGATGGAATCCCATCTACTTATTGGATACGTGCGTAACATACCTTTGGCTCCAACCCGTCCATATTGCACTTCAAAGACATCAGCTGTTTTTTGTGTCATCTGGTAGTATTTATTGTGGTTGTTACTCGATTCGACCATAACTAAATATGCACTCTTCATACCCAGACCTCCTAATTATCATACTTTTCAAAATTAACGTAGAGATATTTAGACAATCTGTCTTTTAAGGTAAGTGCGACTGTCGGATCATTTCCTCTGCTTGTAATGTAATTTTCAACAATATCGTTTAATGCAAGATAAACATCAATCGCATTGCCAGATGTAAGCGTTAACGAAGAGACTACATCCTCTGCAAAAGTTTTTGGAAAAAGGCTTTTATTTTTATCGACTATATTTCTTACTGTATGAGGAACTGAATTAATTACCGTATTTCCCAGTTTTTCAATCTGGTCTTCCGCCTCTTTAAATAAAGAGTCTGCCTGTGGGAGTAATTTAGTAAATGTTTCTACATCATTTTTTCCTTCATGTTCTATACCGATCGAATCACCAAAACGTGTTTTATGTTCATCCATCATGAAAAACGGATATACATAAGCTCGGGATAATCCGACATCGCTTGTTGCAAAACCTATTCCTGTTTTCACTTTTCCATTCAGTCCAAAGTCCTGTAATAATAATGAAAAACTAGCATCCGCTTCTGGGTCATTTAAAAGATACTCCACATTTAGATACTCATGTGAAATTGAGGCACATGACATTTCTAGCTGGCTATGTTCTTTTTCTAATTCCTTTTCTAAAGCATTTATCAATTCATCCGCAGGCAGGACACTGTATCCTCCACTCATCATCGCTGATACTTTTCCATCCCGTATAAGGATATTGCATTTTTGTGCATAAAGTGAAAAACCTCTGGTAAGCCAAGCTGCTTTTTCTGTTACTGGAAGGACTTTTTTAAACGATGTTTCCATGAAATTTGAAATTGTTGGACCACTAAGTCCGGCTCGCTGACAGATACTTGCAAATGCCGTATGTCTGGTTGGATAAATTGTTCTTTCTCCATTAACAGGAAAAGATAGGAATAATCCAGTATCCCTGACACATTCACTTGATTCCTCATTGATACCTATTCCATTTTCTGAAAAATATTGGGATAAAAAAAGAGGGTGATCTTCAATTCCGATCACCGCTGATTCCTTGATATATGGCTGAACCCATACATCATTTTCTTTTCTAAATTCCAAATATTTTTGTAATTCTTTCCTTTCATGTAATAATACTACTTGATCATCAAATTTTAAATACTTCTTCATTGTTTACTTCCTCCTTGTTTTGAAACTTTGTTTACGTTTATAATATGGAGGAATATCTGTTGTTTGATTTGTTTTAATCCCCAGCCGGTATTGATGGAGACTGAATGCCGGTGTTTCCTCCCGGCGGTGCTTACCTCTTGGCAGTAGGAGATACTGATATCTCCGCTCGCTACTGCCGCTATGTTAACTCTACAATTCATCTCACTACCTACATTTTTATAAGAAAATTTAGTTATTAAAAACCCAAGGTTCCTTTATAAACCCTGGGCTAAAAAATTTGTGATAAAAATTAAAAATGATTATTCATCCATCGGGTAATCCTTATCTGACGGCATTGTTATGCTCTCCTGTTCAGAAGTAATGGATTCTTTTGTTGGAAGGTTTTCTGCATAATTTATGGCAGCAGACAGATCTGAACTTAATGTACTGTAATTATCCAGATCTACACATCTTGATAATGCTGCATTTGCATCATTTATCATCCTTTTTACTGTGTCTGTATACAAAGTTCGGTCATATAATGCATCTATATACCACTGTACTACCTCTTCTTTATCTGATTTTAATGTTTCTTCCGCCAATTCTTCTGACTTTGCTGCTTCTTCCTTATTTTCAAGATCTTTCTTTTGCTGTTCATTTTCTTTTTCCTGTTTAATTACCGCTTCCCATTTATCTTTTACTTCGCCGGATAATAAGCCATATTTATAAGCTGCTCTGTTTTTAAATTCTTGCTGCTTTGTGTCATCTTCTATCTGCTCAATGATATCAAGGACTTTTTGATAAGCATTGTCAATTTTTTTTGCATCAGATGAGTTTTTTATCTGTGTCTTTTCATATTCAGATACTGCTCTTTCAGCCAGTGTGATTTCTTTTTTTATCCTTTTTTCTTTCTGTTTTTCTAATAACAGATTTTCTGTCAGAGAAGAACGGTAATCATAATTACTTGGACGATTCTTCCACATATCATATTGAAAAGTGATTTTTTTCTGATTCCCCTCTTTGTCAGCAAGATATACAGTATCTGGAACAGTAAAATCTGCTTTTTTCTTATCTTTATGGATATCTGACATAAAATCCATCCATATACTTGCCGGATAGGAAGATCCTTTTAATCCATCTACCGATTTCGGTGTATCACATCCAGCCCAAACAGCTGTTGTATAATATTTAGAATAACCACAGAACCACGCATCTTTGTTGTCATTTGTTGTTCCGGTCTTACCCGCATAATATTGTTTTCCATCATATAATTTATGAGCGGTTCCATATTCTTCCCTGAAAGTCCCTTGCATCATGTCTGTGAGGATATATGCCGTATCTTTATTATAAACTTCTCTTGTATCTTTGTTTGAACGGTAAACCAAAGATTCATCTTCTTTTTTAATCTGCAATAGGCAGGTATTCGGGGAATATTGCCCTTGGTTTGCAAGTGCTGCATACCCTTTTGCCATGTCTACGACCTTAACTCCATAAGTAAAACCACCAAGCCCGGTAGATAAGATTGTCATATCAGCATAACACAAAGAAGAAAATTGCATTTTTGCTAAATAAGGAACTGCAGTCTTAATACCTGTTTGGTATAATAATTTCACAGCGACTGTGTTAACAGAACGAGCCAATGCTTCCCTTGCTGTCATATCTCCACGATAAATATAATCTGCGTTCTTCGGTGAATAACCATGAAAATCAACTTTCTCGTCTGTGATTATGCTATCAGCTGTAATCACGCCCTCATTAAGAGCGGTTCCGTAATCAAGAAGCGGTTTTATAGAGGAACCTGGATTTCTTTCCATTAAAAAACCTCTGTTATACTCTCCATTTGCTGATCTGCCACCAACCATAGCTATGACCATTTGTGAAGCGTTATCAATACAGACTGCAGCTCCTTGTAATCCAGAACCAGATGGCAGGTTATCTTTTACAGAAGACTGTAACTTTTTCTGAATACTTTGGTCAAAAGAAGTATAAATCTTATATCCTCCGCTCCGGATATCCCCAGAAGCATCCGAATACGATTCTTTATAAGCTTTTCTATATTCTTTATATTCTTTTTGGGAATCAAAATAATATTTGAACGAAAACCCATTCTGCTTCATCATCTCAAGCGTAGCACAATGTAGTGCATAACTGACCATATAATTATCAGCATCTGTATTATCTGTTTTTTCAATAATCTTAGGAGACTCTTTTTTTGCAGCATCATATTCCTTTTTTGTAATATAATTTTGGACAAGCATACTATTTAAGACTTCATTTTTCTTAGTAATCGCCTTATCATAATTGCTGACAGGATTATATGCACTTGGACGGTTCGACACTCCAACGAGCATAGCCGCTTCTGCCAAAGTAACATCTGATGCAGAATGTCCAAAATAATACTGAGCTGCGCCTTCAACACCATAGCAGCCACACCCATAATAATTGGAGTTGCAATAAAACTCCATAATCTGCGCTTTGGAATATGTTTTTTCTAATTGTAAAGCAATCATGATTTCCGTTATTTTACGCTGCATAGTACGTTCACTGGAAAGTAGATTGTTTTTGACAACCTGTTGCGTGATTGTGGAAGCTCCTTGTGTAGCATGTCCTTTATTTTTTACCATAACCAAGCTTGCGCGAGCGATTCCCCTTAGGTCGATGCCGTGATGACTTGCAAAACGGCGGTCTTCCTGTGCGATATAACCATTTTTTATGTAATCAGAGATTTTTGAGGACTCTTTATAAACATATTTTTCATTTCCAATCTTACCAATCTTCCGGTTATCCTTATCATAAATATAGGTGTTCCCTTTTCTCCGGAATGTTCCTTTATCCATATCTGTTATCAAGTCATACACGGTTTGTTTTGTTTTTTCGTATTTTGGATATTGTTTTACAATAAAGTATGTTCCTGTAACAACAAGGACAAGGAAAAGAAATAATAATATCCATTTTATCTTTTTTTTCATCTTTTTTATCCTTTCATACATATCTAATCTAATGTAATGGTCTCTACCAAATACCCTTGTACAACAAAACGCCGGCTTCCTTGCAAAGCACAGGTAGATAAGGTAACTAGCTTATCTTTTACGGATGGATTAATCCCTGTAGGATATTCTCCAAAGGACTGATAGTATTCAATATAATCTTTTATACTTTTTTCTGAAGCAAAACGGTATGTGTAGATCTCTGATCCCGGGCGCACCATACAGGTATTGTATATTTTATACTTTCGCCTTTTACCATCTCTGGTATAAATGTAGAAATACTTATTTTTTGCCCAGTAACTCTTTTCTGTGTATTTTTTCAGAGAACCAAACATACTCCCATTTGCCATGTTATGTCCGTAAATCAATGTGTTGCTGTCTGAAAAATCTTTGTTATTATGATAATCCATAAAAATAGAACCAGCGAAAGAATACTCTTTTTTTATATTTCTATGCAGGTAAAAATCGTTATCATTTTTCTGCATAACAGGATAAGAAATGATTTTTGGATGTTTAAAACGTATCCAAGCGACAACATCCTTGTTTTTTAATGCTTTCCAATTTATCCGGTAGCCGTCATCCTTTTTTTTGTTCTTTATCTCCTTTTTTTTGTAAGTTACTTCTGTTTCCAAATCTGTGTATGTTTTCCCATTTTTATAGTAAATCCATCCAATGACAAGAATCACTATAAGGCTGACTGCCATTAGAACAGGAAGACATCCAATCCGTTTCTGTCTCATGAAAAACCTCCTTTTGTGAAAATATCTTGCACTCTTTAATATGCCTATTTCAGTACCCACTTACAGGTGATTGCAAAAGTCAGACCTATGCAGTTACTCATATTAAAAGAAAAAGGAATAACTATTATGTCTTATTGTTTTATGAGTATTGAAAAGATAAAGACCGGAGGTGCATTGATGTCAAAATACCATCATAATTACCGCCTGGTTGAGGTCGAAAACGCAGATGCATCTTTACGTCACCTCAATGAAGAGTTGATAAAACTTCCGGTAAAAAATGGGCTGCAGATGGATCCGCAAGAAGTATTTCGAGAAAGAATTCAGTCACTGCCCTATTACCAGACCCATAATATACGAAAAAATGCTGTTCATGCATTGGAAATTGTCACAACTTTTAGTAAGGATGACTTTGTAGATATTGAAAAATGGAAGCAAAAAAATGTGGAATGGATGAAAGATACATTTAATGTGGCTGGCGATGGAAAAGATAATGTGATCAGTATGGTATACCATGGCGATGAATGTGGAAACGTACACTGTCATGCACTGGTCATTCCAATCGATGAAAACGGACATTTAAACGCAAGACGTTTTTTAAATGGAAGCCGGGCAATGTCTGAACACCAAACAACCTATGCGAAATACATGCAGTCTTTTGGATTAAAAAGAGGATTAAAGGGAAGCCAAGCAAAACATGAGGATATCAAACGTTTCTACGCAGAGTTAAATCAAGCGATGAACCGAGTACCTGAACGATTACCAGAAGAAAGTGTTGAAAAATACATGGAACGGGCAATCGACCAATTAAAGACCGCACACGCCGCCTCACTACGGAAAATAAAAGAGACTGAAAGGAAACAGCTCCGGCATGTCAACATCCGTTACAAGGAATGTCGTGATGCGATAGACAGAGAATTTAAAGGTAGACAGAAATTAAAAGAAGAAGTAAAAGAGCTTACTGAAAAAAAAGAAAGTTTACAGGAAGAAACGGAAGACTTGAGTATCAATCTCCGTTTGATGCAGGAATCTCTTGCAGAAAAAGAAGAAAAAGCAAAAAAATATGACAAGTTTATGGAAGGATTGGAAACGTTTGAAAAAGAACATCCAGAACAAGCAGCAGCTTTCCGTGAGGAAGTAAAATATATCCTTGATTATTCCGGACCAGAACAGGATCTTTCCATGGATGACCCATCTAGGTAAGGGGGCGAAAAAGAATGTATCATTTTGAGTATTATGGATATACAAAAGCTCAATTAGAAAAAAGAGGGATTTATGGGGCATTTGAAGAAAACAACTATCTAAAAGTGGTTCCAGATATGATGGATTCTTACAAAATATATAAAAGGTCAAGAGGACTTCGTTTTATTTGCTATGATAAAAAATTTGATCGGAATACAATATACCGCCAGACTTTTTTCCGGAATAATCCACCTAATACACGTCCGATCGGAAAGAAAAAGAATTCTTTGTGGAGATGCTGTTACTGTGGAAGAAAGTTACAGAAAAAACAAGTTGAAGTAGATCACCTGATTCCTGTATATCAGGCAAAACGGAAAAGATATTGGCAAAAAAAACTACCAAATGGAGTGAATGACAAAGAAAATCTTGTTGCTTCTTGCCGCCGTTGTAACCGTTTAAAATCTAGCAAAACAGGATTGTGGTATATCCGCGGAATATTAGGACAGTATTCGCTGTATTGGAAAATTATATATATTCTAAAAATAATTGTATTTTTGTTCCTTTGTTTTTTCTTTCTACTTACACTGTAGCCATTTGTTTTCATGCAAGGATATATAGAAAAAAGACTGGATATTCCAGTCCTTTTTCTTCTTTTCTATCAGTAATGGCAGAGTATGAAGACTTTATAAGGAAACTATCGTTTTTCTGTTTCTATCCACAATGATCCATAATTTTTTCCCACCATTTAAACTAATATTATATTGTCCAGCTGGAACCCTTATTTTTTCTTTTTTAGATTTTAATATTACTTGTTTATATAGCGTACCTTCCAGTAGTTCGATATCTGCTTTATCTCCAGGTTTTCCATGAATGACTAACACTCCTGGCTGTTTTTTGTCCAGTGCAGAATGGGTAAATACAGACTCTTTATGATCTATGGATGGCAATTTAGGAGACAGCTGAATCAATCTGATCAAAAAGAGATTGGCTATGGTAAGAAAAAGAATCAAAAAAACAGATGTTGTATATAGTAATATCTTTTTTTTCATAAAACTCTCCTTTAGTCAGCGAATCCTGTCCGCATAAAACCGATAAATTTACGTCCATTATATATTTGGTATTCTAGCTTTCCGGTGACTCCATATTCTTTTCCATTCTTACCTTTGAAACCATAGACAGAAATTTCTTTTTCAGCAAACAAAGCTTGAGCCTCTTTTTCCGTCCAGATATGCCCATTCCAGCTTGCTTTAAGTGAAACTTGTTTTCCTCTCCATGTCCCGGTGATACAGTCTTTCATACTGTTCTTATCCTCATTTAGATAATCAATAACTTTAAAACCAATAAATTTTTTTCCTTTATAAGTCTGTTCTGTTAATTTTCCTTTTACACCATAAGTACTGCCTTTTGAACTAACAAGCCCATTAACAGAAACTTCTTCCCCTGCGAATAGCCGGGTAAGCTCCTCTGTGTTCCATGTATGTCCGCCCCATGATTTTTTGATCATGACATCCTGCCCATTCCATGTACCACGTATCCGGTCATCATTCAAATACTCCATAACGGTAAAACCGACGTATTTTTTTCCTTTATAAGTTTGATACCCTAATTTTCCCTTTACATCATATGTCTTGCCATCTTTTCCCCGCAGTCCATATACACAGACATTTTTTCCTGCAAACAATGCATCTGCTTCTTCTGGTGTCCATATATGATCAATCCATTTTTCACGTATTGCAATATTCTGTCCATTCCATACACCATTGAGCATTTTTACTGTTTTTTTAGGTGTGATGTTCATTACCTTTGCATTTTTAGCCATGATCGCCATATCATCTCTTATGATCTGTTGCATCTCATGCAGTTTCTGGCTACTGTCAGCTTTTCCAGCAGCAACATCTCTCATAGATTGCTGCATCGACTCTGTGGTCCTTACATCCGCAATATGAGTCCCCTTAACTAAACGGAAACTGACTTCACCATCTGGTGTCATATTGAGTTTTCCCTTATTCTCTGTCAAAAGTGGTGTTCTAGCTTCACCGCCTTTTGGGTTCGTCACATCCGCATAAATACTTGTTCTTGTCGCACCAGTACCTACATCATATTTTTCAAGCTGTTTCATAAGCCATTTCATTGTTGGTTTTTGTGGCGGTTTTGGATAGCCTTCAAAGATAGAAGGGGTAGCTCTTTTGCCAAGATGAGAGCCGGTCGTATCTTCGTTATCGTCCCCATCGTAAAATACCTGTTTAAAGCCGGGGGACTTAGGAAGATTTGTCTTACTCATGAAGTCAGGGTAATCCGCCAGATGTCCTTTTTCCTGCTCGTAGATATAGTCTTCTGCAAACATTGCAAGGAAGTTTCTAGCTAATATTTCATAGATAGAACGGGCACAAGATCCATATCTGTCAAGAGTGGATAAAGAAGACGGAACATTAGGTCCGGGACGGTTCGCTCCATGGGTTCCTCCTTTCTTTACATGAGTTGGACGCATCTGCGTATGGGTAAGCAGGGATGGATCAACTCCAACAAGTACTGCAATCTGGTTAATCTTTGGAAGCATCTCTTGAAACTGTTCTGGTGTAATAGACTTATCTTCGGTTCGCGGGTAAGAAACAATCTGATGCTCATACAGATTCTGGTAAGTCTGAAGGACTTCACTTGCTTTGATTCCCTTAGATGACAAGATAGAAGATAATCCTGCAAGGTCTAAGAGCTTGGGTGGTGCTGTATGTTTTGTTGTCACACTATCAACAACAACCTCTGATTCATGGTAAAGATCTGGGACATCCTCTTTCCTTTTATACATCGGTTCTTTTGGGGAGACATAGACATTTCCGTTTTCGTCTTTAAACCGTGTTTGATAATATGGTACACGAACATAAGAACGTACCGCTTCTAACTGTTCTCCTACCATACGTACCATAACAGATTTCAGTCTGCCTTGACGTAAGACCCTGCCGCCGGAAAAGTGAGTAGCTGCCCTTGTATGCTGCATAGACAGAAAGTCAAACCGTTCACGGTAAAGCCCTTTACGGTACTCTGGGTTCTCTGTGAGTACTGGGATGAGGCTGCGGTCAAGGAAAGCCTTCTGTAAGGTTGCAGAAGCTTCATCTGCAAAATGCATACGGGTAAAAGTTTCTGCAGTAATATGATTTTCCAAAAGAATCTCTGTAGCTAAAAGATCCCCTTCTCCACTGGGGTCGTTATCAGTCGCAAGGACAATCTCTGAACAATCAGATAAAACAGATTTTATCGTAGCAGCGACATCTTTTGTTTTAGAAAAAGCACCTTTTTTCCACGAAAAAATTGATTCGTTCCATGGCAGATTGGAAATATCCCAGCTTGCGTAAGATGCAGCAACGGATTCTGGTACCTGGTATTTTGGGTCAAGTAATCCATAGAGATGCCCCACAGAATGAACGATTACAAAAGATTCCCCATGAAAAGATCCAGAGTAATGATCGCCCGTCTTCTGAGCCCCAAGAGCTTTAGCGAAATTGCGGGCAGCAGATGGTTTTTCAGTTAAGATGCCAATCATCAAAATCGCCTCCTTCCGTACTGCTATCTGCATCATCCACCATAGAAAGGTTGGAATATAAAAATTGTGTCAATAATTGTGACTGATAATGTTCCGTATCTGTTTTTGGAGCAGGTCCAAATTCGGATAAATAAATTGCAAACCGAAGCCATCGTTCCGGATCCCGTTCAAACATAGCAATCTCATCAAGAGAAGGCAGAAAAACAGGTGTATTATAGGAACGGAATGTTTCGATCATCTTATCATATTCGGAAAATGATAAAGTCATTATACAACCTCCTAATATAGTTAGTAACCACACAGAAGAAAGAAGCAAATTCATCAAACAACCTTCTTCTTGTGTATTTCATCATTTCTAATATGTGTAAAAGTTTCCTTCATTCTCTGCTATTTCCATGCACAAAAAAGAACCTTATTCCGTAAGAAATATGGTTCTTCTGTTTAAGACTATTTCTTTTATTTGTTTTAATCCCCAGCCGGTATTAACGGAGGCTGAATGCCGGTGTTTCCTCCCGGCGGTGCTTACCTCTTGGCAGTAGGAGATACCGATATCTCCGCTCACTACTGCCGCTTAGTGAATTTTAGATAATTCCTCCCCTACCTACTGATGTTGAGGAAGGGGAATCCTTGTTTTTCTTGTTAAAAAGACATGACTTTTCCGGGGATTCCTTTTGGTCTGTCACCGGTTGTATATTTCATTGTTTCTGCTGTACTTATATCTGGTTTTAGAGCAGATGCAAAATAGTTATAAGCTGGATAGTATCGCAACAATACTTCATTGTCTTTTTCTGCGTTCCGGTATTTCAAAAGACTTAGGCGCATCCTGCGGTATCCTCTTTGCTTGCAGGAGACTTTTTCTGATGTAATCTCTTCAATATTATTTCTGTTTACATCAGTTACCCCGCACCAGTCCCAGCCCAACAATACCCCTCCGGTATATTCCAGATCACCAGATTCTTTAAAAGAAGAAGTATTGATTTTTTCGTTGTAATTATTACGACTGATACTGCTGATTGTTACTACTGGCATACCAATCTGGGAAGCCAAGGTTTTTAAGATAACAGCACTCCTGTCTATCTTTGTCTTGCGATCTGTCTGAGACGGATCTTTGGGATCTGCTTTAAGTAATTGGAGATAATCTATAAAAACAACAACTGGTTTTCTTGTCTTTTGCTTATGTGCAGTGGCTATATTTGCAATATCCTTGGCAGACAGTCCACGCAGACCGCTTTCGATAATATATAGATGGTCTCCATATCGCCGGAAATATTCATCTGCATAATCTTTATATTTGGAAAGCTCCATTTTAATAAAATTCTTTAATTCAGGATTCCATGTCCAATACAAGATATCAGATGCTGTAACACATTTCTCTTTATCCTGCTGATGTTCTTCGAAAGATATTGCTGATATTCCCCTGGCAATGAACTCAGATTGTCCCATTTCTAAAGCAAAGTAAAGGACATCGATACCGGATTCTGCTATTTTCTGTGCAATAAACATTAGAAAAGCGGATTTACCAGTGCTTGTCTCTGCACCCATGATATAAAATTCATCCGACAATCCTCCATTTAAGATGCGGTCAAACTCCCATATTCCTGTACTTATACGAGGCTTTGAATCTGCGGTGCATGATCTAATAAAAACATCCATACTGCTAACAATTGGTTGTATGTTTGGTAATACCTGGGTTTTTGTATCAAAATTTTTATCTTTTGTCATAGTTGAATCCTCCTTTGGATAAATATAAAATTGAATCGGATTCTTTTATGATATAAGCTTTATGTTATCGAAAAATAATAGGTTTGCTTATTTTAATCCCCAGCCGGTATTGACGGAGACTGAATTCCGGTGTTTCCTCCTAGCGGTGCTTACCTCTTAGCAGTAGAAGATACCGATATCTCCGCACGCTACTGCTGCTATGTTAACTCTACAATTCATTTCATTACCTACATTTCATTTAGAGGTTAGGAGAATCCTTGTTTTTTTATAAAACTGCCCTCCTTCCCAAAACAGATATTTCATATATATCATTTTTTAGAAGAAAGATATTTTTATAAGAAAAATTTAGTTGTTAAAAATCCAATAAATTTTACAGTTTTCGTATTAATTTCCATGTTAATGTTCTTCCTTTCTAATATGTATAAAAATTCTAACATCTGCGATAAGATAAGAATTTTTATAAGAAAATCATTTTAAACCATTTCTTGTTCTACCAAATCATACAGTTTATCGCCACTTTCAATATACCTTGACAGCTCCCCTGGGATTGCTTTTCCATATTTCAGTATATACACAAAAAAAAGACCGGATAATCCGACCTTTCTTATATAAGTATCCTTATTGTAATGTAGAACCAATGTCATCAGTTTCTTTTTCTACTTCTTTGCGGAATTCTGGATATATTTTTCCTATCTCATTCCACCATTCTGTCGAAAGTTCAGGTATATCTCCCTGAACTTCTGCATCTTCTAGGCAACTTAACAGTTCTCTTAGATTTATCGCAAATCGACTGGAACGGTTAGCCGAAGAAAAGAAAAAGTAAATTTCTCTTTTGCAATTTATATCTTTATAGATTCCTCCTGTAGGGTAAGCAATATTTTGTAACAACATACCTCGCTTTTCCCATTTATTATATCTTTTTATGATTATTTTTTTTAAATAACATATGCAAAATATTACAATAGCTGTTAATATAAATATTATTCCGATGAAGACCATTACTCTGATACAATTCATTATTTCCCCCTTTCTGATTTCATCAACCACAACGCAGATCTATTTCATGTAATTTGGATAAAACGCCTTTATATAATCACTCTCTTCCGGTTTTTTTGAACTTTTAATACCGCATTCTATCATCATCCGAACAAATTCTTCATCAGATAATGACTCAAAAAATTTTTGGATATAAGTATATCTTTTTTCTAATTCAACCGTCATAATAACCGCCTCTTTTTATAATTATACTTTCCAGCGTAAGCTCCATCTTAATTAATCTGCATTACCGAAGAAAATGCTACCTTAATAGTCGAATTCGATAATCTCACTTTTAACCATTCTCTATTTTTTGTAGTTCCCGTGACTATACCATATTCACCCTTATGAGAGCTTGATTTGCTGATAATCCTCACTCTATGACCTATAATTTTTAATTGTTCGTTTGTCATAATATTTTTAGTCCTCCAGCTGGTATCCCTTATGCGGAGCGAAGGCTGAATGCCGGATTTTTCCGGAGTGCTTAACTCTCTTGGTTGGGGATATCGTTATCTCCGTCCACCATTGACGTTACACGAATTCTACAATTCATCCCACAGCCTAAAGAGGCAGAGAATCCTTGCTTTTTATTTTTCTTTTTTTTAGAAGCTCCATCTGAACTGCGGTTCAGACGGAGAGGTTCACTATCTTACAAAACATAAAATCTCAAATAACATAAAAAGGCACAAAAACAGTAATAAATATTCGATAACTATAACGCTATAATTGATCGTGTTGACTTTTACCACTTCTACTCCATAGAGACATGCATCATTTAATTTCTGAATCAGCATATTTAACTCATCGTAGTCATTAATATGAATTGTTACCTGGGGATAAATAGATTTACCTGGTCTTATTCTGAGAATCTGTATATTGTTTTCATATAATACAGAAGAAACTCTTTTTCCATCATGTAAACAATCTGTATATTTTAATATTGCTTTCATAAAAAATCCTTTCTGATTTTTGCATCTTCTTTTAAGATTCTGAAATATTTTCTTCTACATTACAAAAATCATACAAATCTTCTTTATCTTCGATATATCTTGACAAATATCCAGGGATAGCCTTTCCATATTTTAATACGATTTTAGGGACTATCATATATAATGTGTTTTTAGCCCTGGTCACAGCAACATACATACATCGCACATCCTCATTATCTTCAGGAGAACCGATGTACATGGTGGAAGGCAAAATGTCGTCTACACAATCTAACAAGATAATAGTGTCAAACTCCAGTCCCTTTACCGAATGGATTGTTGATAAAATCAATTTATCTTCTGCATTTTCTTTTGATTTTGCAGCATCCAATGTCATTGCATCTAAGAAATCAAGAACAGAATCATAATCTTTTGCCATGTTCACAAGGATCTCTATATCCTCTTTATCTTTTTTTAAATCCTGCAAACTTTCTTCTCTGGTTGATTCCGAATCCACTTTCTGATTTTTAATCGTCTCTTCTCGCACTGCGGTATAATACGCACAGCAGCTATTTAATATCTGCAAGAAATCTTTATCTTCCCAACTCATGATTTCTTCATATAATTTTTTTAAATAAACTCCGTATTTTCTCCGGCTATGGCATTCATTTATCAAATACTCAGGGCCATTTTCCAAACATTTTTCAGATATATTTTTTGCATACACCTTCCCTACCCCAATATGTAACTGTAGGATGCGAAACCACGAAAGCTGATCATGAGGATTGCTATATATCTTCAAAAAGGCGAGGATATCTTTAATATGAGTCCTGTCTAAGAATCGGATTCCACCATATTTTTCAAAATCTAGTTCAGCTTTATTTAAAAGAACTTCTAATTCATAAGACTGGAATGAATTTCGATACAAAACACAAATGTCGTTGTATGGGACACCTTCTGCATGTTTTGCTTTAATGCGGTTTAATACAAACTCCGCTTCTGTTTTTGTATCGTTAACACAATATACTCCCGGAAGCTTATGACTAAAAAACTGCGCCTTTAAATTTTTCTGATATCCTTCGGTTGCATTTGTCATAACATGATTTGCAAGGTTAAGGATTTCCTGACTGCTACGGTAATTTTCTGTTAGATAGATTACTTTACAATCAGTATATTTTTTTGGAAATGATAGAATATTTTGTACATCCGCTCCTCGGAATTTATAGATAGACTGCATATCATCTCCAACGACCATAAGATTTGTATTTTTTTTACGGATTTTTTTTATAATGCTGTCCTGCAAAGCATTTGTATCCTGATATTCGTCTACCATGATGTACTGATAAGTATCTTCAATTCTTCTTGCAATATCAGAATAATCCATAAGCATCTGGTTAAACTTGAGCAGAATATCATCATAATTAAGCAAATTATGTTCGTCTTTATACTTTTTTGTTTTCTCTCGTAATATGAGAAGCTTTCTCTCATTTTGTCTGAATCTCCAGTACTTCTGCTCTTTTAACAGTTCTTCTAGTGTAAGCCTTTTGTTTACACAAGCAGATAACATAGAAGCAAAAACAGAAGCAGAAGGCATGTTTTTTAGTTTTTGGAAATTTAATTCAGATTTTACAATGTCAATGATATCCGCTTCGTCCGGTCCAGATATAATCGTAAAATCAGGAGAGATGCCAGCCATTTTTCCATAAAATCGCAGCATCTTTACACAAAAAGAATGGTATGTACAGGCAGTGATTCCACATTTTTCTTTTAATATTTTTTCGGTTCGTTCTTTCATTTCTCTAGCAGCTTTATTCGTAAAAGTGAGTAATAAAATGCTTTCTGGACTGACTCCTGATTCGATTAGATGTGCTACACGATAGATAAGTGTTCGTGTTTTTCCTGTCCCTGCCCCAGCTAATAGTAACGCTGGTCCTTTATCATGCATTACTGCCTCATACTGTGCTTTGTTTAAACTTTTGTAATCGAGCATATGGTTTCTTCCTTTCTTTATTCCTCGTAATTTGTTTTAATATGTATGATATTTACCTTAATATAGATGAAAATAAAAGAATTTTTATAAGAAAAAAAAGATTAGTTATTCCAGCTCTTTTTGTTTTCATTGATCAAGAAAAAACTTGTACAAAATATAGTAACTTTTGCAACTTCAGGTTAGATACCCCGTAATCTTTTTTGTTGCTATACACAATGATGTAATCTCTAACAGGATAAGTATGATGTTCTTCTTTTATCCATATATTTATAAGAAAAAGCCGGAAAAAGCCGGAGACTCCGGCTTTACTTAGACAACAAAAAACACCTATACAACAATGTGTATAAGTGTTTTTCAACCACAATCTATATGGTTTTCTCCTTAATAAAAGTATAGCATGTAAGAAAAAAGTCTTCAATCTATTTTCTAATAAAAGTATACATGTCCACCAGCTTCTACAAGAGTATAAGCTTCATTAATCCTCCTTTTTTTTTATTTCATTCTGACATATATCTTCTTCAATTTCCCATAGAAAATTATCAGTAATAGTCCATGGAACACGCAAATCAGGAAACATCATCAAAACTAAGTTAGCAATCACTAACAAAATACTAATAATAGAAACAATGAAAACGGTAAAAATTCCTATTGCAATGCAAAATACTAACTCTCCAACAATCATCAAATCCTCCTTTTATTTTATCTTTTATCACATTTATTACATTTTCTATAATTTTAATCCCAACCCCAGAGGGTGCAATTACGTTCATGAAATCTCCGATTCCCTTTTTAGGTTTTTAATCCCCGTAGCCCTGCGGCTACGCTCCTGGAAATCCCCTTTCTTATTAATATATCATACCATTTGAAACAACGCAGAAATTTTTATAAGAAAATCTACACTTCAGATGCATCATTTTAATCCCAATGACTTTCTCAGTCTCATTTCTGTATCAGTCTATATTTTTAACTATCTGTTTAGGAATTGTCTTATGATTGCCGTTCCCATTACTATATATTGTATCCCACGCTTTTCCGGCAACATTTATGTTTTACCTCCTCCGAATGTGTTTTAGTTCTTCCTAAACTTCCGATAAATCATTACACCAAACAAATATATCAACAAAATAGTTGTACAGATTTGATGCGTTCATTTTTTCGCTCTTATATCTGTGCATTTTTTTCGCACAACTCATAGTATAGCTGTATTTTTTCGCAGATATAACAGTGCGTTTTTTTCGCTCTTATATCTGTTCTTTTTTTTCTCTTATATAAGACATTTTTTTATCACAAGTATATGTGTGCTATTATTTCACTCTTATAAGAGTGCCTTTTTCTCTCTAATATACCTGTGCTTTTTCTTCTCTGATTAGATCATATAAAATATATACTTTTAGATGGACTTTATACAGGAGTTATACAGCACATGGATATTATATTAATCTACTCGTTCAGAAATCATCTTTGTTTCAATTACCGAGTAAAAACCCGGCGGTGATTGCTTCTTGTTAGTAAGAGATACCGTTTCTTTTTGTACACTACTGACACCAGGTTAATTATAAGAAAAAATTTAGTTGTTAAAACAAATAAAACTGAAATATCTGTAGATTTTTGTATCATTTTTGGGAGAGTTTTTTTCTTCTTTTTTCTCATTACCTTTTTTCTTTTCTCATTTGAAAATTACTTTGCGTATAACTTATTATACATTTTGCCTAACAATCTTTTGTCTTAATTTACAATGAGAAAAAATAAAAGAATTTTTATAAAAAAAAGAGCCAGATTTTCTGACTCTTTCGGTGTGTTATGTTACTCTGGCTTTGCTTCGACCATCAGATCAATGATTGGCATACCAAAAGATACTGTTACATTTCTGATCGTCTCCTTCAGTAGCGTTTCTGCCACAGGATAACATTTTTTGTTTGCTTCTTCTAATACGAAAGGTTTGGACTCATCAATCTGGGCGAAAAACGTGAGCGTCTTTAAATAAAGGTATACATTCTCTTCCGGTTTTCCGAGATGAACCTCCTGTTCAAAAATAATACCTTTCCCGTCTTTCGGGAGCAGGACAGATCCGGAAATGTCAAAACTGGATTCTCCTTCTTTCTGTCTGCCATTATCCCTAAAGTTTACTTCTGTTACCTGGTGTTTAGTTAATTCAAAATTCTGCATAATTGTTTCTCCTTTTTATGTATTATTTTTTTTACTTATTTAATATGATAAATATTTTACCATAAGGGCTCATTCATCGAACTTTTATAAGGAAAATTAGATTTTAATCCCTAGCTAGTATCCTTGCAGAAGCTGATTACCGACCAAAACCTGGCGGTGCTTACTTCTTGTCAGTAGGGAATACCGTTTAGAAGTTAGGAGAATCCTTGTTTTTCTTATAAAACTGTCTTTTTATAAGAAAAAATAAGTTATTGAAAAGCAGGAAAATGATACAGAATAAGATAAATAATCCTGCAATCTGTTTGATGATATTTTCTTTTTTGATCTCTGGTTCTGATGGTTCATAGGTGATTGTTTTGTCTTTTGTCTCTATTACTGCTTTTTTCTTCTTCACTGCTTTTTTTGAGGTATCTCGTTCACAAAAAACCAGATAACGGTATCGTCCATGGCTACGGTATGGATGGCAGGTGAGCAGGGTGATCATGTCTTTACCAGGCTGAATCTTTACCTCGTCACTGTCATTTGGATATACAATCTTGATACGTTTTACGATATAGGTAAGCTTTTCCCATTGATTTTTGATGTAAACTTTATCACCAATCTGTAGTTTTTCGATCTCCCGGAAATAAGGTGAGCCCTGGTATCCCCTGTGTCCGGCAATTACGGAATTTGTGTTGTTCCCACCAATCGGCAAAGAGGTATTGCCTAAGACTGTTGCGCCTTTTGCCATGTTCTTTTTGGTCGCCCGCACATAGAGCGGCAGCTGTACATCCATTGCCGGGATCTTGATATATCCACACCGTTCTTCTTTAAACCCATTAAGAGGAATAGGGAACCATGTATAGGAAAAAGCATCCTTAAAATCCTTTTGTCCGTTTTTATAAATATCTTCGTTATATTTCTTAATCGACTGGTAAAATGGATCGGATTCTTTTTTCTTCTTTTGTTCTTTATTTTGTTTATAAGCATTGTCTACTTCTTTTTGGTAGGAGATTGCCTCCATATGTATCTTTTCTGACCTTACTGCGGGATAGAGGCTCATCCCTATCCCAAGTACGATCAGGCATACACTAAAAAGAAACCGAAAAACTTTTTTCAGCATGAAAAGCCTCCTATCGTTTTTGTAATTTCTTTCTGATGAAAGAAACAATGAACAGGACAATACTTGTGATGCCAATCCCTAACAGGATTGCTTTCTGGTAAGTCCGCATCCATTGGGAACGTCCTGCTTTTTTCTTTGCACATTCTTTTTCGTAAGCTTTTGGTGAGTATTTTGTCCGTTTTCCCCTGACTAAGAGGCGATGGGTATTTTGTCCATATGGGGTACATGTGACTAATGTAACAAGGTCTTGTCCATCTACGACACTTAATTTACTTGTATCTTCTGGCAGGACTACATCAATTCGGCAGACCTCATAAGCTAATATCTTATCTAAGACACGGATATAGAACTGATCCCCTTTTTGCAGTTCTGTAAGGTCAGTAAAGAGTTTTGCTTTGTTCAAACCTGTATGCCCCGTAAAAACAGCATGGGTATCTTTTCCACCAACTGGCAGCGATGTCCCTTCTAAGTGTCCGACTCCTTTTTCAAGGACACTGTTTGATGTTCCATGGTATACCGGCAGATCTACATCAATTGATGGAATCTCCAGCGAACACATAACACCGGTATTGTCCAGATTTAAGAGCTGGTAGTATTCTTTTTCGCTTATTCCGCCATTGGTCTCTCCAGAGAAAGGGTCTGTGAGGACAACATGGGAAGAAGCTAGTTTTTCATTATATTCTCTTGCTTTTTCCAGCATCTCTTCCCTTTCTTTTTTATCTGTATGCTTTACTTCGTTCTCATAGGTACTGATCGTAGATTTTGCTGCATGTTCGTTGAGATAATTTGCGATCCAGGGGTAAACGAGCAATGCGACTCCTATAAGGATAATAAGTACCTGTATTATCTTTTTTTTCATTTTTCAAATCCTTCCACGTACAAATACGTGGGCTTTTCTTCTTATATTTTTTGTAAAAAAGTTTAAACGTAAAAACCGGGGAAGGGAATACCATCCCCTGTCCCCGGTCAGAAACGAAAGAATTATTTATTTTTATTAGCAGGCTGTTTCTTCTTTCTTTTTGTTTCTTGTCATGGAGTAAACGCCTCCTCCTAAAAGTCCTGCTCCTAAGATTACTAATCCAACAAGACCGGATCCACCAGTAAGAGGCATATTAAAGCCCTTGTTGTTTTCGATCGCCATCTTTACTTCAGCGTTTGGAGATGTGGTATCTCCTGTAGAAGAAGTAAGGAGTGTGCAAGGTTTGCTGTCTACGGTTGCGGTTGCTGCCTGGATGTCACCAACATACATATCTGTCTTACCAATTGTTCTACCGTTTGCCGTTTCACTTGTTGGTCCTGCCACTGCTTTAGACCCGATGTCTGTTGTCGCTGCGTTAACCAGCTGTCCGTCTTCATTCTTGATACCTGTGCCATAATTAGCAATGATATTATCAGCTGCAGCGGCATCTAAACCTGTCGTACCAGCTACAGAAGCCTTGATATCACGTTTTGTCTCATGAATATCAATAACCATCTGGTCTTTTAATAATGTGTAACCATCTGCTGTTGCAACCTCAGTCAGCTGATATTTGTCACCCTCTAAACCTTTGATATAGAGTTTTCCTGAAGCAGCCGGAGTAAAGGTTGTTGCCTGCGCTTTGTCCATTGTCTTTCCTGTCACATAGTAAAGCCCATCTTCTGCTTTTTTAGCGATAACATAATATGCATCAGTGGAGTTATACAGTTTGAACTGTACTTTTGTTGCATCTCCTTTGTTATCAGAGAAAGTCTTTGTCAGGTCGATACCATAAGAGTATACATAGTTTCTATCCTGTAAGGAGTTACTGTACTTATTGTTTGTACGGCTCCATACGAGGGAGATATCATTCGCATTACCGCTGTCACCTAATGTAACGGATGCATCAGAATTTACAGTTGCTGTATAATACAGTACCATGTAGTAATCAGAGTAGCCAGCTTTTGCAGCCGTCTTATCACCTGCGGCTTCGTATGGATTGGAAGCACCTTTTACATTTGTACCATTGATCTGGTTAAGTCCTGCCTCTGTCAAAGTGATCGTTGCTTTATTGGCTGTCACTTTTTCAGTCCCGTCTTCACCAGATACGGTAACTGTCGCATAAGCAGCTTCATGTTTTCCACCATCAAGGTTCCAGATCTCTTTCGCATTCTTTGTATTGTTAGCTTTTGCATCAGCAGCATTATCATAAAAAGCAATCTTGAAATCCTTGTTATAGTTAATACCAGTAGATAATGCATCTGTAAATGTATACTGGCTTAAATAAGTAGCTTTTGATGTGATATGTGGTAATTTAGATACAACACGGTAATCAAGAAGGTCACCTTCGGATGCAGTTGTTGTATCATCATATTTAAAGTCGTTGCTGTAACCCTTACCGTCCTTGCCGGCTTCTGTATTGTTTGCGCTAGTATATCCGCCTCGGTTTGCAACATAAGCCGCATCTGTAGTATCTGCTTTGTTTTCTGCAGATGTATCTGCGTTATAAACGATCAGGGATTTGGAGTCATTTGCACCAGAATAATTTGTATCCTTGCTGGAAGTAACTACTCCGTTTCTGTCTTTTGCATCACTGGAATAAGCGTTTCTGACAGCTTTATCGATCGTAGGGTTTCCTGTCTGGTTCTTTGGATAAGATACGAAATCATACAGCCATTTTTCACCACCGATACTGTCTGCCACACCGTCTGCTGCATGGTCTGTGTTTGTATTGGTATCTGCTGCAGTATTTGTGAAAGGCAGGCTAATGAACCATGGGTTAACTGTAGATGTAACCTGTTCCGGCACCTTTGTTTCTACCATCAGATATAATCCTAATGGAAGTCCGCTCTTTGTAGCAAGTCCATTCGCATCTGTCTCGATCACACCAGTATCTGCTGTCTGTACATCATCACTGTCTTTATTCTGGTCTTTATAATCAATGAGGTAAGATTCTAATGCATTCTTTGCAGCAACATCATCTGCTTTAATGATCGCAGCTAATGCATCTTCAATCTGTGTGCTTGTGTAATGTAATACACCTGCATTTGTACAAGGTGTAGAAACTCCATCCCCTGTCATCACTGTGGCATCTGCCTCATTTAATTTTAAGATCTGCGCTAATGCAGTTGGAATCTCATAAACAACTTTAATGTTGCTGCCTGTTCCATCTGTCTTGCTGTACTGTTCGATGTTACCAACACGTAAATATGTAAACTGTACACCCTGGATTGCATAATCAGCCAGTGCATTCTCTACGCGGTTATCTGATTCACCGGTCGCTTTATATTGCCCTTCGGTATAATCTCCAGCTGCTTCTGCCGATGTGATATCATATTTATGGACAGTGATGCTTCCTGTTTTGGAGGTATCAATGATATCGGCATTTGCCAGGTCTTTTGTAGTTGCTGTATTGTTTGTGGTATCTTTGGATGATGCTGCGGATACAGGTACAGCAGAGAGTACTGCAGTATAGGTAGGGGCGCATACAGATGCTAACATTGCGGTAGCCATGGAAAGAGCAGCGGCTTTTTCTGTGATCTTCTTCAACTTCATTATACTTTTCTCCTTTTCATTTGCTTTTTTTAAAAATAATTGGTTGATGATCGGGTTTCGTTTGTTCTAGGTTTATTTCTGGTTTATCTCTTGAGCGCTTCATATTCCCCATCCTTTCTTTTTTGTTACAGACCGTTCGGACTAATGTCGCCATGTGATACACCGATGAGCAACTGAAGTTGATCGCGGCTTCTTTACGAGACTTTCTCCCTTGTGACAGGGATTACTTTTATTTAAGTAACTTTTGTCACCATTTGTCCTCCGTAGGTATTCAACCAGCACCTGCTGACAGGATAGAAAGTTTGCAAAATCTTCTATGCACGAGTTTTTGTCAGGTTTTGCGGCATCTGGTGAGCAATGGACTTACATACCGTTTGGTCTCGTGTCGTTATATAATATGTATTTTTTATTTTTTGAACAATAAACCAGGTGTGCATTCCCCTTCCTCAACAAAGTAGGTAGGGGTTAACACCGTCTGTTGCCATATTCTAAAGAGTTTAGTATAATGAAAGTACAGATTTTAGACAGGCAAAAGAGGGGGAGAATCGAATGGCGAATAAAGCAATCATATATGCGATATATCCGAATAAGATTCAAGAGGAACAATGCCGGAAGACCTTCGGCTGTTGCCGCTTTGTGCATAATCAGATGTTCACTATCCAGCAGGAGCGGTATAAGAATGGGGAGAAACATCTTTCTAAGTTTCA
>OGYI01000462.1_pt1 | contig 50413 bp, 50 predicted proteins | sample 1576521 | NCBI WGS metagenome assembly OGYI01 (sample SAMEA3541484, study PRJEB24748) | human gut metagenome | biome: human gut; feature: human-associated habitat; material: faeces | place: China | collected 2012
CTTGTGATTTAATTATAACATTTTTGCTAATCGTTAGACAGTCTGACGTACGGTGGTGTGAGAGGTCGGGAAAATTTATTTAATTTTCCCTCCTACTCGATTGTGGAAGTAACAGATAATTTAAAAGAAAAGTAAAATTTAATTTTAATCAGACATAAATTGTCCGGGTATCTTGTTAAGATAAGAAAAAAAGATACAAGTGGATAAAACCAAAGTCAATTATCAAGAGAATCCGTTTTTTCAAACAAATCGCCTATTGGGCAATTAAGAATACGACTTAATGCATCAAGGTTTTCAAAACGGATGGAGCTGGTTTGATTTGTTACCATGCGATTAAAATTTTGGTAACTTAAATTCATCTGTTTATAAAGCCAGTATTTTGTATGATTTTGTTCTTTTAAAATATCTAAAACTCGTAATCGTACCATGATTTTCCTCCTGCTATTTTACAATTATATAAGAAAAAATCTTATTGAATAACTTATGCATAAGTTATATAATGTATACATGAGATATATGCAGGAGAAAAGAAAGAGGCCGCATTGAAAAGAGGGATTCATTAAGTGGCAAATGATGCGATTTTAATGCAAACTAAAAAAAGGAGGGAAATGATAGATTATTTCTATCATGAAAAAGAAAATGGATTATATTAAGAAAATTACAAAAGAACCACGTTCGATCATTGCAATTGTAAACATTATAAGTTTCTTTCTGCCGTGGATTTCATTTGATGTATCGGTAAGTGCTTTTGGAGTGGGTGCTGATTATTCTACGAGTATTACAGGTTTTGGTATGATATCTTATTCTGTATTTGGAGTTTTATTTTATATTATGCCGATTATCATAATAGCTATTCCTTTTGTGAAGGCACTTAAAGAATATGAGAAATATCTTTATCTGATATTGCCAATCTGGTCAATAGTTGCAATGTTTATCACATGTTCTATCTTGAAACCAGCACAGGTAGAAGTGACTTTAGTTGATAATTCTTTAAAGATTCCTAAATTAATAGGATTTTGGATCGCCTTACTTTGTAACGTGTTGATTCTTGTCATCACAATATTAAAAAAGAAGGGAGTAATGTCCGCTTCTTCTAATGAGACGAATAATAATCTTAAGAATATAAATGTTAAAAATATTTCTAATGTTGCTCGTGAAATAGGAGCATCTATACAATCCTCTGCATTTGTCGAGTGTAAAAAGTGTGGAAATAAAATTCAGCGTGGCAAAAAGTTTTGTCCTAACTGTGGTGAAAAAATAGTTGTTGAACAGAAAATAGTGAAAAAATATCAATGTTCACAGTGTGGAAGAAAAGCATCAGCAAATGAAAAATTTTGTTCAGAGTGTGGAGCGCCGATCAAAGAATATGTGATATCAACAACATGCCCTAATTGTGGGGGAAAAGTATCGAGTGATGCAGCATTCTGTTCTTCATGTGGAGCGAAAATAGAGAGAGGTGAAGAATAGTATGAAATGGTGTAGTAATTGTGGGGCGCAGTTGGAGAAAAATGAAAAAAATTGTCCGGAATGCGGAGCCAGGCAGAAGTTAGAGGATTATGAGGAGAAAGGTAAAAAGAAAGCTGCGAATGGTGCCTCTAAAAAAGGAAAGATAACCATACTTTGCATAGTAGTGATTATGATAGTTGTGGCTGTCGCGGGAATTAATTATTTACAGAACCAAAAGGCAAAAGCTGAAGAAAGAGAAAATCTGACAAAGTTTATAAAAACTGCAGAATGGCCATTGGATACTGAATTAGAAAAAAAATACAGCACATATACAATGCGAAAGAATAAAGATGTAATAGTGTTTGATGCCATTAAGAATAAAAATAAAGATTCGTTTATTGATGGATTTGCAGCGGATGACAAAGGAAATGAATATATTATGTGCAGTTCAATCGATGGCGAAGAGACGCATGCAGTATTTCAGGCTTCACAAAAAGAACATTGCTTAGATTTGTTGGTTTACATTGACAAAGATGATAACTATTATTTTGAAGGTGAAAAATGGAATAAATTATATAATTATCTAAACAAATACAAACCAGATTATTCTGCGGGAGAAAAGAATGAGACAAGTGATAAAACGGATGATAAAAAAGATGATTCAGAAAAGGAAGTAAACGATACTCAGAATTCTTTAAGTGAAACTTCGCAAAATATGGAAGCACTTGAAGAGAAAGCAAAGGAAAAACAAAGAAAGGAAGCTGTAGATAAGCAGAAGCAACAGCAGAATGGATTTATTTTAAAATACAGTACAGAATATTTTAATTTGGACACAGAAAATGATCATACAACCATCAGAGTGACTCCGACTTCAGAAAAAGAAGTTAAAATTGATATTCATATTCCAGATTATGATGATTTTGAGTATTATGGAAATGTAATAAATTCAAAAACGGTCGATTTTAAGCTTGATGCAGGAGAAACTATTCGAATGGTATGGACAGATAAGAATAATTTTGAGGTCCATGCGATAAATGGTTTTGCTGATGACACGATGCAGATGGTTAGACCATTATGTTATGCATTGAATGATCAAAAATATAATTTAAATGCAAGTTAAAAAGTGCATTCTATAATTATTACGTGGTAACGCAATCACAAAAAATAATATTACAAGAAATGGGAGGAAGGAAAAGTGAAAAAGAAGATGCATTTAAAAGTTGTAAAGTGTTTAGCAACTTTATGTTTGGCGATTGGAATATTTGGGGTATGTGGACTAAATGTTCATGCAGAGTCCGCTGCGTTAAAGAAAGGAAGTAATACCGCTGCTGTGAATATTTCAAAAGATGGATGGACAATGACAGCAGCTTTCCGGAAAAGCAACAGCTCTCATATTATGAAGACAAAACTATACGGAACACGGTATCAAGGTCATATGTGGTGGGAAGATAAAAATGGCGAAGAAACAGTTAAGATTTATTATAAATCAGGGAAGATTAATAAGATCAAAGCGAAGTTTTCCAAAAAGTCACAGAAGAAATACAACGGTGTGTACAAAGTTTATAATGTAATCAAAGCTCCTAAATTATCAGCGATAAAAGGAAAATATCCAACACCTTATGCGGATGTCATGAGATATACAGCAACATGGAATAAAGTATCCGGGGCAATGGGATATCAATGTCAGTTGAAAACATATTGCTGGCGTGAATGGAATACAATGTATGAAAAGAAATCTAAATCAAATAGATCAGTATCTATAGAAGGTTCTGACATTGAGAAAATTAAAATTAAAGTTCGTGCTTATAAAAAGGTAAATGGAATTTCAGTATATGGCTCGTGGTCTAATACACGTTCAAAAAAATGTTGGTAATATAGCGATGAATTTTTAGATATGATGAGTTAGTAAAAAATAGATGGAAATAAGAATGCCGCTGAATATGAGGTTAATGACTGATATTCAGCGGTGTTTTGCAAAATGAAAATTACAAAATATGAGGTTGAAATTGCTTATTCTATTGCAGAATAATATCTAAACAGATTGACATTCCCCGCAAAATTAGGCACAATAGAAAGCAGACGATATCGTTTGCTTACATGCAAAACGGGTATAAGAATAAAAAAACAAGGAGGATAATATTATGCCACATATCGATGTTAAAATGTTTCCGGGAAGAAATGATGAAATTAAGAAGAATCTTGCAGAGAAGTTATTAAAGACTGCAGCAGAGGAACTTCAGATTCCGGCAGAGAACCTGTCAGTTTCGGTAGAGGATGTAGATCCGAAGAAATGGAATGAAGAAGTCGGTGCAGCAACACCGGATGACAAAATTTATGCCGGAAAGATGTTCCGCGCAGAGTAATGCACGGATTAGGGAATGAGGTATGAATAAGAGAGAGTCGTTTAGCAGTAGGTGGGGATTTATCTGCGCCTGCATTGGCTCTGCCGTAGGAATGGGCAATATCTGGATGTTTCCGACCAGAGTGTCGCTGTACGGTGGAGGATCTTTCCTGATTCCGTATTTTCTGTTTGTGATTTTGATCGGTTCTACCGGCGTGATCGGTGAGATGAGTTTTGGAAGGGCTGCAAAGTCCGGACCGATCGATGCATTTGGAATCGCATGTGAGAAAAGAGGAAGAAGGAAGAGCGGAGAAGCACTGGGAATGATCCCGGTGATCGGATCTCTTGCTATGGCAATCGGATATACGGTTGTTATGGGCTGGATTTTGAAATATGCTGTAGGAACATTTACCGGAGCAACGTTAGAGCCGGAAAATGTAGAGGCATTTGGTGCAAAGTTTGGACAGATGGCATCTGCATTTGGAAATAATTTATGGCAGATCATTGCACTGGCTGCATGTATGCTGATTCTGATGCTTGGCGTCGGAAGTGGAATTGAAAAAGCAAACAAAGTTATGATGCCAATATTCTTCGCATTATTTGTGATACTTGGGATTTATGTAGCATTTCAGCCGGGTGCATCAGCCGGATATCATTACATATTCCGGATCGATCCAAAAGCATTCAGTGATCCGGCAACATGGATCTTTGCATTGGGACAGGCGTTCTTTTCCCTGTCTGTAGCAGGAAACGGAACGTTGATTTATGGATCGTATCTGTCAGATGAAGAAGACATTCCGGCATCTGCGGGAAGAGTAGCATTCTTTGATACGATTGCGGCAATTCTTGCGGCGCTGGTGATCATTCCGGCGATGGCAACAACAGGTGCACAGCTGAATCAGGGCGGACCGGGACTTTTATTTATTTTCCTGCCGAATCTGATTAAGACCATGCCGGGCGGGCCGGTGATCGCAATTATTTTCTTCGTGGCAGTATTGCTTGCAGGTATGACATCGCTGATCAATCTCTACGAAGCACCGATTGCTACCGTGCAGGAGAAACTGCATTTGTCACGTGTTCCGGCATGCGGTGTGATCGCAGTGGTCGGTGTGATTGTTTCGCTGGTAATCCAGGGAATTGTGTCACAGTGGATGGACGTTTTATCCGTATATATCTGTCCGCTCGGAGCGGGACTTGCAGGTATCATGTTCTTCTGGGTATGCGGTAAGAAATATGTAGAAGCCCAGGTGAACCTTGGAAGAGAGAAGGACTATCGCGCTTCTTTCTATACAATTTGTAAATATGTATATGTACCGGTGTGTTTCATTGTGTTGATTCTTGGAATTGCACTTGGAGGTATCGGATAAGAAGAAAAAGTCTGTGAAAATCTTTATTTTCACGGACTTTTTTATTGACAAAAAAGTTAGCGTGAACTAACATGAAAATGAGAAACAAAATCAAAATCCAGGGAGGAATGAGATGTTTTTAAAAATAGAGGGAATAAAAAAATCTTTTGGCTCCGGGGAGAACCGGGTAGAAGTATTAAAAGGATTGAATCTGGAGATTGAGAGAGGCGAATTCTGTGTGCTTTTAGGACCGTCCGGTTCTGGAAAGTCCACACTTCTTAATATTATCGGAGGAATCGACGGAGCAGATGACGGAAGCATCACAATTGAAGGTGAACGTTTGGAAGATATGTCGGAGAAACGATTATCGCTGTACCGCAGAAAGCACCTTGGATACATTTTCCAGATGTATAATCTGATCCCGAATCTGACTGTGCGGGAAAATATTGAAGTAGGAGCGTACTTAAGCGATCAGCCGCTTCCGGTGGATGATCTTTTAAATATATTAGGACTGACAGAACACCAGAGGAAATTGCCAAATCAGTTATCCGGCGGACAGCAGCAGCGTACCGCGATCGGTCGTGCCATTGTAAAAAATCCGGATATCCTGCTCTGTGATGAGCCGACCGGAGCTTTGGATTATCATACGTCAAAAGAGATATTGAAACTGATTGAGAAGGTGAATCTGAAATACGGAAATACCATTATCATGGTAACACACAATGATGCGATCAAGGATATGGCAGACCGTGTTGTAAAATTAAAAGATGGTGGTATCCGGAGCAATATATTAAATAAGAATAAGATTCCGGCAGCAGAACTGGAATGGTAAGGAGGACGAACAGATGAAAAGTCCTTTGCGTAAAAGACTCCCACGGGAATTAAAGGGAGAGTTGGGAAAATACCTGGTTGTATTCCTTCTGATGGTAGCTACGATCGGATTTGTATCCGGCTTCCTTGTAGCAGATGGAAGTATGCTGAAAGCATATAATGAAGGATTCGCCAAATATAATATTGAAAATGGAAATTTCCGTGTCAAAGAAAAGATTTACCCGGCACAGAAAGAAGAAATAGAAAAAAATGACATAAAGCTTTATGAAAATTATTATATCGAGCAGACAATGTCCAACAAAAGCACCATACGTTTCTTCAAAAATCGGAAACAGGTCAACAAAGTTTGTCTTATGAAAGGAAGTCTTCCAAAGAAGGCGGACGAGATGGCAATCGACCGTATGTATGCGGATAACAATAAGCTCGCTGTTGGCGATACAATGAAGAGTAAAGGCAAGATATGGAAGATTACGGGGCTGGTGGCACTTTCTGATTATAGCTGCCTGTTCCAGAATAACAGTGATACGATGTTTGATGCAGTGAAATTCGGTGTTGCGATAGTGACGGATAAAGGATTTCAGACATTGGATAAAAAGGCATGTCAATACAACTATTCATGGACTTACAACAAGGAACCAGAGAATGAGAAATCGGAAAAAGAGGTAGCGGAAGACCTGATGGAAAACATTGGTAAAGAAGTTACGCTGGAGAGCTTCGTTCCAAGATATCAGAATCAGGCGATCAATTTCACCGGAGAGGACATGGGAAGTGACCGTGCGATGATCATCGTCCTTCTCTACATGGTTATTGTGATCATGGCATTTGTATTTGGCGTGACGATCAGCAATACGATACGAAATGAAGCAGCTGTCATCGGAACGCTCAGGGCATCCGGCTACACAAGAAAAGAACTGATACATCATTATATGGTTCTTCCGATATGCGTGACGCTGGCTGGCGCACTGATTGGAAATATACTTGGATATACGGTGCTGAAAAATGTATGTGCAGGGATGTATTACGGCAGTTACAGTCTGCCGACTTATGTAACTGTATGGAACGGAGAAGCATTTCTGCTGACAACGGTTGTGCCGGTGTTGATCATGGTGCTGATTAATTATATGGTATTGCATCACAAATTAAAATTATCTCCGTTACAGTTTTTAAGAAGAGATCTGTCTGGTAAAAAGAAGAAAAAGGCGATGTATTTAAGCCCGAAAACAAGCATTTTCCATCGCTTCAGGCTGCGAATTATTTTCCAGAACAAGAGTAATTATCTGGTATTATTTACAGGTATATTATTTGCAAATCTTCTGCTGTTCTTCGGACTGCTGCTTCCGTCAGTACTGAGTCATTATCAGGTGGAGATCCAGAACGGGCTTCTGGCAAAATATCAGTATCTGTTAGAGGCGCCGGTGTCAGCGGCAAGTGGAAATGAACTGGACAGACTGATTTCCATGCTGGAGTTTTCAACTGGAACAAAGACAGACAATCCGGATGCGGAAGAATTCAGTGCTTACAGTCTGGATACACTTCCGGGAAAATATAAAACAGAAGAAATCATGCTTTATGGTGTGGATCCGGACAGTGACTATGTGAAAGCTGACACGAAAGATGGCGTTTATATTTCAAGCGCCTATGCGGATAAATTCCAGATTAAAAAAGGTGACATGATCAAGTTAAAAGAGAAATACGAAAAAGATACTTATTCTTTTAAAGTAAAAGGAATCTACCAATACAGAGGTGCACTCTGTGTCTTTATGGATCAGCAGAAGCTGAATAAAACATTTGGTCTGGGAACCGATTATTACAGTGGTTATTTTTCAAAAACAAAGATTACGGATATTGATGAAAAATATATCGGTTCTGTCATTGATTTGAGTGCACTTACAAAAGTATCCAGACAATTGGATGTGTCGATGGGAAATATGATGGGACTGGTCAACGGATTTGCAGTTGCAATTTTCCTTGTACTCATTTATCTGTTGTCCAAGATCATTATAGAGAAAAATGCACAGTCGATATCCATGGCGAAAATTCTTGGATACACAAATGGAGAGATTGGCAGGTTATATATATTATCAACATCGATCGTTGTAATACTTTGCCTTTTGTTCAGTTTTCCGATAGAAGAAACATTTATGAAAATAATCTTCCGGGAGATGATGCTAGCCAGCATTTCCGGCTGGATCACACTGTGGATAGATCCGATGATTTATGTAGAAATGTTCGTAATCGGAGCAGTAACTTATGCAGTAGTTGCAGCACTGGAATACAGAAAGATTCAGAAGGTTCCGATGGATGAAGCATTAAAAAATGTAGAATAAGGTTTGAATCAGAAAATATTTGTAGTATAATAGAACTATCATAGTGCAGTGGGAGGAAAACACGAAAGTATGACCGGTTCTGAAAGAAGAGATAAGATAATTGCCACAATGCAGGAAAACAGGATGCCGGTTCCGGGGAAGGAACTGGCGTCCTTTTACAATGTAAGCCGTCAGGTGATCGTTCAGGATATTGCACTGATGCGTGCAGCCGGATATGATATCATATCTACGAACAGAGGATATATTCTGAACAGTCCGAAGAGTGTAAAACGTATTTTTAAAGTGCAGCATACAGATGAACAGATGGAAGATGAACTCTATTCAATTGTGGATCTGGGAGGCTGCGTGGAGACGGTTATTGTGAATCATAAAGTATATGGACGGATGGAGGCGAAGCTTCATATTACATCCCGGAGAGTTGCGTGGGAATTTCTGGAAGATATAAGGAGTGGCAAATCCAGTCCGCTTAAGAATATCACATCAAACTATCATTACCATGAGGTGCATGCAGATAGTGAAGAGACACTGGACATGATAGAAAATATGTTAAGAGAGAAAGGGTATTTAGTTGAGGACTAAAGACATCGACAGATGTTGTACCTCAAGGGGAAGAGGGAAAATGAAATTTGAAGCAAAAAAAGATTTGAAGCGAATTGTAGTTGTATGTTTTGCTGCGTTGATGATGGCATTAAACATTAAGACGTTTGTGCGTGCCGGAGGACTGTATCCGGGCGGTGCGACAGGACTTACACTTCTTGTTCAGCGAAGTGCAAAACTGTTTTTCCATATTGCGATTCCATATACACTCGTCAATGTGCTGCTGAATGCAGTGCCGATCTATATCGGATTTCGCTTTATCGGTAAAAAGTTTACATTGTATTCCTGTCTGATGATCGTATTGACCAGTGTGCTGACAGATATGTTGCCGGGATATGCGATCACGTATGACACACTTTTGATCAGTATTTTTGGAGGAATGATCAATGGACTGGCAATCAGCCTGTGTCTTGCGGTCAATGCGACCAGTGGAGGAACTGACTTTATTGCAATTTATCTGTCAGATAAGAAAGGAATCGATTCCTGGAATATGGTTCTTGGACTGAATGTGATCATCCTTGCGGCAGCAGGTGTACTGTTCGGATGGGATAAAGCGCTGTATTCGATTATTTTCCAGTATGCGTCAACGCAGGTGCTTCATGAGCTGTATAAAAAATATCAGCAGAATACAGTGCTTGTTGTAACGAATCACGCAAGAGATGTTTATGAAGCAATTGCAAGAGTGTGCAATCACAGTGCTACGATCATGGAAGGTGAAGGATCTTATGAACACCGTGAACGTAAGGTCGTTTATTCTGTTATATCAAGCGCTGAGATTAAAAAGGTTATGAAAGCAATCAAAGAAGCCGATCCGCATGCTTTTGTCAATGTAATGAAGACAGAGCAGCTATCCGGACGTTTCTACCAGAAACCGACAGATTAAGACAGAGATATGAGAAATGTGTCGAAGGAAAAATTTGCAATTATGACTGGCTATGGTATAATAGTTGCGACCAAAAAATTGGTGTAGCGATGTAAGGAGGAATATCATGGCTAGAAAACGAGTAATAAAGAAAAAAGAAGCAATGAAAGCGGCAATAGAAAAAGCGCAGCTTACAGAGGAGAAAAAAGCGGCAGAAAAAGCGCAGCTTACAGAGGAGAAGAAGACACAGTCTGCAGAAGAAAAAGTAGCAGAGAAAGTCAGCGATACTGCGAAAGAGATAAAGGCAACAGCAAAAACAGCAGCCAGAACAGCTGTAAAAGAGGCGAAAGCAGCTAAAGAGACTGTAAAAAAGACAGCAGCCAAAGAAGTGAAGGGAGCCAAAGAAGCAGTGAAGAAGACTGCTGCAAAGAGACCATCTAAGAAGGATATGAAAGTCCGTACATTTGTGGAATATTATGGCAAGCAGGTCGAGGAAAAAGAAATGATCGCCAGAGTCAAGAAGGCGTGGACGAAAAAGGGAAAGAGAGTCGGGGAGATTAAGACACTGGAACTATATGTCAAACCGGAAGAAGGCGCTGTTTATTATGTAATCAACAGTGAGGAGACCGGCGCAGTAGAATATTAAACTGTGAAAGACAGGGGATTAGAAGATAAGGGACAAAAGGAGAGACGAATATGGATGAAATAAAGACATTATTAGAGAACGTTTTAAGTAAAACATCCGATATGAAACAGGCATTTATCGATCTTGCACCGAACAGCCGGATGAATATGGGAATTATTGGTGCAATGATCATTGTTGGAGTGCTGCTTGCACTGTTTGGACTGAAACTGGTAAAATTATTTACGGCGCTTTGTGGCTTCGGCATTGGTGCAGCAATCGGAGCCGGAGTTGTACAGGTTATGCATCCGTCTCAGATGACAGGGATGATTATTCTGTTTGGCTGTGCTGTCGTTATGGCTGTGCTTGCGTTTTTCCTACATAAACTGGGTATATTTATCACGGTGTTTATAGTATCTATGGCGATTGCGGTGACGGCGAATATGCCACACAGTTTACTGATCGCCGGAATTTATGTCGTGGTATCTCTGATACTTGCAATACTTGCGGTGATTTTCACGGAACCACTGATGATCGTTGTAACAGCATTTGCCGGCGGAATGAGTGTTGGAACAGCAGTTGTAATGCTTGTGGATCTTCCGTTTGCGGGAGCGGCAAGACTGGTGATCGGTGTTGTTGTTGCAATTATCGGCATGATTGTACAGTTTATGATGCAGTCAAGAAAACTTGGCAAAAAAGAGAAGAAATTCTCAGAAAAAATAAAAGAACAGGATTCTGTGGAGTCAGAAGTTGAGAAAGCAAGAATGATACTGGATGATTTTGATGATGATACGGATGAAGATGATGAGTAAGTAGTCCGTTTTATGAGACACCTCTTCTGCTATAGTATTGAATTATAGAAGGAGAGGTGCTTTTTTATGAGAAGAATTATAAGGAGATTTTTACAAAACAGCAAGATGATAACAGGCGTGCTTGTTCAGATGATGGCAGCTTTTTTATTTGGTTTCACAGCAGTTGAGCTGCCGAACTATCTGTATTTTCTGATCTGGTGTACAGGTCTTATTCTCTGCTGTAGTGTGACAGGAACGAAAGAATCAAAAAAAGCGTTTTGAGGGAAATACAGGCAGAAGTCCGGATCAGTTGTATTTTGCATGATATGTGATATAATAAAATCAAGTTCATGCAAAGGAGGCTTGTTTATGAAGCTGGATATGCATTGTCATGTGAAGGAAGGTTCTGTTGACAGCAGAGTGAGTCTGGACGAATATATTGCAAAACTGAAAGCACACGGATTTGACGGAATGTTGATCACCGACCATGATACGTATAAAGGATACAGATACTGGAAGAACGAGATGAAAGGCAAGGTGTACGAAGATTTTGTTGTACTCAAAGGCATCGAGTATGACACCTGTGATGCAGGACATATCATCTGCATTATGCCGGAAGGTGTGAAGATGCGTTTGCTTGAGATGCGTGGAATGCCAGTGGCTATGCTGATCGATTTTGTGCATAGGCATGGCGGAATTTTAGGACCGGCACATCCGTGTGGCGAGAAATATATGAGCTTTACGAATACAAAGAGATATTATCGTTCACCGGAGATTATCAAGCGTTTTGATTTTATTGAAGCATTTAACGCCTGCGAACCGGAAGCATCGAATGAAGGTGCAAGGAAGCTGGCGCAGAAGTATAAGAAACCGGGGATCGGAGGAAGTGATTCTCATAAGCTGAATTGTGTTTCCATGGGATATACGATTCTTCCGGAGCGTGTCACCTGTGAGACAGAGTTGATTGCACTGATACGGAAGAAAGTACCGATAGAAGCAGGAGGGAAACTGTACGATAAGACAACGAAAGACAGAATTGGAAAAGCAAGCAAGCTTTTGGCATATTCATTCTGGTTTTATAACAAAGGCGGCGAATTGCTGAAGAGAAGAAAGAGACGGAAAAAAGGTAAGATTGAAAATCCAATGGATCCGATCGATCCAATCGAGATTCAATATTTAAAAGAGCATAATTCTTAGATATTTCTGAGAGAAAGAGAAAGGCACATATACAAGATTAAAGAATCCGTATATGTGCCTTTGCAACTGTAATACCATTAATGGAAAGCCTGTCAGTGCAGTATTTTAAATTTCAATCTTACGCAGACAAGATTAAAATAATAAAGAGCAGACGTGGTAAGCAATGCAGCTGCATGTCCATGCAGTAACTAATTGATAGAGAAGAATAGATATAGTAGATTTCCAACTGTTCAATTCTCTATGAATCGTTGCGATGGTAGCAGTGCATGGTACATAAAGCAAACAAAAAACCATAAGAGCGTATGCGTTTGCAGGACCGAATCCAAGAGTACCCAAAGTGGCAGACATGGTTGTCATGCCATGTGCGGTTGTAATATTCTGTATCCCGAAAAGGACACTGCAACTGGACACAACCACTTCTTTTGCGGCAATTCCGGCAATCAGTGCGACAATGATCTGCCAGTATCCAAGACCGACAGGCCGAAAGAGCGGGACGATTGCTTTCCCAATATAGGATCCGAAACTCAGACTGATATCTGTTACATATCCGGTCGGACCGAAATTTAAAATAATCCACATCAGAACAGATGCCAGGAAAATAACGGTTCCAGCTTTTGTCAGGTAGTCTTTGATCTTTTCCCATACATAAATTGCAATGGTGTGTGCATTTGGTGACTTGTATTCCGGAAGCTCGATCAACAGTGCATGATCGGCTTTTGAACCGTCTATACGAGAAAGGATATAGGCGGTTGTGATCGCAATCAAAATTCCAAGTATGTACAAAGAGTAGCAGGCGAGCATTGCGTGTTCTCCAAAAAACATGGATGAGAACAGGACGTAAATCGGAAGTCTTGCACTGCAGGACATAAATGGTGTGATCAAAATTGTTTTGAACCGGTCTTTCGGATGCTCTAAAGCCCTGGATGCCATAACAGCGGGAACGGAACAGCCAAATCCCAGAAGTAATGGCAGAAAAGCTTTTCCGGACAGTCCGAGATGGCTCATAATATCATCCATTACAAAAGCAACTCTTGCCATATAGCCACTGTCCTCCAAAAACGCCAGTGCCAGGAAGAGAATAAAAATATTTGGCAAAAAAGTTAAGATCCCGCCTACACCGGAAATGATTCCGTCCGTGATGAGCGATGAAAGCATCGGGTGTACATGTAGTGCCTGTAAAAGGGCAGATGCACCGGATGTCAGGTAGTCTAATGCAATTTCAAAATATCCTTTCAGAAAATCACCAATTGTAAATGTCAGGAAAAATACAATTGCCATAATGCCAAGGAAGATTGGAAGTCCCAGAAACCGATTCGTCAGGTAAGAATCTATCTTATCTGTAGCTGCCTCTTTTTTTGATTTACCAACGAGGACTTCACCGATCACTTCTTCGATAAAATCATATTTCTGATTGATCATATCTTTTTCGTAGCTTCGCTCAATAATATCGGCGCAGTCAATTGGATGACGTTTGCGGATATCAGGATCGTTTTCGAGAAGTTTGATCGCATGCCAGCGTTTGTTTGTCATATCCGGATATTTTTTTGAAAGACGGCTGATCAGGAGATCGATTTTGTCTTCGATTTCATCGTTGTAAACCATTGCATATTCAGAATGGTGATCATGTCGGTGATGAGAAGACTTCCCGGTGTGATGATGAATCAACGGATCCTGAACATCAGGATCATTATGATGTGCTACAGCATGCATTAAGATAGATAGTCCGGTGCGTTTGCGTGCAGAAACCGGAATGACTGGTATGCCGAGCATTTCCGGAAGCCGGTGAAGATCTAATTCCAGCCCGCGTTCTTCAACGATATCCATCATATTGAGCGCCAGTACAACCGGCTTGCCAAGTTCAAGAAGCTGCAATGTTAAATAGAGATTGCGTTCAAGACTGGAAGCATCAATGACGTCTACAATGACATCTACTTCATCACTTAAAATACAGTCTCTGGATACGGTTTCTTCCATCGTATAAGATGAGAGACTGTAAATGCCGGGAAGATCGATCAGACGAAATTCCTGCCCTTTGTAAAAGGTTTTTCCTTCTTTCTTTTCAACAGTTACACCGGGCCAGTTTGCAACTTTTAAATTCGCGCCTGTGTACGCATTAAAAAGCGTTGTCTTTCCGCAGTTTGGATTCCCGATGAATCCGACATTGATAATTTTGCTGTTGTTATTAGTCTGGTTATTTTTTTCTCTTGTGTCTGCAAGTCCCATGTCAGTTTTGCTCCTTTACTTCAATATGATTGGCAATTCTTTTTCCGAGAGCAAAACGTGTTCCGCGGAATTTCACAGTGAGTGAGCCTTTTTTCTGATTATTCATTATTGTGATGGTACTGCCTTCCGTAAGTCCCAAGGCTTCCAGACGGCGTTCCAGTTTTTCTTCCAGTTGAATGGAAACAACCTGATAGGAAGTATTACTGTTTCCCTGTTTTAATGTCATGTATGTATTCCTCTCTAATGTTAATGATAAATATTATCTATAATAATTCTTTTATAATATCATTTTTTAGAGAATATATCAATCTGAAAAGTATTGACAAATGTGTAAAACATCTATATGATTAATACACTCGTCTTAAGAAGTTCTGATGATTCTTTATAATCAATATTCGTACGGGGAATCCCCCGACAGGGAAATGATCTTCCCGAATTTCACAAAACGAGAAATCATAAAAGGAAAGGAGGGCAGTTACAGTAACTGGTTTTAGCAATTTAATTTTACAATTGAAGAAGGAGTAGTGCTTATGAAAAAAAGAAATTTCCCATGGAGTCCTTTTGTGCGGTTTCTGGCAGTGCTTTGTCTGGTTTTCTGTTGCGTGCCGGCAGTAAAAAGTGAGGCGAAAGATGTGTCGCTGAGAAGAGGCGAAGAAGTATTTTATGAAGGGTATTCAACGTTTTACTATTATATTGACGGAACCCTTGGATATTGTCTGGAACCAAAACGAAGTTCTCCGCATGACGGAACCTATATGTCAAAACAATTGACGAATGACACGCTTTTAAGTAAAACACTGTATTATGCGTATGGCAATCCGGGGTATCAGAAGTATTTGAAACCTGTATTTGGAGAAAACTGGCAGGAGAAGAAAAAAGCTTACGGTCTGTCGCATTGTATTCTGTCCTATGTATATGACGAATGCAAAGATTCAAGTGATGCATTTCTGGGATTAAGTGACACAATGAAGCAGAAAGTGAAAAACTGTACGGCGAAGATTAAGACATTTCCGAAAATACCGGATCCGGATATTGCTTTTTCAGAGAAGACATTGACGGCTGTTTATGATAAAAATGAAAAAGTGCAAAAGACAAAAACTATCACCTGCAAGGGCGATGAAGATAATTCAATTGTCCTGAAACTGCCTGCGGATGTAATACTGGTAAATGAAACAAAAGGGACAAAAAAGACAGGAAATGTGACGGTTTACGGCGGCGATCGTTTTTATTTGAAGTGTCCGGTGGGAAAATGGAATGCCCAGACGTGGAAAACAGGCAACATTTATGGGAAAAACAGACAGAATTGGAGAAGTCTGGTGATTAATACCGGAGCAGGCGGACAGCACCTGGGAGTCGGGGAACTGGTAAGTGCGGATAATATTCCAACCAGTCTTGCGGTGCAATGGATTGAAAAGCCGGAACTTAAAGTGGAAAAGAGCGCTGACCGGGAAGATAAAAAATATAAAGTTGGTGACAGGATTACATATACGGTTGATGTGACGCAGCAGATTGAGAAGGCGGTTGCCTCAGGCGTTACGATCACAGACCGGATTCTAACGGAAGGAGTGAGACTTCTTCCGGATTCTATTATTCTGTATGACAAAGATCAAAGCGTTGTATCTGACGCGGTTATTTCTGTAAAAGAGAACACATATACAATTGAAACAAAACATTTTCTGGAAAGTATTCATTCCGGTGACAAATACACAGTGACTTATCAGGTGGAAATTCTGGATGAGAAACTGATCGGAAAAGAGATTGAAAATGAAGTAATCGTCCGTGCCGATAATGCGGAAGATGTGGATGATACGGAAATCGTGACTGTGGAAGAATCGGAAAAACCAGAGAAACCAGAAAAACCGGAGAAACCGGAAAAACCGGAAGAAAACAAAAAACCTGAGATTGTGAAAGTAGAGAAAAAGGCAGAAAAACCGTCAGTGAAGAAGAAAGAGATTGTAAAAACCGGAGACGAACAAGATTTGATACTTCTTACGGTCTTATGTATTCTTTCTTGCACTGTAATATTTACCTGTGGTAGAATAGCTCGTAAGACTAAGTAGAAGAATAGGAGGTTGTCGTGATGGGAATGACAATGACGCAGAAAATATTAGCTGCCCATGCAGGTCTTGATCATGTTGTGACAGGACAGTTGATAGAAGCAAAGTTAGACGTAGTTATGGCAAATGATATTACCGGGCCAATGGCACTGCCGATTTTCAGACAGATGGCAGAGAAGGTATTTGACAAAGATAAGGTAGTACTTGTACCGGATCATTTTACGCCGAATAAAGATATTAAATCCGCAGAGAATTCAAAATCAATCCGCGAATTTGCAAAAGATCAAGGACTTTCCTGGTATTTTGAACAGGGAAAATCCGGTGTAGAGCATGCGATTCTTCCGGAAGCAGGTGTTGTAGCAGCAGGTGAATGTATTATCGGTGCAGATTCACATACCTGTACATATGGAGCACTGGGGGCATTTTCTACCGGTGTCGGAACAACTGATATTGCAACAGGTATGGCAACCGGAGAACTCTGGTTCAAAGTGCCAAGTGCATTAAAATTTGTCCTGAAAGGACAGCCGGGACCTTATGTGAGCGGTAAAGATATTATTATTCATATCATTGGTAAGATCGGTGTGGACGGAGCACTTTACAAATCTATGGAATTCACAGGTGAAGGAATTGCAGCTCTTTCCATGGATGACCGTTTTACAATGGCGAATATGGCGATTGAAGCAGGCGCAAAGAACGGAATCTTCCCGGTAGATGATCAGACAAAAGCTTATCTTAATGAGCATACGAAGAAAGCATATCAGGTCTATGAAGCGGATGAGGATGCAGAGTATGACGAAGTGATTGAGATCAATCTTTCCGAAGTACGTCCGACCGTTGCATTCCCACACCTTCCGGGTAATGCTAAGACAATCGATGAGATTGAAGCAATGGAACCGATCAAGATCGATCAGGTTGTAATCGGATCCTGTACAAATGGACGTATGGAAGACATGCGTAAGGCAGCAGCTATTTTAAAAGGACATAAAGTACATGAAGATGTGCGTGTAATGGTAATTCCGGCAACACAGAAAATCTACAAACAGTGTATCAAAGAAGGACTTCTTGATATTTTCGTAGATGCGGGCTGTGCCGTGAACACACCAAGCTGTGGACCGTGTATGGGCGGACATATGGGCGTTATGGCAGCAGGAGAGAAGTGTGTATCTACAACAAACCGTAATTTTGTAGGAAGAATGGGACATGTAGATTCCTTGATTTATCTTGCATCGCCGGAAGTAGCAGCAGCAAGTGCGATCGCAGGATGTATTGCAAATCCGGAGAAAGTGGGTGACAGATAATGAAGGCATTAGGACATGTATTTAAATATGGAGACAACGTAGACACAGATGTAATCATTCCGGCAAGATACCTGAATTCATTTGACGCGCAGGAGCTGGCAAGTCATGCAATGGCAGACATTGATCCGGACTTTGTGAATAAAGTAAAACCGGGAGATCTGATCGTGGCAAATAAGAACTTCGGATGTGGCTCATCCAGAGAGCATGCACCGCTCTGTCTTAAGACTGCAGGAGTAAGCTGCGTGATCGCAGAGACATTTGCAAGAATTTTTTACCGTAATTCTATTAATATCGGACTGCCGATCATCGAATGTCCGGAAGCTGCAAGAGGAATCGAAGCAGGCGATGAAGTGGAAGTAGATTTCGACAGTGGTAAGATTTACAACCGTACAAAAGGAACAGAATTCCAGGGACAGCTATTCCCGGAATTCATGCAGAAACTGATTGCAGCAGGCGGTCTTGTAAAATATACAAACAGCAAGAAGAAATAATAGCAAGAAAGACCAAAGGAAAGGTGGAAATATGAGTCTACATTACAAAAGTACCCGGAATTCCGAGTTAAAGGTAACTGCATCTGAAGCAATTTTAAAAGGGCTTGCTCCGGATGGCGGTTTATTTGTACCTGAAGAGATTCCAAAACTGGATGTTTCTATGGAGCAGTTAAAAAGTATGAGCTATCAGGAGATTGCTTATGAAGTAATGAAGCTGTTTCTGGCCGATTTTACAGAGGGAGAACTGAAAGGGTGCATTGAGAAAGCATATGACAGCAAGTTTGATACGGAAGAGATTGCATCTTTGGTAAAGGTATCGGATACTTACTATCTGGAGTTATTCCACGGTGCAACCATCGCATTTAAAGATATGGCACTTTCCATTCTGCCACATCTCCTTACGACTTCTGCGAAGAAGAATCACGTAGAGAATAAGATCGTGATCCTGACAGCGACATCCGGAGATACCGGAAAAGCTGCAATGGCAGGATTTGCAGATGTGGAAGGAACACAGATCATCGTGTTCTATCCAAAGAACGGTGTCAGTAAAGTACAGGAACTTCAGATGGTAACGCAGAAGGGAAGCAATGTAGATGTTGTTGCGATCCACGGCAATTTTGACAATGCGCAGAGCGGTGTCAAAGCAATGTTTGAAGACAAAGAACTTGCAGAAGAACTTGCCGGCAAGGGATATCAGTTTTCATCAGCCAACTCTATTAATATCGGACGCCTGGTTCCGCAGGTTGTTTATTATGTATATGCATATGCAAAACTTCTGGAAAATGAAGAACTTGCGAACGGAGAAGAATTACAAGTTGTCGTTCCGACAGGTAATTTTGGAAATATTCTTGCAGCTTACTATGCAAAACAGATGGGTGTGCCGATTGGTAAACTGATCTGTGCATCGAATGAAAATAAAGTATTGTTTGATTTCTTCCAGACAGGAACTTATGATAAGAACCGTGAATTTGTGCTGACAACATCGCCATCTATGGATATCCTGATTTCCAGCAATCTGGAGCGTCTGATCTATGTAATTGCAGGCGAGGATAGCGATAAGACAAAAGAACTGATGGAAGCTTTGAAAAAAGATGGAACGTATACGGTTTCGGAAGATATGAAAGCAAAACTGTCTGATTTTGCTGCAGGATATGCCACAGAGGACGAGACGGCAGAGCAGATCCATGATGTCTATGATAAGACTGGTTATGTGATGGATACACATACAGCAGTTGCATCTTATGTATGCAGCCGGTATGAACAGTCAGAAAAGACAGGCAAGAAATATCTGATCGCGTCCACAGCAAGCCCGTACAAATTCGTGAAGAGCGTTATGACAGCAATTGATGCAAAATATGCAGAAGAAGATGAATTTGCATTGCTTCCGAAATTGCAGGAGCTTTCACAGGTCGATATGCCGCAGGCAATCAAAGACATTCTGGATGCAAATGTCCTGCATAATATCGAATGTGATGTAGATCAGATGGAAGAGACTGTAAAACAGATCCTGAACCGTTAGTCAAAAGAAGAGAAATACAGAAGATACGGAGGATAACGAAGAATGGAAGGTGTATTTGGAGTAATAGGTCTGGGACTCGGATTGTATTGTCTGTATGGATGTTACATGTTGAGATTCAAACATGAGATCAACCGGACGATCTTACTTCCGAAAAACGTGAATATTAAAAAGTGCAAAGATCTGGATGGATACTGTAAGGAGGCATTGCCGCCACTTTTAATACTTGGTATTGCAGCAACTTTATATGGTGCTTCCGATCTGTATAACACTTATATCGGAGAAGCGAAGACGGTATTTTATGTTTTCATGACTATTACGATCGTTGCGCTTGTGATTTACGCTGTAATGATTAAAAAAATCAATAATAAATATTTTAAAGCATAAGGAAATGCAAGATTGCGCATGCAATCTTGCATTTTTTAAATACCATAGACAAGGATTTAACGAAAAAAGGAAGATAAATGCATAAAAAATGTCTAAAACTTTCGAAAAAAGATTGTTAAAGTCTTGACTTTTTTTGAAATAAATGAGATAATGAGAGCAAATATTGTCGTGCACAGACAGGACAATGTAAATAATGAAGAAAAGAGGTTAATGTAAAATGGCAAAAATTGATTTAAGCAAGTATGGAATTACAGGAACTACAGAGATTGTTTATAATCCTTCTTATGAGATGTTATTTGAAGAAGAAACAAAACCTGAACTTGAAGGTTATGAAAAAGGACAGGAGAGCGAACTCGGAGCAGTGAATGTAATGACAGGTATCTATACCGGCCGTTCGCCAAAAGATAAATATATCGTAATGGATGAAAATTCCAAAGATACGGTATGGTGGACCTCTGATGAGTATAAAAATGATAACCACCCGGCATCAGAAGAGACATGGAAAGCTGTAAAAGAAATTGCACAGAAAGAACTTTCCGACAAGAAACTTTATGTTGTAGATGCATTCTGCGGTGCAAACAAAGATACACGTATGGCAATCCGCTTTATCGTAGAAGTTGCATGGCAGGCACATTTTGTAACAAATATGTTTATCAAACCAACAGAAGAAGAACTGAAAGATTTTGAGCCGGACTTCGTTGTTTACAATGCGTCAAAAGCAAAAGTTGAGAACTACAAAGAATTAGGACTGAATTCTGAGACGGCAGTAGTATTCAACATCACAAGCCGTGAGCAGGTAATCATCAATACATGGTATGGTGGAGAGATGAAGAAAGGTATGTTCTCTATGATGAACTACTATCTGCCATTAAAAGGTATTGCATCTATGCACTGCTCAGCAAACACAGATATGAACGGAGAGAATACAGCAATCTTCTTCGGACTTTCCGGAACAGGTAAGACAACGCTTTCTACTGATCCGAAGAGACTTCTGATCGGTGATGACGAGCACGGATGGGATGATAATGGAGTATTTAACTTTGAAGGTGGATGTTACGCAAAAGTTATCAACCTGGATAAAGAGTCTGAACCGGATATTTATCATGCAATCAAACGTAACGCACTTCTTGAAAATGTCACACTGGACAAAGATGGTAAGATTGATTTCGCAGATAAGAGCGTGACAGAGAATACGCGTGTATCTTATCCAATCGATCACATTGAGAAGATCGTACGTCCGATATCAGCAGCACCGGCAGCTAAGAATGTAATCTTCCTGTCAGCAGATGCATTTGGAGTACTTCCTCCGGTATCTGTATTAACTCCGGAACAGACAGAATATTACTTCCTGTCAGGATTTACAGCAAAACTTGCAGGAACAGAGCGTGGAATCACAGAGCCTACACCGACATTCTCAGCTTGTTTCGGACAGGCATTCCTGGAGTTGCATCCGACAAAATATGCTCACGAATTAGTTAAAAAGATGAAAGCTAACGGAGCAAAAGCATATCTTGTTAATACAGGATGGAATGGAACAGGAAAACGTATCTCTATCAAAGATACTCGTGGAATCATTGATGCAATCTTAAGCGGAGATATTAAGAATGCACCGACAAAGACAATTCCATACTTCAACTTCGAAGTTCCGACAGAGCTTCCGGGCGTTGATACAGGAATCCTTGATCCAAGAGATACTTATGCTGATGCAACAGAGTGGGAGACAAAGGCAAAAGACCTCGCAGGAAGATTTGTTAAGAACTTTGCTAAATATGAAGGTAACGAAGATGGTAAGGCACTTGTATCTGCCGGACCACAGTTATAAGAAAACAGTTGTAAAATAGAGATTATTGGAGTATAATAATCTCAGTTGGAAACCTGAAATGTTCGATAACTTCTGTTATTTTGAACCTACAATACTTTAAACGGGACTCTTATTATCTCTGTAATATGTCAAGCCCTCATTTATGCAGGGGAAGGCAGAAAAGCAGATGCGGACACCCACCTAGCGGATGGCTAGGAGTCAAAATACAGAAACCGGCATTTTGGGGAATACAGAAGATAAGGCAGATGCCGCAGAACGATTAGCGATAATCCGATGCGGCATCTTCTTTTTATCCATATGTGAACAAAAAGGAGCTGTTAATGCAGCGAAAAGTACAAGAAACGTGTGGCTTTACGAATGTTACGAATGTATATGGAGGGATTCAGTTGAAATGTCAGAAAAATAGAAAACATCAAAAGAGTATTCGTTTGTGTGGCTGTATTCTCATTGCCGCTTTTTTTATTGTATTACTCAGTGGAAAACTGCCGGAAGTAGCGAGGAGAAGACAAGTACGTGAAAGTGACAGGCAGAAACAGACATACAACAATACATATGAAAAAGATGTGTCAAAAAAACAGACGGATAATACGAAAATAGCGAAAAAGAATCCAAAGATCCGTGTTCTCCTGATGACAACAGGATATACCCGGGCGTTTCATACGGAAGTGAAAGTTTCGGGAAAAGAAGGCTTGATATTAAGAATAGGAGCGAAAAAAGTTTCCGTACCTGCCGAAAAAACTGTGACGATAAAAGCTTCAAATCGGCGACTGAAAAAACATACAATAAAAATTCGTGCAAGAAAAGGTACGGTACAGGTTAAGAGCATACGAAGAGGTTATGGAACGCCGTCTTACAGCGGGACATTGGAACTTAAGCCTGCCGGAAAGAAGATCGCACTGATCAATGAACTTACGGTAGAAGATTATCTCTGTGCGGTTGTTCCGAGCGAGATGCCGGTGTCATATAAACTGGAAGCATTAAAAGCGCAGGCTGTCTGCGCAAGAAGCTATGCTTACCGGCAGATGGAGAACTATGCTTATCCGAAATACCGGGCGCATGTCAATGACAGTACAGATTATCAGGTATATGGCAATTCAAAGCAGTCGGATTCTGCTGTGAAAGCGGTCAGGCAGACAGTCGGAGAAACTGTAAAGTATAAAGGGAAAATTGCAACAACATACTATTATTCGACATCTTCCGGAAGAACGACGACAACTGCAGCGTGGGGAAGCACTTTATCAGCAGCTACCCGCTATCTGAAATCCGTCAGAGTCAGTGGAAAAAACGGGGATTATGAGAAAAATCTTCCATGGTACCGGTGGACAGTGGACGTAACGGCAGCAAGATTGTCAACGATTCTTTATAAAAATACCGGAAAAGATGTCGGAAGTATCCGCAATATATATATTTCAAAAAGAGGTCCGGGAAAAGTAGCGGTGGAACTTAAAGTAAAGGGAGACAAAGGAAATCTGACTGTAAAAACAGAGAATAAAATCCGGTCAGCGCTTGCGGGAGATTATGATATCCGGAAGCAGGACGGAAGTAAGGTGAAGTTTCGAACATTGCTTCCAAGTGCGTTTATTACAATTACGAAAAAAAAGAGCCAGATCCACATCCGGGGAGGCGGATTCGGACATGGAATCGGAATGAGCCAGACAGGAGCCAATGAAATGGCAAAACAGGGGAAAACTTACAAAGAAATATTGAAACTGTTTTATTCTGACATTACGGTAGAAAATTAATAATATGAAGAAAAACATCTAAGAAAATGTCTGCCGGTATGATAAAAGACAGATAATCGTAGACAAAGCGCATGAAATCAGTTAAAATGGGGTGCGAATGTCAGGAGAGAACTATGAAGAAAATAAAAGAAATCAGTTCAAAAATAATACAGATAACAACAGATATATCCCATGATCATGTAGGTGCTTATGCTGCACAGTCGGCATACTTTTTTATGCTGTGTCTGATTCCGATCATTCTGCTTCTTCTGACACTGGTGCGTTATACACCAGTGACGAAAGCAGATGTTATGGCGGCAGTGATCCAGGTGTTCCCGTCATCTGTGGAGACACTGATTACATCGATCGTGAATCAGGTTTACAACCAGTCAATGAGCATCATCCCGATCACGGTAGTTGTAGCGCTCTGGTCAGCAGGAAAAGGTGTACTTGCGATGTCTTCCGGACTGAACTGCATTTACAAATGCCATGAGACACGTAACTATTTTTATCTCCGTCTGCGGGCAACGATCTATACAGTGATGTTCCTGATCGTGATCATATTCCTGCTGCTGTTGTCTGTGTTTGGTAATACAATAAATATATTTATCACAAATCATGTAACGATTATGAAACAGATTGCTGACTGGCTGATTAAGACGCGTACGATTATTATGCCTATCACATTGATGATATTCTTCCTTTTGATCTATAAGTTTCTGCCAAACCGCAGGACAAAATTAAAAAGACAGATTCCGGGTGCGGTATTTGCAGCAATCGGCTGGATGATCATATCCTGGATTTTTTCTGTGTATGTAGATGTATTTCAGGGATTTTCGGATATGTACGGAAGTCTGACAACGATCGTGTTGATTATGCTTTGGATGTATTTCTGTATGTATACGATTCTGCTTGGCGGTGTAGTGAATGTGATGGTATCAGATGAGATTTTTGGAGAATAGAACTTGACATCTCCGGGCTGTATGATACAATAATGAAGTATTAGAACTCAATCTATTTTTGGAAAAAGCAATGACCGTGTAAGTAGAGAATTATTTTCCGACAGAGAGAGAAGATCGCAGGCTGGAAGTCTTCTTCGGTTCAGATAAGGATTGAATTTCCCACGTAAGCTGTTTCTTTGAAACGGAGATAATCTGTAAGTAAGAGAAAACGTAACCTGCACGTTACGCAGAAGATAAGTGCCTGCCGCAAGTAATATGCTGCAGGAATCAGGGTGGTACCACGGGTAGAACCTCGTCCCTAGGGGATGAAGTTCTTTTTTTATTGCCACAGCATCTGGATGAAGTTGCCGTCGGCAGGTTCTGCAGGTGTCTGAATATGGACAGATATATTGATGAAGAAAGGGAGAAAAGAGATGCAGGAGAAGCTTAAAGCCATCAGAGAAGAAGCATTAAAAGCAATCGAACAGGCAGATATGCCTGAAAAACTGAATGATGTCCGCGTAAAATTCCTTGGTAAAAAGGGAGAGCTGACAGCCGTATTAAAGAGTATGAAAGATGTTGCCAAAGAAGACAGACCGAAGGTTGGTCAGATGGTCAATGAGACAAGAGAAGCAATTGAGAAGATATTAGAGGAAAGCAAGAGCAAAATGGAGCGTGCGATCCGTGAAGAGAAGATGAAACAGGAAGTAATCGATGTAACACTGCCGTCCAAGAAGAATATGGTCGGACACAGACATCCGAACACGATTGCACTGGAAGAAGTAGAGAGAATTTTCGTTGGTATGGGATATGAAGTTGTAGAAGGACCGGAAGTAGAATACGATCTGTACAACTTTGAAAAACTGAATATTCCGGCAGATCATCCGGCAAAAGATGAGCAGGATACGTTCTATATTAATAAAGATATCGTACTTCGTACCCAGACATCGCCGGTACAGGCACGAGTAATGGAACAGGGAAAACTCCCAATCCGTATGATCGCACCGGGACGTGTATTCCGTTCTGACGAAGTAGATGCAACACATTCTCCTTCTTTCCATCAGATCGAAGGACTTGTTATTGACAAAAACATTTCTTTCGCAGACCTGAAAGGTACACTGGAAGTATTTGCAAAAGAGTTATTCGGACCAGAGACAAAGACGAAATTCCGTCCGCATCATTTTCCATTTACAGAGCCAAGTGCAGAAGTTGATGTTACCTGCTTCAAATGCGGCGGAAAAGGATGCCGTTTCTGTAAAGGATCCGGATGGATTGAGATTCTTGGCTGTGGTATGGTACATCCACATGTACTGGAAATGTGTGGAATTGATCCGGATGAATATACAGGATTTGCATTTGGTGTAGGTCTGGAACGTATTGCACTGTTAAAATACGAAATTGATGACATGAGACTGTTATATGAAAATGATATCCGATTCTTAAAACAGTTTTAAACGATAGATGAAGGACGCGAAAGGAGTAATAAGATGAATACATCATTATCATGGATAAAAGCATATGTTCCGGATCTTGACGTGACAGCACAGGAATATACCGATGCAATGACACTGACCGGAACAAAAGTAGAAGGATTTGAAAAGATGGATGCAGATCTGGACAAGATCGTAGTCGGACAGATTGATAAGATCGAGAAGCATCCGGATGCTGACAAGCTGATTATCTGTCAGGTAAATATCGGAACAGAATCCATTCAGATCGTAACGGGTGCACCGAATGTAAAAGAAGGTGACAAAGTACCGGTTGTTCTGGACGGCGGACGTGTTGCAGGCGGACATGAGCCGGGACAGAGAGTTGCCGGTGGAATCAAGATCAAAAAAGGCAAATTACGTGGAGTAGAGAGTAACGGTATGATGTGCTCGATCGAAGAGCTGGGATCAAACCGTGACATGTATCCGGATGCACCGGAATACGGAATCTATATTTTCCCGGAAGATACAGAAGTCGGAGCAGATGCCATTGAAGTACTGGGACTGCACGATGTTGTATTTGAATATGAGATCACATCAAACCGTGTAGACTGCTACAGTGTTGTTGGTATTGCAAGAGAGGCGGCAGCAACTTTCCACAAAGAATTTTGCCCGCCGGTTGTAACAGCAACAGGAAATGACGAAGATGTCAATGATTACATCAAAGTTACTGTAAAAAATACAGACCTCTGCCCGAGATACTGTGCAAGAATTGTAAAGAATATCAAGATTGCACCGTCACCGGAATGGATGCAGAGAAGACTGGCTTCCGTAGGAATCCGTCCGATCAATAACCTCGTAGATATTACAAACTATGTAATGGAAGAATACGGACAGCCAATGCATGCTTATGATCTGGATACGATTGCCAATCATGAGATTATTGTCCGTACAGCAGAAGCAGATGAGAAATTTACAACACTGGATGGACAGGAAAGACAGATGGATGAAGACGTTTTGATGATTTGCGACGGCGAGAAATCTATCGGTATTGCCGGAATCATGGGTGGTGAGAACTCCATGATCACAGACAATGTAAAGACAATGCTTTTTGAAGCAGCATGTTTTGACGGAACAAACATCCGCAAATCAAGCAAGAGAGTCAGACTTCGTACAGATGCTTCCGGTAAATTCGAAAAAGGTCTGGATCCGAACAATGCACAGGCTGCAATCGACCGTGCATGCCAGCTCATTGAAGAGATGGGAGCCGGAGAAGTTGTCGGCGGTATGGTAGATGTATATGGAAAGAAGAAAGAGCCGGTACGTGTGCCATTTGATCCGGAAGCAATCAACAATCTGCTTGGAACAGAGATCGCAGAAGAAGATATGCTCGGATACTTCAAGAAGATTGATCTGGAATATGACAAAGAGAAGAGAGAAGTGATCGCTCCGACTTTCCGTCATGACCTGTTCCGCATGGCTGACCTTGCAGAAGAAGTTGCAAGATTCTATGGATATGATAATATCCCGACAACACTTCCGAGAGGAGAGGCAACAACAGGTAAATTATCATTCAAGCTGAGAGTGGAAGAGATTGCGCGTGATATCGCGGAGTTCTGTGGATTCAGCCAGGGAATGACTTATTCATTTGAAAGCCCGAAGGTATTTGATAAATTACTGTTGCCGGAGGATTCACCGCTTCGTCAGACAGTTGACATTGTGAATCCGTTGGGAGAAGATTACAGCGTAATGAGAACAACATCCTTAAATGGTATGCTGACTTCTCTTGCAACAAACTACAACAGAAGAAATAAAAATGTAAGATTATATGAGCTTGGTAATGTATATCTGCCAAAGGCTCTGCCACTTACAGAATTGCCGGAAGAGCGTATGCAGTTTACACTTGGAATGTATGGAGACGGAGATTTCTTCAGCATGAAAGGTGTTGTAGAAGAGTTCTTTGAAAAAGTAGGACTTCATAAAAAAGAAACTTACGATCCGAATGCCGGAAAGACATATCTGCATCCGGGACGTCAGGCAAATATCATTTATGATGGAACAGTTGTCGGATATTTAGGAGAAGTACATCCGGATGTTGCAGACAATTACGGAATCGGAACAAGAGCTTACATTGCTGTTATTGATATGCCGGAAATTGTAAAGAAGGCAACCTTTGACAGAAAATATACGGGAATTGCCAAATTCCCGGCAGTTACCAGAGATATTAGTATGGTAATGCCGAAAGAGATTCTTGTCGGACAGGTAGAAGAAGTCATCGAAAAGAAGGGTGGCGCTTACTTGGAGAGCTATGCACTGTTTGATATTTACGAAGGAGAACAGATTAAGAAAGGCTTTAAGTCCGTAGCATATTCTATCGTATTCCGTGCAAAGGATAAGACACTGGAAGAGGCAGAGATTACAAGTGCTATGAACAAGATTTTGGAAGGACTGGAAGCGCTTGGAATCGAACTTCGCAAATAAACAGTTCATTCACAGAAAGGAAAGGTAATTTCCAAAATGAAAAAGAAACAGATCATAGGCCTGCTTATAGCAGGTCTTCTGTTCGCTGTGATCGGAGTGATCAGTGTATTTGTAAATACAGCGGCAGAAAGTATTATAGGGGATGCAGCAGAAGAGATCCTTGCAGGTGGCAGTAATTTTGATCCACCGGATGACGATTACATTGCAGTTGTGAAAGTGCAGGGAACGATTCAGGAACAGGCATCAGACACGACAGATATTCTGAGCGGACAGAACAGTGGTTATCAGCATGATACGACAATGGAGTATCTGGATGAACTTATGGATGACGAAAATAATAAAGGAATTTTGCTTTATGTAGATTCGCCGGGTGGAGCAGTCTACGAATCGGAAGAATTGTATGACAAACTGATGGAATACAAGAAGATAACCAAACAGCCAATCTGGACTTATATGGCACATTATGCTGCTTCGGGAGGTTATATGGCTTCTGTATCATCAGATAAAATCTATGCAAATAAGAATACAGTGACCGGTTCCATCGGAGTTATCATGTCCGGTTATGACCTGACAGGCTTATACAAGAAACTGGGCATCCGCTATGTGAGTATTACGAGCGGTAAAAATAAAGATTCCAGCAGACTGACAAAAGAGCAGGTGAAGATATACCAGTCACAGGTAGATGAGTGTTACGAAGCGTTTGTATCCAAAGTAGCTGACGGAAGAAAAATGTCCAAAGAACAGGTGAAAAAGCTGGCTGATGGAAGAACTTACACAGCAACGCAGGCAAAAAATAATGGTCTGATCGATAAAATCAGCAGTTATGATGAGATGCAGGATGAAATGAGTGACAAACTTAAGACGGATGAATTCTATGAGCCGGAGCGTAAGACGAACCTGCTGGATGAACTATTTGCGAAAGCAGGAAGTCTGGTTCCAAAATCAGAGGCACAGGTATTGAAAGAGACTGCCGAAGAATGTAAAAGCGGAGGATTGATGTATTATGCAGAGGGATTGCAATAGTGAAAATCTGGAATACGCAGGATTCTGGGTAAGGTTTGCTGCATATGTGCTGGATCATATGATTATCTTTTTTGGACTTATCGGAGTCCGTCTGGTATTGGCGCTTGCTTCATTTGTATTAGGGCTTCTTGAGATTAACATATTGAATACGAATGTTTTGTTTCAATATTCCTTAAAAGATATTGCACTTTATATTTGTCAGGTGTTATATTTTATTATATGTACTTACGAAACCGGAACAACTTTTGGAAAGCGCGTATTCCATCTTAAGGTTGTAAGTGCAAAAGAAGAAAGATTAGGTCTGTTCGATATTGTGTACAGAGAGACCATAGGACGATTTCTGTGCCACGTATCGTTAGGATTTGGCTATCTGCTGGCAGGATTGGATCAGCAGAAATGTGGACTGCATGACAGACTCAGTGATACGAGAGTTGTATATGCAAAGAAAATAAAGGAGATTCATATAGAAAATGAAAACACAGGATTTTTATTATGATCTGCCGGAAGAATTGATTGCACAGGATCCGCTTGAGGATCGTTCCAGCTCCAGGCTGCTTGTCCTTGACAAAAAGTCTGGGGCTGTTTCCCATCATGTATTTAAAGAGATTATTGACTATCTGCATGAGGGAGACTGTCTGGTTATCAATGACACGAAGGTAATTCCGGCAAGGCTGATTGGTTCCAAAGTAGGAACAAATGCAAAGATTGAGATTTTATTATTAAAAAGAAAAAGCGACAACACCTGGGAGACACTTGTAAAACCGGGGAAAAAGGCAAAAGTCGGAGCAAAGATCAGCTTCGGTGACGGACTTTTGATCGGAGAAGTTGTAGATATTGTAGAGGAGGGAAATCGTCTGATCCGGTTTACTTATGACGGGATTTTTGAAGAGATCCTTGACCAGCTTGGCCAGATGCCGCTTCCTCCTTATATTACACATCAACTGGAGGATAAGAACCGTTATCAGACTGTTTATGCGAAGCATAACGGGTCGGCAGCAGCGCCGACAGCAGGACTGCATTTTACACCGGAGCTTCTGGAAGCGATTAAGAAGAAAGGCGTGGATATCGCAAGTGTGACATTGCATGTCGGGCTTGGAACTTTCCGACCGGTGAAGGTAGATGAGATCACAGAACATCATATGCATTCGGAATTTTTCCAGATTACAGAAGAAGCAGCACAGAAGATCAATCATGCAAAAGAAAACGGCGGAAGAGTAATTTGTGTCGGAACGACAAGTTGCCGTACGATCGAATCCGCGGCAGATGAAGACGGGCATTTAAAAGCATGTAGCGGCTGGACAGAGATTTTCATCTATCCGGGATATAAGTTCAAGGTTTTAGACTGCCTGATCACGAATTTCCATTTGCCGGAGTCTACGCTGGTAATGCTTGTATCAGCACTTGCCGGAAGAGAGCATGTCCTTGCGGCATATGAAGAGGCAGTGAAAGAGAGATATCGATTTTTTTCGTTTGGGGATGCGATGTTTATCCAGTAAAATGGATACATAAAGAAGGGAGAAAAGATGCAGCAGATAATAAGTGGCAAAAAGGGATCGAACCGAGTAGCGCTTTTCTGTACAGCAGGAGTTCTGATCGGATTATTCAGCCACCTTTATGAGAAAGATACATTTTTTATAACAAAAGGAATGCTGGGGCTTCCATACAAGATCAGTGAAGCAATCTATCAGTTTATGATTGGAACAGATGCGGCAGACGCAGAAGAGACTCTGGCGACTCTGAATACGGATTTTTTTCCACACAGTCTGATTGCCACAGGGATGGCAAGATGGATCACACCTATGCTGATTGGTTTATTTCTGGTGGGGTCCTTTGCGTATTTTACAGGAGATAAGAAAATATTTACGTTGCAGAGATATACACACTTTCTTTATGGAAATATTATTGTGATCGCAATGCTGATCTGTCTGACTTATGGCATTAATAAAAAGGCAGTCAGTGATTGTGGAGAGCTGAAAGGCATCAATACATTTGTATTTCAGAGTTCCCAGATGATTAGTGAGGAATTTTCGGGAAAATCAGCGCAAACTTTGAAAGATAGTTTACAGAAAGGTCTGAAAAAGGATCCGAGAATCACAAGAAATTATGAGGATGAGATAGAAATCGGGCTTATTATGGGGAATAAGACAAGATTTACAGATGCTTATGTAAATCCGCAAAAATGTTATATTGTGATAAATGACATTACAATTTATCATGTAGATAAGAAATTTGCAAACTATGTAAAACAGTATAAGATATCCGGTGATATTCCGGAATTCCGGAAACTGTAGGAGAAAGTATGATACGAGAAAGAGAGAATAAAAAAGAGCAGATTACTTTTTTGACGCTTACATTTTTGGTTGTATATAGTTGTTCCTATCTGTTATCGGATACTTTTGGACGTTTTATGCTGAGATATGGGAATCCGTTTGTCAGTTCGGAAAATCAGCCGGTCAGTTATATGAATCTTGCTTTCACAGTGCTGGTACTGACTCTGGTGATAACGATTCGGCTTCTTATTAAAAGAACAGATTTTAAGAAAACAGTATCAGCGCTGGCTGTCGGGGGATGCCTTACGGCTTTGATTGTTGCAGGATATTTTGTAAATTGTAATTTTACGGCATCTGCCATGGAAGACAGAGCGGTGCTGGATCATTATTTCTATAAAACATCCGATGAAAAATTAAATGAAAAATACGATGAAAATGAAACGAAAGAGATCATTCGCTTATGTAAACAGTTAAAACCGGTTTCTGAAAACGAGCAGAGAAAGCTTGAGAAGAATTACCGGAAGAACGGAGAATCTTCGGATGTGGTGTCAATAACTGTTATTTATGAAGAGTCTTTTGGACAGAATCTGGATATCAATATTAACATAGACGGAAATAAGATTTATGTTGATAAAGGAACCGGACTTCATGACAAAGAAGTTGTCGTGTTTTTTAAGGACAATGGGTTGACAAAATATTTTCGGTAAAAGGATTGCTTTCTTCTCTGTTTTTTTGTATGCTTGATGAGGAGTTTTCAAAAAAGTGGGGATAAGAGTATGAACGAAAAAAAGAAAATATGCTGTACGTTTGAGAATGTGAAAGAAGTTGCAGTTATGTCGGTTGCCGTGGGGATCATTGCATCGGCTGTTTACTTTTTCCTGATTCCGAGCCAGACATCAATCAGCAGTGTATCGGCGCTGGCGATCATTCTTGCGCATTATGTGCCGCTTCCGGTATCGAGTGTTACGATGATCCTGAATGTAGTTCTGCTGGTGATCGGATTTCTGACCTGTGGGAAAGAATTTGGCGCGAAGACAGTATATACCAGTATTTTACTGCCGCTTTATCTGGCAGTCTTTGAGAAAATTTTTCCGGATTTTCAGTCTCTGACAGAAAGTACAGAACTGGATGTGTTATGTTATATTTTAGTTGTAAGTGTCGGACTCAGCATTTTGTTCAATATGAATGCATCTTCCGGTGGATTGGATATCGTAGCGAAGATGATGAACAAGTATCTGCATGTTGAACTGGGAAAGGCAATGTCCATTTCCGGGATGTGTGTAGCGCTTTCTTCAGCGCTGATCTATGATAAGAAAGCAGTTGTTTTGAGTATACTGGGTACATACTTCAACGGAATTGTGCTGGATCATTTTATATTTGGACAGAATGTGAAACGTCGTGTTTGCATCATTACAAAATATGAACAGGAAGTGCGGGAGTTTATCCTGCATGAATTGCACAGTGGTGCGACATTCTATGAAGCAATCGGTGCATATAATATGGAAAAATACAGAGAAATCATTACAATTGTGGATAAAAACGAGTATCAGAAACTAATGAATTACATTATCCACAAAGATCCGGAAGCTTTTGTTACGGTTTACACAGTGGCAGATATGCGCTATCGACCGAAAGTCAGATCGTTTTAAAAGAGGCGGAAGAAAGGAAGAGGAAATAAAAAATGGAAAAGATGGACGTGCTGGAGATGTTAAGAGAAGCAGAAGATATATATGTCATATATTCGGCTTGTACGAATATGCCATTTGTCTACTGTGATCCGGAGACTTATGATGATGAAGTGATCCTATTTGACAGTGAAGAAGAAGCAAAAAAACAGGCAGACAGAATGTTGGATGCCAAAATTCCGGTAAGACTTGTAAATGTGAAGAAGGAACACAGACTGGAATTTTTCACAGGTCTGTTTCCGATGGGAGTAAACTGTATTCTGGTTTGTACCGGTGAAGAGAAAGTGCAGGTACAGTTAAATGATCTGGTTATAAGAACAGCAGAAGAGGATCTTCCGGAGGATGAACCGAGAATTGAGAATCCGGAACTTCACCTGACAGCGCTTTATTTTGTACAGGAACTTCGCCGAAATCCGGAAGAGATGACAGAAGAGATGGATGCGTTGAATGAAGAGATGATGGCGCATTTCTATGAAGGAAAATATCTGGTTGCAGTACAGGAAGACAATCAGATTCCGGCACTTCGCAGAACAAGTGGAAAAGTATATCAGCCAATCTTTACAGATTTGATGGAATTTGTAAAGTTTGATAAGGAACAGAAATACAGAGCATTGATCATGGATGCAGAGACGGTAGCAAAGCAGCTTCCGGATGGGATGGAAGGTGTAGCGATCAATCCATTTGGAGTAAATGTGCTGCTTGATATTTCAAAATCTACAGCAAGTGAAGAAGAATAAATGATGACATAACCTACAGAACCTGCCACTGGCAGATTCTTTCGGATGCTATGGCAACAAAAGGCGGACAGTTTCCACTGTCCGCCTTCGCTGTCTTAATCTCATTTTTCGTGTATTACTTTTAAATATCTAAAATCCAGTTACTTTATATAGTTAAAAGGTACATCTAAATTTCGATTAAATCTGGCTCTTAGAGCTTCGTTACGTTCACTGCCTGAGGTCCCTTGGCGCCTTCTGTTACATCAAACTCAACTTCCTGTCCTTCTTCAAGAGACTTGAAGCCTTCCATGTTCAGTCCTGAGTAGTGTACGAAAACGTCTTTGCCGGATTCATCAGAGATGAAACCATAGCCTTTTTGGTTGTTAAACCATTTTACTGTACCTTTCATGATGATACCTCCATAAAATGAAAAATAATAGATCCAGTGTAATCTGATGTCAGCCAAGATTACACTCCGTTACTTTAACATGTTTTGATAAAGAAGTCAACAAAAACGAAAGGGTTTTTGGCGATTTTACACAAAAGCAACAGCGCGTTTCGACATTTGCCGGTATCCTTTCCTTGACGAAAGAGTATGGAACGTGTAAAGTATATTTAGGAGATTTTACGCAAATATTTCGAAGAAGTGAGGATATAATAGTATGATTACATTAACGGGGAAGAAAATTTCAGAAGGGATCGCAATCGGAAAGCTTTCTTTATATAAACGTGATATTAAAGAAATCAAACGGATTTATGTAAAAGATATTGAAAAAGAAGTTGCCCGTTTTCAAAAAGCCAAAGATAAGGCATTTATGGAACTGAAAGTGATGCATACTTCTTCTATCAAAGAAGTGGGAGAGGCGAATGCAGCTATTTTCGAAATGCAGCAGCAGATTTTAGAGGACGAGGAATTTGTCGGAAAGATTACGAATATCATTCTGGAAGAGAAGCTGAATGCAGAATTTGCAGTCTCCCATGCAGCTGAAGAACTGATCAAGAACGGACCGGAAGAAGATAAGAATTACCTGAAAGGGCATGATGCAGATATTCGCGATGTGGCGATCCGCCTGATCCGGATCCTGTCCAGAAGCTGGAAGGATCGTCTGCTTTCAGATGAACCATTTATTCTGGCTGCATCAGAACTTTATCCAAGTGAGGCAATGCAGTTAGAGAAGTCCAAGGTACTTGGTTTTGTGACGCGTTATGGAACGATCAATTCCCATACGGCAGTGATTGCCCGTACAAAAGGACTCCCGGCAGTCATCGGACTGGGTGATGCGCTGAAGAAAGAGTACGATGGAAAGACGATCATCATTGACGGATTTGAAGGAAAGGTTTACATCGAGCCGGATTATACAACGATCACGCAGATGAAGAAGCGACAGGACGCTAACCATGAGAAGACGCGGAATCTGGAACGGCTGAAAGGAAAAGAGAATATTACACAGAGCGGTCAGAAAATTGATATCTGTGCGAATATCGGTAACAGAGAGGATATTGAGAATGTAATCCGAAGTGACGCCGGTGGAATCGGGCTGTTCAGAAGTGAGTTCCTGTATATGGAGAATGGTGGAAAGCTGCCAACAGAAGAGCAGCAGTTCCAGACATATAAGCTGGCAGCAGAATCAATGGGGATCAAGCGAGTTGTCATCCGTACAGCAGATCTTGGCGGAGAGAAGCAGGCGGCATGCTTTGAAATCGGACCGGAGAAGAATCCGTCCATGGGTTACCGTGGAATCAGAGTATCGCTGGAGAAAGAAGATATGTTTAAGACGCAGCTCCGTGCAATTTTAAGAGCTTCTGTATATGGTAATGTTGCAATTATGTTTCCAATGATCTCTACTGTGGAAGAAGTAAGAAGTGCAAAGCTTCTGTTAGAGAGAGCGAAAAAAGAGCTGAGTGCCGAGAAGACCGCTTATAATAAAGAAATCCAGGTCGGCGTAATGATAGAGACACCGGCGGCAGTCATGATTAGCGGAGAACTTGCAAGAGAGGTTGATTTCTTCAGTATCGGAACGAATGATCTGCTGCAATTCACACTCGGAATGGATCGTGAGAATGAGCGGATGGAGAAATATTTTGATCCGCACCATCCGGCGATACTTAAGATGCTGCGTATTGTAGCTAATAACGTTCATCTGGAAGAAAAGCCAATCAGTATCTGCGGAGATATGGCGGCAGATCTGTCATTGACAGAATTTTTCCTGCAGATTGGCATTGATGAATTATCAGTAGCACCGGGGCAGGTACTGGCGCTTCGTAAGAAGATCCGCGAGATCCAGTAGTTTATGATTGCCAGGAGCGTAGCAGTTAAAAATATATAGATGTTATAAAAGGATTTTTGTTTTTTGTGCAGTTTGTACGAAGATAAAGGTCCTTTTTTGATGATTATTTTTGACTGAAAATGATTGACTTTGACTGAAAATGATTGTAGTATAAACATAAAGATGAATGAAGATGAATGAAAGTGATTGAAAATGAAAGGATGAAGGGAATGCTTGCAGAAGAAAGATATAGCGAAATCCTTCGTGTTGTAAATGAAGAACATGCGGTTACAGTCCAGGAACTGACAGAACTTCTGGACACTTCGGAATCTACAATACGAAGAGATCTGACAACACTTCATAAGCGGGGCGAGCTGGTGAAAGTACATGGTGGCGCAACCGCAGTAGAATCTGGATATACAACAAAGGATGCGGCGTTGTCTGTACGAAGAGACCTGAACCGTGAAGTAAAGCAGAAAATTGGCAAATATGCGGCGACACTTGTTCAGGCAGATGATTTTGTATATCTGGATGCCGGAAGTAGCGTGGATATAATGATTGATTATCTGACACAGGCAGATGCAGTCTATGTAACGAATTCCATTGGCCATGCACAAAAGCTGCTGCAGAAAGGCTTTCGTGTCATTCTGATCGGTGGAGAGCTGAAAGCGATAACAGAAGCAATCGTCGGAGCCGATGCCATTTCCGGACTTCGTAAATATAATTTTACGAAAGGTTTCTTCGGAACAAACGGTGTACATCCGGATGCAGGATATACCACACCGGATATTGCTGAAGCAATGGTAAAAGAAAAAGCAATGGAGCAGTGCCGTGAATGTTTTGTTCTTGCGGACGCGACGAAGATCAATCAGATTTCATCGGTTACTTTTTCTGCATTTGAAGACGCAAAGCTGCTCACAATAGGAATAGCAGATGAAAAATATAAAAAATATAAAAATGTTATGGAGGTTGAGGCATGATTTACACAGTTACTTTTAACCCCTCTCTGGATTATGTGATCCAGGTGGATAAGCTTGTGCCGGGTAAGATCAACCGGACAACACATGAGGCTGTTTATCCGGGGGGCAAAGGAAATAATGTTTCCGTAATCCTGTCGAATCTGGGACACTCCAGTAAAGCGCTTGGCTTTACCGCTGGTTTTACAGGAGAGGCATTAGAAAATATGCTGAAGGAATTTGGATGTGATACTGCATTTATAAGACTCCCGGAAGGTTCCACAAGAATCAATGTGAAGATTAATGCAGGCGAAGAGACAGAGATCAACGGACAGGGGCCGGTGATCACAGAAGAAGCGCAGAGTGCATTGTTTGAACAGCTGGATGCATTAAAAGAAGAAGATATACTCGTACTTGCGGGAAGTATCCCGAATACACTTCCGTCAGATATTTATGAACGGATCCTGGAACATTTACAGGGAAGAGGAATTCATTTTGTTGTGGATGCGACGAAGGATCTTCTCCTGAAAGTATTAAAGTATCATCCGTTCCTGATCAAGCCAAACAATCATGAACTTGGCGAAATGTTCGGAGTGACATTAAAGACCAGGGACGAGATTGTGGCTTATGCGAAGAAACTGCAGGAGATGGGAGCAGAAAATGTACTCGTATCCATGGCAGGTGACGGCGCCATTCTTCTGACAGAAGAGGGCGTTATATATGAAGCAAAACCGCCAAAAGGAAAAGTTCTGAACTCAGTGGGAGCAGGAGATTCTATGGTGGCAGGATTTCTGACCGGATATTTGAATACCGGAGAATATGAAAAAGCATTCCGGCTTGGTGTTGTGACTGGAAGTGCGACAGCTTTTCAATACTGGCTGGCGACAAAAGAAGATATCGTTGCATTGATGGAAGATAAACCAGAAACTTATGGATTATAGGAGAAAGAAAGATGAAGATCGTAGACTTGCTGAAAAAAGAAAGTATTATAACGATGGCAGGAATTGTACTGTTAAAGAAGCCATTGACAGATCAGACAAAATAAGTTAATTAATTGATATAGAAGTATTTTAGTTGTAAGTAACAAAAAATTATAATAAAGAGAAAAGGAGAACAAAAAATGAAAGAATTTAAGTATGTAATCACAGATCCAGAAGGAATCCATGCAAGACCGGCAGGACTTTTAGTAAAGAAGGCAGCCTCCTATGCATCAACAATTATGATCGGCAAAGGTGAAAAGAGCGCAGACGCTAAGAGAATCTTCGGTGTTATGGGACTTGGAGTGAAAAACGGAGAAGAAATCTTCATGACAGCAGAAGGTGCTGACGAAGCAGAAGCAATCGAAGGAATGGAACAGTTTTTCAAAGAGAACCTGTAAGAAGAGGTAGAAGGCTATGATTACTTTATCAGGAAAAAGTGTATTTGGAGGAATTGCGATTGGAAAAATCGTATTTTACAAAAGAAATGAAATTCAGATCAAGCGGAGCCGTGTAGAAGATACCGAACAGGAAGTGAAGCGTTTTGAGGCTGCAAAAGAAAAAGCAGTCTCACAGCTTCAGGAATTACATGACAAGGCCCTGGATGACGTTGGCGAGACAAATGCCATGATTTTTGAAATTCACCAGATGATGCTGGAAGATCTAGACTATGTAGAGTCTATTGTAAATATTATTACTTCCCAGGAAGTGAATGCAGAATATGCAGTTGCGACAACAGCCGATAATTTTGCGGCAATGTTTGCGGCGATGGATGATGCATATATGCAGGGACGTGCAGCGGATGTAAAAGATGTATCCGAACGTCTGATCCAGGTTTTAAGTGACCAGAACAGTGCATCCATGGAAATGAATGAACCGGTGATCATTGCAGCAGATGATCTTGTCCCAAGCGAGACAGTACAGCTGGATAAAGAAAAAGTCCTTTCTTTTATTACAATGTACGGTTCTGCAAATTCACATACCGCAATTTTGGCAAGAACGATGAACATTCCGGCAGTGATTGGCATCGGAGAAGACCTGAAAAAGGAATATGACGGAAAAGAAGCAATCGTAGACGGAATGGAAGGTGTAATCTATATCGATCCGGATAAAGAGACATTTACGCGTATGCGCGAGAAACAAAAAGAAGATCAGGAGCAGAAAGCACTGTTGGAGCAGCTTAAGGGTAAAGAAAATATTACGAAAAGCGGTCAGAAAGTAATGGTATATGCCAATATCGGAAATCTTTCAGATGTTGGTGCTGTTCTTAAAAACGATGCAGGCGGTATTGGGCTGTTCCGAAGTGAGTTCTTATATCTGGAAAGTGAAACTTTCCCGACTGAGGAAGAGCAGTTTAAGGTATACAAACAGGTTGCGGAAAATATGGCAGGAAAACGTGTCATTATCCGTACGCTTGATATAGGAGCCGACAAGCAGGTAGATTATTTCGGACTGGATAAAGAAGAAAATCCGGCACTTGGATATCGTGCGATTCGTATCTGTCTGACAAGACAGGAGATTTTTAAGACACAGCTCCGTGCGCTGTATCGTGCATCGGCTTACGGTCAGATTGCAATCATGTTCCCAATGATCATATCTGTAGATGAAGTAAAGCAGATCAAAAAGATTATTGAGGAAGTAAAGCAGGAACTTAAGGAAGAAGGAATTGATTTCCGCGAGAATGTTGAACTTGGTGTTATGATCGAGACACCGGCGGCAGTCATGGTAAGTCGTGACCTTGCAAAAGAAGTGGATTTCTTTAGTGTCGGAACAAATGACCTGACACAGTATACATTGGCGATCGACCGTCAGAATCAGAAGCTGGAACCGTTTTATGATTCCCATCATCCGGCAGTATTATCTATGATCCGTATGGCAGCAGAAAATGCACATGCAGAAGGGAAATGGATTGGAATCTGCGGAGAACTCGGAGCAGACTTAAGTCTGACAGAGACATTCCTTGAGATGGGAATTGATGAATTATCCGTTGCACCGGGAATGATTCTCCCGCTCCGCAAACGAATAAGAGAAGCAGATTAGAAGCAAAATAAAAAAATATAAATCCCTCCTAAAAATAATATAGATGAAAAAGTGTTTTCAAGAAATAGAGCCATTTACTTTATGGCTCTATTTTGTTAGAATGAAACTGTTATTGTTACCTAGGAAACTATGTTTCTAAATTAATGAGAGGACAAGGAGGAAAATACATGTTAGAAAGAGTTTTCAAACTACGTGAGAACGGCACAGATGTGAAGACAGAAGTTATTGCCGGAATCACAACATTTATGACAATGGCATATATTCTTGCAGTTAATCCAAGTATTATGTCAGCAGCAGGCATGGATTCAGGTGCAGTCTTTACAGCAACAGCACTGGCAGCATTACTTGGCACAGTCCTGATGGCGGTATTTGCAAACTATCCGTTTGCACTTGCACCAGGTATGGGACTGAATGCATATTTTGCATATACAGTTGTAGGTGTCTACGGATACAGCTGGAAAGTTGCATTAACAGCAGTATTTGCAGAAGGTATTATCTTTATTATTCTGTCTGCAACAAATGTCCGTGAAGCAATTTTCAATGCAATTCCGAAGAACTTAAAAGCTGCAGTCAGCGTAGGTATTGGTCTGTTCATCGCATTTATCGGTTTACAAAATGCTAAGATTGTAATCGGAGGATCTACACTGCTTCAGTTATATTCACTGGATAACTACAATGCGGCAAATGGCGTAAAAGCTACTTTCCATGATGTAGGAATCACAGTACTTCTTGCAGTTATCGGTATTCTGATCACAGGAATCTTAGTTATAAGAAATATCAAGGGAAATATTTTATGGGGAATCTTGATCACATGGCTGTTAGGAATCGGATGTCAGTTCGCAGGAATCTATGTACCGAATCCGGATGTTGGATTCTACAGTCTGCTTCCTGATTTCAGCAACGGACTTTCTATTCCAAGTATTGCTCCGGTATTTGCAAAGCTGGATTTCCATTCTATGTTTTCACTGAACTTTATTGTGGTTGTATTTGCCTTCCTGTTTGTAGATATGTTTGATACGATCGGAACTCTGATTGGTGTATCTTCCAAAGCAAACATGCTGGATGAAGATGGAAAACTGCCACATATCAAAGGGGCATTAATGGCAGATGCGGTAGCAACAACAGCAGGAGCTGTTCTTGGTACTTCTACAACAACAACTTTCGTTGAAAGTGCATCCGGTGTTACAGAAGGCGGAAGAACCGGACTCACAGCAGTTACAACAGCAATCCTTTTCGGACTGTCACTGTTCCTGTCACCGATCTTCCTTGCCATTCCATCCTTTGCAACAGCACCGGCACTTGTCATCGTTGGATTCTATATGCTGACAAACGTTGTAAATATTGATTTCTCAGATGTTTCTGAAGCAATTCCATGTTACATCTGTATCGGAGCTATGCCGTTCTTCTACAGCATTTCCGAAGGAATCTCTATGGGGGTTATCACATATGTAGTATTAAATCTTCTGACAGGTAAGGCAAAAGAGAAGAAAATCAGTGCACTGATGTATGTGCTTGCAGTTTTATTTGTATTAAAATATATCTTCCTGTAAAAGAAAGGCTGGATTTAGCATGAATTTATTTACAATGGAAAATATTACAAAATCATACACAGACCGGATACTTCTGGATGATGTAGGATTTAGTATTAATGAAAATGAAAAAATCGGTGTGATCGGTGTAAACGGAATGGGGAAATCAACTCTGTTGAAAGTGGTTGCAGGGATTGAAGAAGCAGATGCCGGAAAGATCAGTATGGGTAATCAGGTGAAGATTTGCTATCTTCCGCAGACACCGGTATTTACACCTGGAACAACGATTTTGCAGGCTGCGGTCGGCGGAAATATGGAAGAATGGAACCGCTGGACGATAGAAGCGGATGCAAGATCTATGCTGAACCAGCTCGGTTTTGCGGATTATGAAGAAAAAGTAGAGCATATGTCCGGTGGACAGAAGAAGCGTGTTGCGTTAGTCAACGCGCTTCTGACGCCTGCGGACATTTTGATCTTGGATGAGCCGACCAACCATTTGGACAATGCGATGTCAGAGTGGCTGGAAAATTATCTGATCTCATTTCGCGGTGCGGTTCTGATGGTTACACATGACCGTTATTTCCTTGACCGTATCGCAACCAGGATCGTAGAAGTGGACAAAGGAAAGCTGTACAGTTATCCGGGAAATTATGCGAAGTTTGTGGAACTGAAAGAAGAGCGTCAGAATATGGCACTTGCAACAGAACGCAAGAGAAAAAGCCTGCTTCGGACAGAGCTTGAATGGCTGCACCGTGGCGCACGTGCACGAAGCACGAAACAGAAAGCACATATTGACCGTATTCAGGCAATGCAGGAGATGAAGGATATTCAGGAAGAAAAGCAGGTACTGCTCACGTCTACCGCATCACGGATGGGAAATAAAACAATTGAACTTTCTGATATTTCCAAATCCTATGGGAATCATCTGCTGATCCGGGATTATAATTATATTTTTCTGAAAAATGACCGGATTGGAATTATCGGACCGAACGGATGTGGAAAGACAACGTTACTTAAGATCATCAATGGAATTGTGAAACCGGATACCGGAACGATAGAAATCGGGCAGACAATACGGATCGGCTATTTTTCTCAGGAGAATGAATACATGGATGATTCAATGAAAGTCATCGACTATGTGAAAGAAGCGGGAGAGTATATTCAGACTTCGGATGGAAGAATCACAGCATCACAGATGCTAGAGCGTTTCCTGTTTGAGGGAGCGATCCAGTGGTCAAAGATTGAGAAGCTTTCCGGTGGTGAGAAGAGGAGACTGTATCTTCTGCGGATTCTGATGAGTGCGCCGAATGTGCTGATCCTGGATGAGCCGACCAACGATCTGGATATCCAGACACTTACAATTCTTGAAAATTATCTGGACGGTTTTGATGGAATCATCATTGTCGTATCGCATGACCGCTACTTCCTTGACCGGACAGTAAGAAGAATCTTTGCATTTGAGGGAGAAGGGGCGATCCGCCAGTATGAAGGAGGATATTCTGACTATCTGATTCGTAAAGAACTGGAAGGACTGCCGGATATGACAGTTAAAAGTATGGGAGTCGGTTCCGCAGCACAGACGGAGAAGTCCGGAAGTGAGAATAGTGCTGAGGACAGTCGTGCAACATGGAAAAAACATGATAAGAAATTAAAATTCTCCTACAAAGAACAGCGGGAATTTGAGACGATCGATGAGGAGATCACTGCACTGGAAGAGAAGATTGAAGTTCTGGATGCCCAGATGCTGGAAAACGCCTCCAATTCTGTGAAGTTAAATGAACTTCTCGAGAAAAAGGAAGAAGTGAGCCAGCAGCTGGACGAGAAAATGGACCGGTGGGTTTATCTGAATGATCTGAATGAACAGATTCAGGAAGCGGCAAATTCTTCTAAAGAATGAAAATGATATCCCATATCTTCCCAGCGTGTAAGCAGTTCGTCAAGAATGGAACCGTTGGTAGAAGAAGTATTATGTAATAAAACAATAGCACCGGGATGAATACGAGGAAGAAGCTTTTTAAAAGCTTCTTCTTTTGTTGGCTGTTTATCGGCATACCAGTCCACATAGGCAAGACTCCAGAAGAAAGTATGATAACCTGTTTCCTTTGCCATCTTAAGATTAGAGATGCTGTATTTGCCCTGTGGTGGCCGGTAGAAGCGAGTCATTTTCTCACCGGTGAGCTGCTTATAAGCAGTTTCCACATCTTTTAATTCTTTTTCAAAAGCCTCTTTTGTGGCAATTTTAGACATATCGGGATGGTGATATGTGTGATTGCCGACAATATGTCCTTCTTTATGGATTCTTTTTACAAGCTCCGGATTGGAAGTAATAAAGTTACCGACAACAAAGAAGGTTGCTTTGGCGTGGTGTTTTTTCAGTGTATCAAGGATCTTGCCTGTATTTCCATTTTCATAACCACAATCAAAAGTCAGATAGATTTTCTTTTTATTGGTGTCTGCTGCGTAGTGGGCATTATATTTTTTTAGTTCATCGATAGTTGCATTTGCAGTGGGACGGGTTCCATCTTTCTGGAATCCGAGACCCCAGTTTTCTATAGCTTCGGATGATGCAGCAGTTTCGGTAGATGAAGAAGGAAGAGAGAAAAGAGAAGCGAGATATCTTCCGGAGAAGAAGGAGTAGACAAATAAGAGTCCGATTCCGGCAAATTTCAAAAGTGTTTTTTTCATAGAGAGTCTCCAAAAGTCCGATTGATTATTAAGATATATGCCATAGACAGAAATTTTATGAATAATAGTAAAAAAATCTTACATAATATGAAAAAAATTGCTATAATTGTATTATAAGAGGGAAAATGTGCTGTAGTTTGTCAGATGATGAGATGGAGGAAGATATGTTTAAAATAGGTGATTATGTAGCACATTATAAAGAAGGTGTGTGTCAGGTTGTAGATATTGGAAAAATCAGTTTGAGTTGTTCTGACAACGAGAAAGAGTATTATACGTTAAAGCCAATTTATGATAAAGACGGAACGGTATATACCCCGGTGGAGAACAAGAAGAACCAGATTCGGGAAGTTATTACAAAACAGGAAGCGGAGATGTTGATCGCACAACTGGGTGATATTGAACAACTGACTGTGACAGATGAGAAGAAACGTGAAGGACTTTACAAAGAAGCAATGTTGAAAAATCAGTGCAGAGAATGGATCGTTATTATTAAAACCTCTTATGAAAGAAAGATGGAGCGGCTTTCCAGAGGAAAGAAAGTTACACATGTGGATGACAGGTATCTTGGAATTGCGGAGAAATTTCTCTGCGGCGAGCTGGCGGTGGCGCTGGAGATGAGTCGTGAAGAGGTGAAAGGATACTTAAGCAGCCAGATGAAGGGAGCATAATTCGAGAAGAATTGTAATTGGTATTTATATGGGGATGATTATAATTTCAAAGAGCAGGAACGGTCAGAAGGAGTAGAGTATTTCTGACTGTTCCTGCTTATTTTGTCTCTGTTGTCATAGAATCCAATGGCAGGTTATGCAAATTATGGCAGAGAGAAAAATGCGCTACGCTTACATGCAGTATTTGACAACAAATTTTATCTTTCAGCTGCTTTTTCGGCATAAGTGGTTGTTACAAGGTCATCATATGGAGCGCGTTTTGTGAGCTCATCGGAGCTTTCCAGGATATCCTGTAAGAGGTCAAAGCTTTTCTTTTCAAAAATCAGATTATCTTTCCATGTATCCTGATTATAGTAGCGGGTAAGGATTGTAGTGATGGTGCCATGATCTGTTTCTTTAAATTGAGGGGCGATAACGCTTGCGATTTCTTCCGGGGAATGGGACTGTACATAATCCATACCTTTTTGCAGTGCGTTTGTAAAGTTTTGGATGACAGAGGCGTTCTTTTTGATATAAGACTGTTTTGCACAGAATGCAGTATATGGAACATAGCCGCTGTCAGTGCCAAGAGAAGCGACAACGTAACCTTTGCCTTCTTTTTCGAGGTTGGTTGCACCTGGTTCAAATTCTACAGTAAAGTCAGCCGGTGTCTTTTTTTCAGCGAAAGCGGCAGCAGTTGAACCAAAATCAATGTTCTGATTGATGGACAGATCTTTGGACGGATCAATGCCATTTTTCTTTAAGGTATACTCAAATACCATTTCCGGCATTCCACCTTTTCTTCCGCCAAGTACTTTCTTGCCTTTTAAGTCTTCCCATTTAAAATTATCCAGTTTTTCTCGGGCTACAAGGAAATTTCCTGCGCGCTGTGTCAATTGTGCAAAGTTGACAACATAATCATTTGCTCCTTCGTTGTAGGTATAGATGGAAGCTTCAGATCCCATGAATCCGATATCAGCACTTCCGGAAATGACAGCAGTCATTGTCTTGTCAGCACCAAAACCGGTCTGGAGCGTAAGGGCAATTCCTTCATCTTTGAAATAACCTTTCTCGATGGCAACATACATCGGTGCGTAAAAGATAGAATGAGCAACTTCGTTTAAAGTAACCGGAGTCATTTCTGTTGATGTTTTTTCGCTTTTGGTTGAATCTGAAGTTGTTTCTTTTGTGGAAGCACATCCGAAAATGGTAGTGACAGATACTGCAAGAAGCAGAAGAAATGCGGAAATATGCTTTTTCATATATTCCTCCCTATGAAATAAGTTCTATGATGTATAGTATATTCCGCAGAGTTGAAAAGGTGATGTGGCATTTGAATGCCGTTATTTAAAGCTAAATATTCAATGTTCAATCCTCCACTATTGTATTTACTCGGAGTAACTCTCTGTGCTATATTTATCCTAACAAGTTCGTGCAACACGAAGTCAAGAAAAATTTAGTGGACGTCCTAAAAACGGAACTCCGGAGGACAGATCTGAACATTGAAATGTCGACTTTCAAAATAACGAAAAAGGAGAAGCATTGATATGATATATACTTGCAAATATAAATCACCAATTGGCAACATTCTTTTAGCAGCTGATGAAATCGGTCTTACCGGTTTGTGGTTTGAAGGGCAGAAACATTTTGCAAATACACTTTCGGATGAGCATATTTCACAGGAAACGAAGATTCTTACAGAGGCAAAAAAATGGCTGGATATCTATTTTTCCGGGAAAGAACCAAAATTTACACCGCCTCTTAATCCAGAAGGAACAGAATTCAGACATATTGTATGGCAGATCTTATTGCAGATTCCATATGGACAGACAATCACATACGGAGAAATTGCCCGTAAAGTGGCTGAGATGAAAAATACTTCCTATATGTCTGCACAGGCAGTAGGCGGTGCAGTCGGACATAATGAAATTTCTATTATCATTCCCTGTCACCGTGTAGTGGGAACGAATGGCAGTCTGACAGGATATGCCGGAGGAATTGATAAGAAAATTGCACTGCTTGAGTTAGAACATATAGATATAAATGCTGGCACAGGGAAAAAAACTTGCAGAAGAAAGTCAGATGAAGAACAAATAAAAGAAGTTGCCGTGAAATACGTCTGCCGTTTGCATATGTGATGAGTATCCACCAAATGCAAGCCTGACAATGAGTGGACTGGCTGTACCAGTATATACAACGGTGGGAGTTGTTATGAGTGCGGTCTACTATATCTGCATGAACAGAAAAAACAATGTTGGAATAGCAGATAAATAAGTGATTTGAGGAACATATAAAATGAAAAAAGATACAGCATATTATCATCTTCCGGGATTGTTCGAGTTTTATGAATTTTATCGTGTATTTCTGCCGTTATTTCGTGAACACAGAGAATATTTTTACAACTGGTGCGAGATTGGTTCCATCTACGGGGCACCTGCTGACTGTCTCTGGGGTGGTGGACGTGCCGGATTCGGAGATGGGAGTCCACAGGATGTACTGGCGTTGATGAAGGAATACGGAATATCCGCCCGTTTGACATTTAGCAATTCCCTACTTAAAGAAGAGCATCTTACAGATAAAAAATGTAATGCACTCTGTGCATTATTTGCACATGACAGCGCGGTGAAAAATGGAGTGATCGTTTACGTAGACTTGCTGGTGGATTATCTGCGCAGAAATTATCCGGACCTTTACCTGGTATCTTCGACAACAAAGGTTCTGAAAGATTTCATACAGCTGCATGAGGAAGTAATAAGAGATGAATTTCAGTTTGTTGTGCCGGATTTCCGGCTGAATAAAGCATTTGATAAGTTAGATACGCTGTCTGCCAGACAGAAGGATAAAATAGAATTTCTCTGTAATGAATGTTGCTATTTTGGCTGCAAAGACAGAAAAGAGTGTTATGAAACGGTCAGCCGCAGAAATTTGGGGGAAGACTGCAGCGATTTCCATTGCAATGCACCGGATTCAGAAGGCGGATATCGATTTTCAAAAGCCATGAAGAATCAGGGATTTATTGGTATCCAGGATATTCAGAAGAGATATCTGCCAATGGGATTTTCTAATTTTAAAATTGAAGGACGAAGCCTTGGCAGTGCCCTGATCCTGGAATTTCTGCTGTATTACATGACAAAGCCGGAATACCAGCTTAAGGTCAGGGAAGAAATTTATCTGGACAATATGCTGGATCTGTTTTAATATCGTAAACTTATAATCTTTTAACTTAAATTTCCCGATTTTCAATATCAAATTTTTTCAATCCTCCTTTATAGTGAATCTCGACATCGAAAATGATTAACTATAAAGGAGGAATCGAGATCATGCAGGGCTTGTCCGGAAGCCTTGGAGTTGTTCTGACAGTGCCGGTTACTGCGTTTATAGCAGCGTTTTTGATTGGAAGAAAAGGAAAAAACGAATTGACTTGTGAAAAGTAACTCGTTATGGTGTATATATGTGAGAAAAATACAGATGATTTAATCGTATATAACTAAAATGGCCAATACAGATAAATGAAAATAAAGTAGTGACACAAAGGAAAGAATTATCCAAGAGTCCAGATTGTCATACATACTAATATAAGTATTAGTCATATTACAAAAAGAGAACTATAATAAATGTGTACGATAAAAAGAAAGTCTTACACATTTTTTAATGTAAAATTTAAGAAGGTAATTACAATGGCAAAGAAATTGGTTGCATATTTCAGTGCAAGTGGAACAACAAAGAGAGTTGTTTCTGAACCGTGCAAATAAACAGGAAATTGAAAAATGGGCAAAATCACTTACAACAAAGACCAGGAGGAAGACAAAATGAGCGCAAAAACAGAATATGCAGTAAAATTACATAAAAATGGATGCAACTGTGCACAGGCAGTAGCCTGCACATTTTGCAAAGAATTTGGGATTGTCGAGCAGGAAATGTTCCGGATCGCGGAAGGTTTTGGACTTGGCATGGGCGTGATGGAGATGTGCGGTGCGCTTTCTGGAATGGCAATGATCATTGGGCTGGATAACAGTAAAGGGAATGTAGAAGAAGGTTCCCCGTCAAAAGGAGATACCTATAAGAAAATTAAAACTTATGTCCAGAAGTTTAAAGAGAAAAATGGTTCCTGCATCTGTCGTGAATTAAAAGGTGTGGATACAGGGAAAGTCCTGTGCAGCTGCCCGCAGTGTATCGCAGATGCAGTAGAGCTGACGGAAGAATATTTAAAATCTGCGAAATAAAAGGAAATTACGACTAAGAAGAGGGTAAATATGGATCTTAAGACAGCAATTGCACAGGCAGTAAAAGGCGATGAGAGAGGATTCGCCTATCTATATGAACAGACCTATCAGAAAAAATATTATCTGGCCTTACAGTATATGAAGAACAAAGAGGCAGCAGAAGATGTGCTGCAGGAAGCGTATTTGAAAGCATTTCAGAAACTGCAAACGCTTCAGAACCCAGAAGCATTTGAAGGCTGGCTTGGAATGATCGTGGCAAATACGGCGAAAAATATGCTGGCAAAGAAGAATCCGATGTTGTTTTCAGAGCTTGCTGTGGATGGGGAAGGCGAAGAATATGTGTATGATGTAGAGGATGACAATCCCGAAAATCAGCCGGAACTTGCCTATACACAGGAAGAGACGAAAGAACTGGTGTATGAGATGATGGATACGCTTTCGGAAGAACAGCGGATGTGTATTCTGATGTTTCATATTGAAAATATATCCATTTCCGAGATTGCCCGGGCAATGGACTGTTCAGAGAATACAGTCAAATCCAGATTAAATTATGGAAGAAAAAATCTGAAGAGTAAAGCAGAGGAAATGCAGAAAAAAGGATACCGGCTGTACAGTGTGGTGTGCTCCCTGTCAAGAGGACAATAAAAAATAATAAATTTTTGTATCGTCAG
>OGYI01000466.1_pt1 | contig 50232 bp, 62 predicted proteins | sample 1576521 | NCBI WGS metagenome assembly OGYI01 (sample SAMEA3541484, study PRJEB24748) | human gut metagenome | biome: human gut; feature: human-associated habitat; material: faeces | place: China | collected 2012
CGAAAGAATTTACGGACTGGCTGTATCAGCAGAGTAATGTAATTGTGGAACTGACAGATTATTAAAAAACGGTTACTATCGCATACAAAAAAACTGTTAATCTATCATTCTAATGCACTCTATAATTGATTACTTTTTTTGATAGAGCAACCAATACATCAAGAATGCAATTAAAATATATACGCCCAATGCTATGACGAACATAAATGTTTCCCAATTTGTAGGAACTGTAAGTCTATCAGAAATAATGGAAAAACAATACGTAATTGGATGCCAATTCACTAATTTGCCGTTTACTACAAAAACACTTGTTATTCCCATTAGTGCTGACAGAATACTTCCCCACACATATTTCCCTTTTCTTCTGGAAAACCACAGTATAATTGGTAGTATTCCCACACAAATACAAGCTCCTAAAATCAAAAAAGAAAGTCCTTTTTTTAAGAATAAGGAATATGTAAAATCCGAACATTTCAGTATCAAGCCACAGATACCAGATACCGATGCCGCTAGAAAGCTGAAATAAACCGCAAGAAACATCAACACGAAAATCTTTGCTTTTACCATATGACACCACTCTAACGGAATTACCAAGAGGTTTTTCCGTGTATCCAGTATATACTCTCGGTCAATCATATATCCTCCCAACAGGGCAATCATAAACGGGAAAAATAATACTGCATTATTATAAAGATACATATCTGTAAAATTCAGAAATGTGATTGCACCATCTTGCATCGCAAAAGCTTGTATATAAGTAATAAGAGCTGATAGCAGGATACTGATATATCCAACAGATGTAATTTTCAGACGTTTTATTTTTTTTACTTCTGCTTTAATCAATAAGTTCACTTTTATCCCTCCTGACGTTTCCCTATTTCCATTCCAAGTATGATGGAAATAATCACAGTCGATGCTAGTATTAAAATCCCGTTTTTGACTGGATAATACAAAGTGTCCAATCCAGTCTGAAGATTGTTTGTATATTCCAGAATACTGATGGGGTAAATTATTCGATATGCAATCAATATTGGCAAATGTAAGTCTAAACAGCGAAACATAGAAAGTTGCCATATAAGCAAAAAATTGGCAATCGTAAAGCTGTTCACTGTAATCATTGCAATTAAATACTTTTTCCGTAGCAAAATAATAACCCAAACCACTGGCATTGTCCCTGCCACCGCTGCAAGTGCGGTAATCATTAAAATAACAAATACCTTTCCAAAATCAGGGATATAGTTTCTGAGGACAATGCCGCCCACCATTGTATACACTGTATTGATTCCAGCAAATAGTACAACAAAGGTTAATGCCACCATCATCTTTGCAAGGAAAAGTGTATTCTGTGAAATTCCTATTGTTAAAATATTTTTCCATGTATCATTTTGTTCCTCTAAAGAAAACATCGTCAGCAGTAAAACAGAAAAAATGAATGGCGCAATTAAGAAACTACCAAATTCAACGTTCATTCCTACCAGATTACGAAACCTGTAATGATTATTCATACACAGAATGGTACAAAAAGCCGGCAGCAATATTCCGATTAAAGCAACAATTCTGACTGTTTTCTGGCGTCTTAGTTTTTTCATTTCATTCCAGTATAATCTAAGCAATTCCTTCGCCTCCGGTAATCTTCTTAAAATAATCTTCTAAGGTATCACTGTGTCTGTATATCTCGTCCACAAATATTCCATTTTCAGCAAAGGTTCTGACTATCTGTCTCGTCCTTTTTTCTATATCGAATATTTGAATCATTCCATCCACTCCTACCTGATACTCCTTAATTCCAAGAATTTCGTCTAAGATATATACAACCCTCTCCATAGGTTCTGCCCGTAAGGAAATATACTGCATATTTTCTTCTTTTAATTCCTGATAATTCCGTTCTTCCAACAGAATACCTGCATTGATAATTCCAATCCTATCTGCTATAAGGTCAATTTCTGATAAAATATGACTAGAAAGCAAAATAGTTTTTCCATATTCCTCTGCTAATTCTTTTAGAAAGGTTCTTACTTCGGCTACACCAATCGGATCGAGTCCATTCACTGGCTCGTCTAAAATAAGTAGTTCTGGATCGTGGATAATTGCCGCTGCAATTCCGACACGCTGCTTCATGCCAAGTGAATATTCTGCATACAATTTTCTGTCTTTATAAGGTAAACATACACGCTCCAGACTTTTTTTGACTGCATCTTTTTGAATCACACCACGCAAGCTTGCAAGAATCTCAAGATTTTCTGTTGCAGTCAGATTTGGATAAAAGCCAGGTGTTTCAATCATAACACCAATTCGATTCAAAACGCTTTTTTCCGGCTTCTCAAATGGTTTACCAAAAAGCTGTATGGTTCCATTTGACGGTTTTGTAAGTCCAAGAAGCATTTTCATAATCGTTGTTTTCCCTGCACCATTTCTTCCCAAAAGACCATATATCTCACCTTTTTTTACGTGAAGATGAACATCTTTCACGGCTGAAATTTCACCAAAATACTTCGTGAGTTCCTCTGTTTCAATAATTAAGTTGTCCATACTATACAACATCCTTTCTCAACACCATATTATTGTATGATTCCATTATATCAAACCATGTTTCTCATAACCTTAAAGAAACCTTGCAATAACAAAACTGCTCTCCACTTTGGATGAGCAGTTTTAAAATCAACATTCATTTAATACTTTTGGCAATTCAACAAAGAAAGTTGTTCCATGATTTTTAACTGACTGCACAAAGATTTTTCCGTTTTGTAACAGAACAAGTTCTTTCGAAATTGCCAGACCAAGTCCCCTTCCAAAACAACTTCTGGAGTGTTCTTCCTGATACAGTCGTTCAAATACATATGGAATATCTTCTGCTGAAATGCCTTTTCCATTATCCCTGACTTTTATTTGCACATAATTTTCAACAACCGTTACTTCTAACCAAATTTTGGCTGCATTACTGTGTTCCCATGCATTCTTAATTAGGTTATTTATGATACGCTCAAGAAAAAGTTTATCCGCCACCACATAGGCTTCTTCTTTCTCAGTTACAAAGTCATATGAAATATGACTGTTTTCTAATGTTTCTATCCATCCTGCATAAATAGTACGAAGTTCTTCTACAACTTCTATCCGTTTCAGACTTACTTTTTCATCTTTTGAATGGAGCTTAAACCACTGGAATAATTCATCAACGTATTGCTTCAGAAAATATGCTTTTTCTCTGGCAGTTTCAACCGACGCCCTGTTGTTTTCTCCATGTATGAGCTGATAATGAATTGCATCCAGATAACCAATGATAGATGTAAGAGGTGTCCGAATATCATGTGATAAACAAGTCATCAATTTATCATTTCTAATCGCACTTTGTTCGGAAATGATTAACTGTTCTTTCGTTTTTATCATAATTTCGTTAATTTTATAGCAGGTATCTGTAAGCAGTGTATTTCTATGAATCACAATCCTTCTATCCAGATTTCCTTTTTGAACATCATCCAAAACTTCGTTGATTTCTTTTATTTGCTTCATCATCCGTAGCAGGTATGTCAATAAACCAACACAGAACAATGCCAAAATTATAATCACACCTATCATTTCAATTTCCTCCATCAAACCGATAACCAACTCCCCTTATGGTGCTGATAAATCGAGGTGTGGCAGGATTTATTTCTATTTTTTTTCTTATCTTACTGATTACTGCCATGATATTATCATCATCATAAACATATTCTTCCTGCCAGACTGCCTTATATATCTGCTTTTTGGTATAAACCTGTCTCGGTGCCGAAGCCAGAAAATATAAAACATCAAATTCTTTTCCTGTCAGAAGAACTTCTCCATTTTCTGTTTTTATCGACTTACTTACTGGATTGATTGTAATAGCAGGGTATTTCAACTCTTCTGTTTTTGATAATCCTTTATTGAACACTGTATTTCGTCGAATCTGTGAATCTACTCTTGCAAGAAGTTCTTTTATATCAAATGGTTTAGTGATATAATCGTCTGCTCCTATATATAAACCATTTACCTTATCATTCTGAGAATCTTTTGCGGTTAGCAAAATAACTGGAATGGTATAGTTCTTCCGTATTTTTTTCAGTATAGAAAATCCGTCTATTCCCGGCAGTATTACATCAAGCAATATCAGTGAATATTTTTTCTGCTTCAGAAAATCAAGTCCTTGCTTTCCGTTCCATGCAATGTTAACCTCATATTTTTCATTCATACAATTATATAGTAGGTTTAATAAGTCTCGGTCATCATCAATAAGTAATATTCTGTTTTTCTGTTCCATAATACGTCACCTCATTTTCTATAAGGCTATTATATTGCATTTTATACAATCTTTTCAAGTTCACTCAACTAGAGATTTTATCCTTTTACAATTTTTTCTACTTGCTGTATTTCAAAAAGAGCAAGGACACCCCTATCAAATTGCTGTCCTTGCGTTTTATTATAGTTGGTAATGTATAAGCGTGGGTTCATCATATTTGGTGTGGTATCTTTAACTATGGGAAACTCCGCGCTCCCATTTGGATACCGCTTTGTCGCTGACACCAAGCTGTTTGGCCAGCGCAAGCTGTGTCAGTCCCAGTTTTGTCCGCATTGTACGGATTAGTCTGCCGGTTTTTACCTGATCCATTTGGATCACCTCCCTTGCGTTCTATTATACGGAAAACGGAGGAGAATACAATGAACGTTCCGTAGAGTTGCGGAAAACTGAGAATGGAGAATGGAAAATTAACGTAAGAACCTGCGGCATCCTGCTTCCAAAGCAGGCGCAAAGCAAAGTAAGTATAAGACAACACCGCATAATTAAAGCCGCGGCTCCTTTATGCGGCATTGCCATAAAAATCCCGCGTGAAATTCAACGCGGGATTTGCTGTCTTATCGGAAGACAGACTGCGGAAACGCCTCCGGGTCGGCTGCCTTTGCGGCGGCATCGTCGAGGCGGACCTCGCCGCTGCGGACGAGTTCACCGAGCGAATCGTCCATCAGCATCATGCCCTGATTGCGGCTGGTCTGCATGGTGCTGATCAGCTGATACGACTTGTTCTGACGGATCAGGTTGCGCACGGCAGGGGTGCCGGTCAGAATCTCAAATGCGGCTGTGCGGCCGCCCATGGTGCGCGGTACGAGCGTCTGACAGACAATGCACTCGAGCACCTCGGCAAGCTGAATGCGAATCTGCTCTTGCTGCTCCGGCGGGAATACGTCTACGATACGGTCGATCGTACCGGCAGCACCCTTGGTGTGCAGTGTGCCGAATACAAGGTGACCGGTCTCGGCAGCCGTGATAGCGGTCGAAATGGTCTCCAGATCGCGCATCTCACCGACGAGAATAACGTCCGGGTCCTGCCGCAGAGCCGCCCGCAGACCGCTTGCGAAGCTGTCCGTGTCCGCGCCGATTTCGCGCTGGTTGATCATTGAGCGAATGCGCGGGTGTACATACTCGATCGGGTTTTCGAGCGTGATGATATGGCGTGCCGCGGTGCGGTTGACGTGGTCGATCAGTGCCGCCAGTGTGGAACTTTTGCCGGAGCCGGTGGGACCGGTCACGATAACCAGTCCGCGCGGCTTTTCGGCCTGCTGTATAATGATATCCGGCAGGCGAAGCTGCTCCGCAGTCGGGATTTCCATCGGCAGCAGACGCAGCGCCAGCGCCGTGTGGTGTTGCTGGCGAAACAGATTGCAGCGCATGCGCACGGAATCGGCAAACGTCACTGCAAAGTCGGACTCGCCGATGGTTTTCAGCTCGTGCAGCTGATGCTCATCCGCAAGCTGCTGCGCCGCATCCTGCACATCCTGCTCGGTGAGAGGTACGTCACCGTGGGTACGCAGCTCACCGTCGATACGCAGCATCGGCGGGAGACCAACGGTTAAATGCACATCGGAGGTGTTTTTCTCCTTGGCGTAAAAAATCAGAGTTTGTAAATCGTACAAGGCGTGTCTCTCTCCTTGGTGTCCCAAAGCAGGGGACAGAGTTTATATGGGTATTGTACCGCAAATTGCCTGCCGCTGCAAGTAAGGATAAATGAAAACGGCTTCGGAAATCCGAAGCCGTTGAGATTGTTGAAACACTTCGTTCTTCTTTTGTTTGCGCGTGTTATTTCGGCGGGTCGTTTCCTTTATTTGAACTGCAGTGCGCTATGACTTCGTTCAGATAGACCGACATGCCCGCACACAGGACACCCTGCACCACACCTTCAAACAGAGCGGCTGCCCAGTTGCCGTAGCTGGCATAGCGCGATACGACCGACAGACAGGCCAGTCCAATCCCGCAGAACGTGAGTGCCAGAGGGATAAATTGATTGGGAAACCGCTGTATTGCCTTGAGTCCGCGTCCGATGCAGTATAAAACCGCTACCAGAACCGCGAAATCCGCCTTGATATACTGCGTCAGTTCTTCCATGGGTTCACCTCCCCTTAACAGCCTATGCGGAAAGAGAACGATGTTTGCCAAGGCATATCGCAGGGCGGCATGACCTCATGCCGCCGTTCGCAACGATCTGCACATACGTACAGGCGGCGGGCCGGGGTCAGCCCACCCTGCATGATACGTTTATCGCTATCTACTCTTCACTCTCTGCAAGCTGGACTTGCAGATTTTAGTTTGCTGCTGTATAATATAACAGATTAGGAATGTTTACCGCCAAATAAAAGGCTGGAAAATATGGGAGATACGAAGATGAATACTGCTTCTATTCTGGGCGTGCAATTTCACGCCGTTACCAAGCAGCAGGCTGTTGAGCTTGCAATGAGCAAGATCCGTTCCCGGCAGAAGGGCTACGTTGTTACCCCGAATCCGGAGATCGTCGATCTCTGCCGCCATGACGAAAAATTCATGGGCGTTGTCAACCATGCGACGCTTGTCCTGCCGGACGGCATCGGCATCATCTATGCTGCGAAGATCCTCGGTGAAAAGCTGCACGGTAAGGTAGCCGGCATTGAATTTGCCGAGAGCCTTGTTGCCGCGATGGCCAAGGAGAACATGCGCCTGTATCTGCTGGGTGCGAAGCCCGGTGTTGCCGAAAAGGCAGGTGCAAACCTGTGTGCGAAGTATCCGGGACTGGTACTCGCCGGCACGCATGACGGCTATTTCTCCGATCCGCAGGAGGTTGTGGACAGCATCAACGCCGCAGGCGGTGCGGATGTTGTGTTCGTCTGTCTGGGTGCGCCCAAGCAGGAGAAATTTATCGCGGACAACATGGACGATATCCACAGCACACTGTTCTGCGGTCTCGGCGGCTCGCTGGATGTGTTTGCAGGTGTTGCCAAGCGCGCGCCGGATATTTTCATCAAGCTGGGTCTGGAGTGGTTTTACCGCCTGCTCAAGCAGCCCAGCCGTATCGGCCGTATGATGAAGCTGCCGAAATTTCTGCTCATCGTTATCAAGGAGCGGCTTTTCGGCAGGAAGGGAAAGTGATAAGAATGAAAGTAAAACTGCTTGCTTACACGCCGGACCCGGAAAAGTTGGTCGCGGCTGCAGCAAAGAACTGCTATTCCTCCACGGACGTTGACAGCGTGCTGGATGGTCTGACCGAGGAAAAGACCGAGAGTTTTGTCAACATGCTCTCCGAGATCGGCCACGAAAGCCCGATCGAGCATGTGTCGTTCACCTTTGCAATCGAGGGTGTATCACGTTCTCTGCTGGCGCAGATCACGCGCCACCGCATTGCATCGTTCTCGGTGCAGAGCCAGCGCTATGTGCGTGAGAAGGGCTTCGAGTATGTTGTTCCGCCGGAGATTGATAAAATTCCGGCTGCCCGGGCAAAATTCATTCAGGCGATGGAGGACGACCAGCGCACCTACGAGGAACTGACGGCCGTGCTGATGGAAGGCTACCTCAAGGAGCTGCTCGAGCAGGGTGTTCCGGAGAAGGCTGCCCGCAGCAAGGCTGAAAAGCACGCCATTGAGGACGCACGCTACGTTCTGCCGAATGCCTGCGCGACCCGCATCGTCATGACGGCGAACGCCCGCAGCCTGAAGAACTTTTTCCGCCTGCGCTGCTGCAATCGCGCTCAGTGGGAGATCCGTGCGCTTGCCGAGGAGATGTACAAGCAGGTATACGCTGTTGCGCCGACGCTGTTTGGTCACTGCGGACCGGCCTGCGTGGACGGTGTCTGCACAGAGGGCAAAATGTCCTGCGGCAAGGCTGCAGAGGTGCGCGCGCACTATCAGACGCTGCGCGAGGGCAAGTAACCCTCAATCAATCTTGCGAAAGGAATTATATGTTACCGTTTAGAGAAATTACCTTAGAAGATAAACCAATGGTCGAGCACTGCGGCTCGCATTACAACTATCATCTGTGTGAGCGCTGCTTTGTTGATCTTTTCATGTGGCGCAGCCACTACAATACGCAGATCTGCTTCAAAGACGGCTTTATGCTGGTGAAAATGTCTCCGCTGGACGGCGGACACGAGTGCTATCTTGCGCCTGTGGGTCAGGGCGACCTCGGCGCGGCGCTGGATGCGCTGGAGCAGGATGCCGCTGAACGCGGTCTTCCGTTCGTCATCGTCTCGGTCGCTGAGCCGATGATCGAGCGTATCGAAGCCGTTCGTCCGGGCAAGTTCACGTTCTCGCATGACAGCGAGGACGGTGACGATTATATCTACCTCGCGGACAAGCTGCGCACGCTCTCCGGTAAGAAATTGCAGAGCAAGCGCAACCTCGTCAACCGCTTCAAGGCTGCCTACGAGGGCCGCTGGAGCTACGAGGATATGACCAGGGAAAACATCAAGGACGCATTCGCGTTCCACATCCACTGGTGCAACCTGAACGGTTGTGCACGCGAGCGCGATTTTGAGGGCGAGACCTGCGCAATCGTGCAGGCGCTCCACAACTTTGACTACTTGAATTTGCGCGGCGGACTGCTCCGCTTGGACGGCGAGGTTATCGCGTTCACATTCGGCTGCAAGGCTACGTCGGATATGTTCGTGGTACAGATTGAAAAGGCCGACCACACGATTCAGGGCGCGTACCAGATGATCAACCAGCAGTTTGTACAGCGCAACTGCAATGATGTGGAATATGTCAACCGCGAGGAGGATCTGGGACTCGAGGGTCTGCGCAAGGCGAAGAAGTCCTATTATCCGGCCATGCGCGGCGTGAAATATGTGGCAACACCGAAAGGTTGATTGAAATGATGCGATTTGCCGAAAAAGGAGATTTTCCTGCCGTTCGCACCCTCTGGGAAACCTGTTTTCCGGATGAGGGCGGCTTCAACGACTACTTCTTCGCGCACTTCTATAAAGAGAAATATACGCTGCTGTATCTCGAGGGTGAAACGCTCGTGGCGATGGTGCAGATGCTCCCGTACCGCATGACGGTGGGTGGCCTCTCCCGCGAGGTGACGTATATCTACGGCGCGTGTACCGACCCGGCGCACCGCCGCAAGGGGTATATGGCGCGGCTGCTCGAGCGCTCGTTCGAGCTGGACAGGCAGGGGGGACGCATTGCGTCCGTGCTCATTCCGGCAGAAAAGTGGCTGTTTGATTTTTACAAACCGTTCGGCTACGAGCCGTTCTTCCATATTTCCCGCCGGGAGATTACCTGCACGGCAGGGGAGCGCGAAGCACCTCGGCGGCTGACCTCGGCGGATGTGCCTGCACTGGCGGCGCTGTATGACAAGCTGGTGCCGAAATGCCGCATCGAGCGGGACACGGCGTACTGGAACGCGCAGCTTGCGCTGTTCGACACGCTCGGCGCGGGCGTGTATGGCTGGTTCGAGGATGAAACGCTCACCGGCTATGCGTTCTGCTGGGAGGACAATGTGCAGGAGCTGCTCGGCGCAGATGACGCGCAGTTGCAGGGTCTGCTGGACGTGCTGCGGCGCGATATGCTCGCCGTGACGGAAACCGGCAGCGAAATAGCACTCGGTGTATGCAAATGGCATGAGAAAGCGGATGAAACCGCTGGATATATGAATTTAATGCTCAACTGAAAGGTGTGACAAACATGGTATATGTATTACTGGCAGAGGGCTTCGAGGAAGTCGAGGCGTTGACTCCGGTCGATCTTCTGCGCCGCGCAGGCGTGGAGACCAGGCTGGTCGGTGTGACCGGTGCAACCGTGTGCGGTGCACGCGGTATCAATGTCGTAACCGACCTGTCCATGGACGAGGTTGACCTTGCAAAGGCCGATATGCTCGTTCTGCCGGGCGGCATGCCGGGCACGACCAATCTGTACGCGGACAAGCGCGTTACCGATGCGGTTCGCACGATGGCAGATGCAGGCAAGTACGTTGCGGCAATCTGCGCGGCTCCGTCCATCATTCTGGGCGGCATGGGTCTGCTCGAGGGCAAGAAAGCCACTTGCTATCCGGGCATGGAGGACGGCATGACGGGCGCGACCCCGGTCAAGGCGAACGCCGTCACCGACGGGAAGATCATCACCGGCTGCGGTGTAGGCGGCGCACTGGATTTCGCGTGCGAGCTGATTACCGCGCTGTGCGGCAAGGCCAAGGCAGACGAGATCGCAGAGTCGGTCGTACATCATGTGTACGGATAAGAAAGCGCTGCGGGGGCGCTATCTTGCGGAACGGGCAAGCCTGTCCGCTGAGGAAAAACAGGCGATTGATCGCGGTATTGCACAGAACATTCTGCAAAGTGAGTTCTATCAGCAGGCAAACTGCATTTTCTGCTATGTTTCGACTGCTGAGGAGATTGATACCCGTACGGTGCTCGAAAACGCGCTTGCGTCCGGCAGGACGGTCTGCGTGCCGCTGTGCGGCAAGGGCGGCAGCATGACCGCGCGGAAAATCACCGCGCTCTCCGAGATGCAGACCGGTCACTACGGTATCCTGGAGCCGTCCGACACGGCGCCTGAGATTGCACCGGAGAACATCGACCTGATTCTTGCGCCTGCGCTCTCGTGCGACAGAAAAGGGTACCGTCTCGGCTACGGCGGCGGCTATTATGATCGGTTTCTCAGCCGGACAAACGCGGTCTGTGCGGCGCTGTGTGCATCGCAGCGCATGAGCGCAGCCCTGCCGCACGAGGCGTTCGACCGCTGCTGTCAGTACATTATCACCGAAAGAGAGGTGCTGCGCACCGATGAATCAAGATAAACGCACACTGCTGCCGGGTCTCAGTCTGTTTGTGTGCTTCTGCCTGCTGACAGGCATGGAAAAGCTGATCACGCACTTTAATCTGCCGCCGTCGCTGATGGCGCTCGGTGAGATCGTGTGCTTCGGTCTGGCGCTTGCAATGGCGCTGCCCGGTATGAATCGGGAGCGCTTTAAGCAGCGGCTTGCATTCAAAATGCCGCGTAAGGGCGGCTGGCTGCTCATCCTGTTTATGGGCGCGGCGACCGCATTTGCCGCCCTCAGCCTGAACATGCTGGAATATCGTCTGCTGGCGCATACCGGTCTCCGGCTGACGATTGCATCCCTGCCGATGCCGCTCGGCGGTATGTCGTTTGCATGGCGGCTGCTGATCGGCGTTGTGATAGCAGCTTTGGTCGAGGAGATCTATTTACGCGGTGCGCTGTTCAGCATATACGGTGAAGAAGTCGGTACCTCGGCGTGCCTGCTGTTCGGCGGCATCGTGTTCGCACTGCTGCATGGCAGCCCGCTTGATCTGGCGGCAGGCTTCTGCGCCGGACTGGCGTTTACCTATCTGACCTATGTGTTTGATACCGTATGGGCGGCGGTACTTTCCCATGCTGCGGCGGCATTTGTCACCGTGGTGATGCAGTGGATAGCAGATACCTATGCACCGTTCGGCATTTGGAACATCCTGCTGCCGCTGACTGTGCTCTTTTTCCTGCTGTTCGCGTTCTTAACGCTGGATACACTGGGAAAAATGCTGGCGCGCGGTTCCATTCCGCACTTTGAGGTCAGCGCCGGCTGGTACGACCTGTGGCTGCTGGTGAAAGAGCCCGGATTTATTGTGTTCGTGCTGGCATTTGCCGGTAAAATCATTCTGAATTACTGGATCGGCTGAGGCCGACCCGCAGAGAGGTGAATTATGGATAATCATTTTAACAACGATGAAACGCGGCGCGTACCGCTGCCGGGTTCGGAATCGCCGGTGCCTGAGCAGTTCACGCCGGAGCATTTCGATGACGATCGGGAGCCGGAGCAGCCGCAGAAGCAGCCCAAACGCCGCCGCAGCCGCCGACAGATGAACGCAGGCTGTGCAGGCTCGATGGTGTACATGATCGCAGTAGTCGGCGTTTCGCTGGTGCTGTCGATTGCAGCGCTGTTCATGGCAAACGACATTTTTGCCTTTGTCAAGGCGGATGCGGTCAAGGAGATCACGGTTTCGGAGAACACCTCGGTATCCTCGCTCGCCAAGGAGCTGGACGACCAGGGCGTTATCAATTATCGTTCAGTGTTCAAGCTGTATCTGACGCTCAAGCACCAGACCGATACCTCGGTTCTGGCAGGCGCCTATCAGCTGAACCCGTCGATGGACTACGGTCAGATCGTAGATGCGCTGGCCAACACCGCAAGCACGGAGACCGTGCAGATTACCATCCCGGAGGGTTATTCCATCTCGCAGATCCGTCAGGTGTTGCTGGACAACCATATCTGCACCGAGGATGCGCTGGATGAGGTGCTGAATGACTATTCCTTCAAGCACGATTTCCTGAAGGATGAAAAACCGGCCGCGGAAGGCTGGCTGGAAGGCTATCTGTTCCCGGATACCTATGAGGTATACAAGGGCAACGCTGCGGTTGTCGATACCATCAACAAGATGCTCAACAACTTCGGCAACAAGTATGACGCGGACATCAAGTCCGGCGCAGAGAATCTCGGCCGCTCGATGCACGATATTGTCACGATCGCCTCTCTTGTCGAGCGTGAGGCGCAGCGTGATGATGAGCGCGCACGCATTGCGGGCGTTATCTACAACCGTCTGAACAATTCCTCCGAGTTCCCGTATCTGCAGGTGGATGCATCCGTTCTGTATGGTCTGGGACGCACCGGCGGCAAGCTGAGCGACGAGGATCTCAAATCGGATTCCGAGTACAACCTTTACAACCACAAGGGTCTGCCGCCCGGACCGATCTGCAACCCGGGTTATGCTTCGCTGTACGCAGCAAGCCATCCGGAGGACAACAATTACTACTATTACGTTGCTATGCCGGACGGCTCGCACCTGTTTGCAAGCAGCTATGAGGAGCACGAGCGCAACATCGAGGCTTCTAATCAGGCACAGGCGCAGGCTGCAAGCGCTTCGGCAGACACGACGACAACGGAGGCAACCGGTGAATAACACACCTGAATTACTGTCGCCCGCAGGCGATCTGGACAAAATGCGGTTTGGCATTGCCTACGGCGCGGATGCGGTCTATATGGCCGGAACGCGCTTCGGCATGCGTGCCGCTGCAACCAACTTTGACGATAACGCGCTGCGCGAGGGCATTGCTTACGCGCATGCGCACGGCGTCAAGTGCTACATTACAGTCAATATTATGCCGTCCAACCGCGACCTTCCGGCGCTTCCAGCCTATCTGGAGCTGCTGCAGGACGCAGGCGCGGACGCACTCATCATCGCGGATGTAGGCGTGCTGCGCATGGCGCGCAGATACGCGCCCAAGGTTCCGGTGCACATCTCGACTCAGACCAGCATCCTTAACCACGAGGCGGCAAACTACTGGGCGGATGAAGGCGCCGAGCGTATTGTGCTCGCGCGTGAGCTTTCCCTTGAGGAGATCACCGAAATCCGTGCCAAAACCCCGAAGGAACTCGAGATTGAGGCCTTCGTTCATGGTGCCATGTGCATTTCGTACTCCGGCCGCTGCCTGATCTCGCAGTACATGACCGGCCGCGACGCCAACCACGGCGCATGTGCACAGCCGTGCCGCTGGAATTATTCTCTGATGGAGGAGAAGCGTCCGGGGCAGTTCTTCCCGGTCGAGGAGGACGGACGCGGCACCTACCTGTATAACTCCAAGGATATGTGCATGATCGAGCACGTTCCGGAGTTGATCAAGGCCGGTATTACCTCGTTCAAGATTGAGGGCCGCAACAAAACTGCGTACTATGCAGCCTGTGTCACCGGTGCATACCGTGCCGCGATCGACACCTATAAAAAGGACCCGGAAAACTTTGTTCTGCCGCAGTTCTGCCGCGATGAGGTCAATAAGGTCAGCCACCGCGAGTATTACACCGGCTTCTACTTCGGCAATCAGGAAAACGGACAGCATTACGGCGACAGCCAGTATATCCGCGAGTACGAGGTTGTCGGCATGCCGGTCGAGTGTGACGACAGCGGCAAAGCCGTGTTCGCACTCAAGAACCGCTTTTTCGATGGGGAAGAGCTGGAGCTGATCCAGCCGGGCCAGGCGCCGTATGTGTTCCGCGCAGAGAACGTCACCGATGACGAGGGCACGAAGCGCGAGCTGTTCAACGTGCCGCAGATGCGCGTACACTTTGCGTTCCCGTTCAAGGTCAGCGAGTGGGCCATTTTGCGGAAGGTCAAGGAACGGCCAGAGTAAACAAACAGTGAGGAGTTAGGAGGCGGGAGTTTTCCTGCCTTCAGCTCTCCCGCAGGGGCGCACAGTGTGCGCCCTTTTTCTTTATCCGTTGCAGGCCGCTGGGACGGGCGTACACTGTGCGCCCCCTGCGGAAAACGTTCATCATTGTCCACTCCTATCTTCTTACTCCTGCCTCCTAACTTTTTGAACGGTTGCAACCTTTCCTAAAGTGTGGTATCATTACAATTAAGTATGGAAACCTTTCGGGGTGAATTGAACCGAAAAATTCTAAGCAAGGGAAGTATATACATGAGCGATAACCAGAAAAAAACGATTTTCTCCGGCGTGCAGCCGTCCGGCAAGCTGACGCTGGGTAACTATTTGGGTGCTATCCGCAATTTCCCGATCCTGCAGGAGCAGTACAACTGCATTTACTGCGTGGTCGATCAGCACGCCATCACGGTTCGGCAGGAGCCTGCGGCGCTCCGCCGTGCAACGCTTGAGCTGATCGCGCAGTACATTGCCTGCGGCCTGGACCCGGAAAAGAGCATTCTGTTCATCCAGAGCCATGTGCCCGCGCATGCGGAGCTGGCGTGGGTGCTCAACTGCTTCACCATGTTCGGCGAGGCTTCCCGCATGACCCAGTTCAAGGACAAATCCGCCAAGCACGCGGACAACATTAATGTCGGTCTGTTCACCTATCCGGTTCTGATGGCGGCTGACATTCTGCTGTACCAGACCGACCTCGTTCCGGTTGGCGTGGATCAGAGCCAGCACATCGAGATCTGCCGCGATATTGCAAACCGCTTCAACAATCTGCATCCGAATACCTTTACCATTCCGGAGGGCTACTACCCGAAGGTTGGCGAGGGTGCCAAGATTACCAGCCTGGTTGACCCGAACAGCAAAATGAGCAAGTCCGACCCGAACCCGAACGGCTATATCCTGCTGATGGACAAGCCGGAGGACATTATGCGTAAGTTCAAGCGTGCGGTTACCGACTCGGATTCCCACATCATCTTTGACCCGCAGAACAAGCCGGGTGTTTCCAACCTGCTGCAGATTTACGCTCTGGCGACCGGCAAGACCATCGAACAGGCGGCAGCCGAGTTTGCCGGCAAGGGCTACGGTGAGTTCAAGCCCGCAGTCGGCGAGGCCGTTGTCGAACTGCTGCGTCCGATTCGTGAAAAGACCACCGATCTGCTGAACAACAAGGATTATCTGGAGCAGGTCTACAAGGAGGGTGCACAGAAGGCCTCCTATCTGGCGCGCAAAACGCTGGATAAGGTTTATCGAAAGGTAGGCTTTGTCGCACGCTGAGCCAAAAGGGAGTAAACCATGTCTGAATATATTGTTATCGGCACGATCATTGCAGCGTTTGCCGTAGCTGCCGTGCTGAGCTATTTTTTCACACCGCCGGTCAAGAACTTTGCACACAAGGTCGGCGCGATCGACGTGCCGAAGGATGCACGCCGCATGCACAAAAAGCCGATCCCGCGGCTGGGCGGTCTGGCCATTTACGGCGGCTTCCTGTGTTCGATTCTGATTTTCGGGCAGCTTGATGAGACCATGCTGTGCGTCCTGCTCGGAGCGGCCATCATTGTCGCACTCGGCATTTTCGATGATGTGCTGGCGCTCGGCGCCAAGCTCAAATTCGTGGTGCAGATTGTAGCGGCAGCCATTCCGGTCTGCATCGGCGACCTGCAGATCGGTCTGTTCACCAATTTGAATCCGCTGTCGGATACGCCGTTTGTCCATCTCGGCATTCTGGCAGTGCCGGTCACGATTATCTGGATTGTCGGCATCACGAATGCGGTAAACCTGATTGACGGTCTGGACGGACTTGCGGTCGGTGTTTCGTCCATCGCGGCGATTACCATGCTTGCCGTTGCGTTGCTGACCGGCAACATGCCGATTGCCATCACGATGGCGGCGCTCGCCGGCGCGTGCATCGGCTTTATGCCGTACAACCTCAATCCAGCTAAGATCTTCATGGGCGACACCGGTTCGACCTTCCTCGGCTACATGCTGGCGACCGTGTCCATCATGGGTCTGTTCAAATTCTACGCAGTCATCTCGTTTGCGGTGCCGTTCCTGATTCTCGGCCTGCCGATTTTCGATACAGCCAACGCCATCATCCGTCGTGTGGCGGCAGGCAGAAGTCCGATGAGCCCGGACCGCGGCCATGTGCATCACAAGCTGATCGACATGGGCTTCAACCAGAAGCAGGCGGTTGCTATCCTGTACGCTATCAGCGCAACGCTCGGCCTGACTGCCGTGGTGCTCACCTCGTCCGGCGAGGTTAAGGCGATCGTGCTGCTGCTGGCAGTTCTGGCTGCAATTCTGGTAGGTGCATGCATCATTTACGGTGCGGAACACTGGAGCAAACACGCATCCGAAAACAAGGAGGATAAAGACGATGAATAAAATCAAGGTAATGACGGTTTTCGGCACCCGACCGGAGGCCATTAAGATGGCGCCGCTGGTGCACGCGCTCGAGCAGAATGAAAACACCGAATCCATTGTGTGTGTTACCGCGCAGCACCGCGAGATGCTCGATCAGGTGCTCGATATTTTCGATATTAAGCCGGATTATGACCTGAACATCATGCAGCCGCGTCAGACGCTGGCGACCATCACCGAGAAGAGCCTGCACGGTCTGGATGAGGTGCTCGAAAAGGCACAGCCGGACATCGTGCTCGTCCACGGTGATACCTCGACCACCTTTGCCGGTGCGCTTGCTGCATTCTACCACAAGGTGCCGGTCGGCCATGTAGAGGCCGGTCTGCGTACCTACGATAAGTACAGCCCGTTCCCGGAGGAGATGAACCGCAAGCTGACCGGTCAGATTGCAACGCTGCACTTTGCGCCGACTCCGCGCAACCGTGATAATCTGGCAAAGGAAGGTATCACAGACGGCGTGTTTGTCATGGGCAACACGGTTGTTGACGCAATCCACATGACCGTAAAGCCGGATTTCGAGTTCCGCGATGAGCAGCTCAAAACGCTGGACTTTGAGAACAACCGCGTTGTCCTCGTTACCGCGCACCGCCGCGAGAACTACGGCGAGCCGATGGAGAACATCTGCCGCGCCATTGCCGAGCTGAGCGAAGCATATCCGGATGTACACTTCGTTTATCCGGTGCACCTCAGCCCGTATGTCCGCGAGACTGCGGAGAAATTCCTCGGCGGCAATAACCGCATTCACCTCATCCATCCGCTGGCCGTGGACGAGATGCACAACCTGATGGCACGCTGCTATCTCATCATGACGGATTCCGGCGGACTGCAGGAGGAGGCGCCCAGCCTCGGCAAGCCGGTTCTGGTGCTGCGCCGCGAGACCGAACGTCCGGAGGCCATCGAGGCCGGTACGGTCAAGCTGGCAGGCGTGGAGCAGGCCAATATCGTTAAGCTCGCGCGCGAGCTGTTTGACGATGAGGACGCTTACGCAAAAATGGCGCACGCTGTCAATCCGTACGGCGACGGAAAGACCTCGCAGCGTATCGTGCAGGCGATCGAGCAGTATTTTGGTCTGCGCGAGGACGGTCCGGCTCCGTTTAACCCGTGAAACCCGTAAAAAAAGAGAAGCATACGCCGAAACACTATCTGCCGGACACTACGCCGAAGATTGCGGCTGCGGGCGCTACCGTGCTCGTGCTGCTGGTGGTGCTCAGCTTTGTGCTGTCCTCCGGCTGGATGCACGGCAGCAGCACCGGCATTATCCTGCCCGGCAGTGAGGGCGATTCGCCAACGGTTGGCACAGGCAGTGCGCTGCTCACCGGGCAGAGCGTGGATGATATTACCATTGATGTCAATAACGCCAAGACCGTTATTGCGACGCTCGCACGTCCGGCGGCATACAGCAGCAGGATCGAGAACACGATCTACTATGATGGCGGCTCGGCGGCTCTGTACTGCCATCGCTATGTGCGGGATAATGTGATGCGCACGGATACACTCGGCAGTGACAATCAGGTGCAGTCTACGCTGATTCGCGTTCCGGACAGCAAGGTGTACGCGTGGAATGCAGGGGACAGCACTGCTTATCAGGGCAAAGCCGGCGATTTTACCGATGACGCAGCTGCTATGCTGCCGACATACGAGGATGTTCTGGCTGACGAAGTACAGCTGACTGCTGCCGGCCGGCAGGATATTAACGGTGAACCGTGTATTGCCGTTACGTTTGAGCAGGACGGCTACCACTGCGTATATGCCGTTTCAACGGTCAGCGGTCTGCTGGCGCAGGCGTCGTTCTATGACGGCGATACGCTGACGCGCAAAGTCACCGTCAGCGAGCTCAGCACGGAAACGCCGGACCGTGAATTGTTTACGCTGCCGGACGACGAAAGCGTTATATAGAAAAAGTGGAGAGTGGAGATTGCAGAGTGGAGAGACAGCGAAACCGTTTCGCTATCTTCACTCTTAACTCTCCACTCTTCACTCTGATAGAAGGAGATTACACATAAATGTCTGAATATATTAAGATTTCACCGGAGATTCGTGCGCTCGGCCGTGAGGCTGAACGCGAGATCCGTCCGTATTTCGAGCGTCTCGAGGAGATCTGTGACCGCAACACCGAGAAGGTGCTGGCGGCATTTGCGAAGAACCGTGTATCCGACAACCTGTTTGCCGGTACGACTGGCTATGGCTACGACGACTACGGCCGTGACACGCTCGACAAGATCTACGCCGATATTTTCGGCACCGAGGCCGCACTCGTGCGCATCGGCTTTGTAAACGGCACACACGCGCTGTCCTGCGCGATGTTTTCCGCCGTCAAGACCGGCGACACCGTGCTGTCCGTCACTGGACCGGCGTATGACACGCTGCAGAACACGATCACCGGCGATTACTGCGGCAGTATGAAAAGCTACGGCATCGGCTATAAGCAGGTTGACCTCAAGAACGGCGAGCCTGACCTGCCTGCCATCAAGGCAGCGGCGGCAGATGAGAATATCAAGTTGGTATTCATTCAGCGCAGCCGCGGCTACGGCGTCCGCAAGACGCTTTCCGTCGAGGAAATCGGCGAAATCTGCAAGACCGTGCGTGAGGTCAATACGACTGCGGCCATCATGGTCGATAACTGCTACGGCGAATTCACCGAGGAGATCGAGCCGACGCAGGTCGGTGCGGACATCATCGCAGGCTCGCTCATCAAGAACCCGGGCGGCGGTCTGGCCCCGACCGGCGGCTATATTGCAGGCCGTGCGGATCTGGTCGAGAACGCCTCCTACAAGCTGACCGCACCCGGCATCGGCGGTGAATGTGGCTGTACGATGGGTCAGAACCGTTTGCTGTATCAGGGCTTGTTCATGGCGCCGCATGTCACCATGCAGGCCATCAAGACCGCGATGTTCTGCGCAAAGGTCATGGAAAAGCTCGGCTACGAGGTAAGTCCGAAGGCAGAGGAGCCGCGCTATGACATCATCCAGACCATCGCGTTCGGTGCCCCCGATCCGCTGCGCCGCTTCTGCGAGGGCATTCAGGCCGGTGCGCCTGTCGATTCCTATGTAACGCCGGAGCCGTGGGCAATGCCGGGTTACGATGATCAGGTTATCATGGCTGCAGGCGCGTTCGTGCAGGGCGCGTCCATTGAGCTTTCCGCCGATGCACCGATGCGCGAGCCGTATGTCTGCTATATGCAGGGCGGCCTGACGTATGAGTCCGGCAAGCTGGGTATTTTGCTTGCTGCAGATAAAATTACCAAGGCAAAGGCACAGTAATGGAGAATTGAGAACGGAAAATGGAGAATGATGTTATTCTGCATTTTTCAATTCCTCATTTTTCATGCGAAATCGGTTGACAAAGCGCGGATATGAGCGTTATAATAAATTTGTATTTATTAAGTTATAGGCAATGACGGAAATCCTGTTTTCCGAAAAAGCATTTGGCAGAGAGCGTGCGCCACGGCTGCAAGCACACGCAATGCGGAGAAAACAGTACCGATTCCCGAGCCGCACAGCGGAAAACCGCAGTATGCTGTGCCGTGTCGTTCGCGTTAAGAACTCCGAGCGGCAGTCCTTCAAGGGACTGCAAGCAGGGTGGAACCGTGGGCAAGCGCTCACCCCTGAATTTACCAGGGGTGAGCGCTTTTTTGTTGCTGTGCAGCAAAATGTAATGTGTTACATCTAATTAGTAATTACTAACTACTAATTCACAAGAAAGGTCTGAATAAAAGTGTCCGAAGATAACAAGTACACGTTTGAGAACAAGGAATACCGCGACACCTACCGTCACACGGTATCGCACATTCTCGCGCAGGCAGTAAAGCGCCTGTATCCGGAGGTCAAGCTGGCCATCGGCCCCTCCATCGACAACGGCTTCTACTACGATTTTGATGCGCCGTTCTCCTTCACGCAGGAGCACCTCGATGCTCTCGAGGCAGAGATGCGCAAGATCTGCAAGGAGAAGGAGAAGCTCGAGCGCTTCGAGCTGCCGCGCGCAGAGGCCATCAAGTTCATGGAAGAGCGCGAGGAGCCGTACAAGGTAGAGCTGATTAACGATCTGCCGGAAGACGCTACCATTTCCTTCTACAAGCAGGGCGAGTTCACTGACCTGTGCGCAGGTCCGCATCTGGACTCCACCGGCCGCGTAAAGGGCAACGGCATCAAGCTGATGAACGTTACCGGCGCTTACTGGCGCGGCGATTCCTCCAAGAAGATGCTGCAGCGTATTTACGGCACCGCATTCCCGAAGAAGGACGAACTCGACCAGTACCTCAACATGCTGGAAGAGGCGAAGAAGCGCGATCACCGCAAGCTCGGCAAGGAGCTCGGCCTGTTCATGCTGACCGAGGAAGGCCCGGGCTTCCCGTTCTTCCTGCCGAACGGCATGACCCTCAAGAACACCCTGATCGACTACTGGCGCGAGGTACACAAGCGCTACGGCTACGTTGAGGTTTCCACCCCGATGATCCTCAACCGCAAGCTGTGGGAGCGCTCCGGTCACTGGGATCACTACAAGCAGAACATGTACACCACCGTCATCGACGACGAGGATTACGCAATCAAGCCGATGAACTGCCCGGGCGGTATGCTGGTCTACAAGGCTCAGCCGCACTCCTACAAGGAGCTGCCGCTGCGTGTCGGCGAGCTGGGTCTGGTACATCGTCATGAGCTGTCCGGTGCGCTGCACGGTCTGTTCCGCGTGCGCTGCTTCACGCAGGATGATGCCCACATCTTCATGACCTGGGATCAGATGAAGGACGAGATCAAGAACGTCGTTCGTCTGTTCGATGAGGTTTACTCCACCTTCGGCCTGACCTATCAGATCGAGCTGTCCACCATGCCGGAGGATCACATGGGCGAACTGAAGGATTGGCAGTTTGCGGAGAAGACCCTCGCAGAAGCGATCACTGAGATTGGCAAGGACTACGTTGTCAACGAGGGTGACGGCGCGTTCTACGGTCCGAAGCTGGACTTCCATCTGGCAGACTCCATCGGCCGTACCTGGCAGTGCGGCACCATCCAGCTGGATATGCAGCTGCCGGAGCGTTTTGAGCTTGAGTACACCGGCGCAGACGGCGAGAAGCACCGTCCGGTTATGATCCACCGCGTTGTCCTTGGCTCCATTGAGCGCTTCATCGGCGTTATCACCGAGCATTTTGCAGGCGCATTCCCGACCTGGCTGGCACCGGAGCAGGTTCGCGTTATGCCAATGACCGATCGCAATATTCCGTGCGCACAGGAAGTTGTTAAGCAGCTGACTGATAAGGGCTTCCGCGTAACCATGGACGAGCGCAACGAAAAGATTGGCTATAAGATCCGCGAAGCACAGGTTCACAAGATTCCGTATATGATCGTCATTGGCGACAAGGACGAGGAAAAGGGTGTTATCTCGGTTCGTACCCGCAAGACCGGCGAGACCACTGCTATGGAGACCGGCGAGTTTATCGAGAAGCTCGCGTATGAGGTTGAGAATAGGCTGAAGTAAGCAGCAAAACGGAGAGCGGAAGCGATATTCCGTTCTCCGTCACAATAGAATAAAGGTTCATAGAGTTTTGTCATGTATGCAGGGAGGGTGCGGCATGAAAAAATTTGTTTCCGCGTGTCTGATGGCAGGTCTGCTGACTTGTGCCGCCGGTGCGGCACAGGTCGGTACGATCGACAACAACTATCCCGGCGATACCGAAGCGCAGGCGCAGATGCTTTACGATCTCGGGCTGTTCAAAGGCACCGACAAGGGCTTTGCGCTGGAGAAATCCATGACCCGCGCAGAGGCCTCGGTGATGCTGACCCGCCTGCTTGGCGCAGAAAAGACCGCGCTGGCAGGAAACTGGAAGCATCCGTTTACCGATGTGCCGCAGTGGGCGGACAAGTACGTCGGCTGGCTGTATCAGAACGGTTTGACCAAGGGCGTTTCCGCGACAAAGTACGGCTCGCAGCGCAATGTCACCTGCGACCAGTATTGCATTTTTCTGACCCGGGCACATTTGGATGCGGACAGCTATCAGGGTACGGCTTTTGTCGATAACGATGAGGTACGGCAGACGGACGAGGAGGGCTTTATCCGCGGAGATGCGGTTTCGCTCTCGGTACGGCTGCTCAGTACGAACTACGCGAAAAATGGCGATGAAAGCGACCGCAGTGTGGCGGAAAAGCTGATCGACGACGGCGTTTTCACGACGGAACAGTTCAAAAATGCGGCATGGGACGTTCTGCCGCGTGATTACAGCAATGATTACCAGTACGATGGCAAATGGAACCTGATTGCTTCGCCGTTCGTCTGCCAGATCGCAGATGTGACAGTGGCGCAGTGTCCGATTGACGGAGTGCAGCCTGTCAGCGGTACAGACCGTTATGCGCAGAGCGATATGGAGCAGTCGAATTTTATCCTGTACCGCATGGACAGCAAGACGATGAAACTGACGCAAGTGCTCTCGCTGCCGAAAGAAAGCTCCGTGGAATATCTCGGCCGTGCCGGAGAAACCGATTATCTGCTGGTGTACGACCGGAAAACGGAAACGTATTCGCTGTGCTCAGTGCACGGCGATACGGTCAAAACCGAACTGCCCCTGACCGAAGCACAGCAGCAGGCAGCACATACCGTTTATCAGAGCGCACGTGGCTGCATCATCTGCACGGACGAGACGACCGGTTATAAGCTCACGGAAACAGGCGTGGAGCCGTTGGGCGTGGCAGCGAGTATCTGCCGGCTGACGGATAACGGCATGATTATTACGCAGAACTGTACGGCGGACGAAACCGTGCTGACGGCGTATAACTGGAACGGTCAAAAGACAGACAGCTATACCATCTCGAATGCGTATCAGTCGGATGATGCCGAGGTGCGCAAGCATTGTGCGCCGCGGATAATTGGCAGCGACGGTGCGCTGTTCTGGGGCACAGCCGGGCTGTACCGTGAAGAGAACGGCCGTCTGGTGCAGGTGACAGACTCTCCGGTCATCAGCGTAAAGCAGGATGCGGATGGGGCCTATTATGCTGTTTCCTGCGATAAGTCTGAGCGGACGGAATACTATTCGGATGGTATCGGATACATGGTCGGTGATATGCTCGTGCGTATCGCGCCGGATGGAATGCAGACTACGCTTGCAACACTCGATGACATTCTGATCGACGAGGTAAAGACGGTCAAAAGCGGTGCTGTTCGCTTCACAATCGCTATTCCGACAGAGGGCCATAGAAGCGGACACTATACCTGCCTGTTGAAAGACGGAAATATTACCGTCCGGTCTGCAACCGATGATGTATTCTACATCTGGGGCAACGATGCGCTGGAAAACGAACAGGAAAAAATAGATAAGATTATTGCGAACCAGAAAGGTGAAGAATAATGGCAGAAAAGAAAAAGCTGGTCAGCGAGATCACGTCTATGGACGTGGACTTCGCGCAGTGGTACACAGATATTGTTAAAAAGGCTGAAATGGCCGATTATTCGTCCGTAAAGGGCTGTATCATCATGCGCCCGTACGCACAGGCGCTGTGGGAGAACATCCAGCACACGCTGGACGGCATGTTCAAGGAGACCGGTCACGAGAATGTAGCAATGCCGATCTTCATTCCGGAAAGCCTGCTGCAGAAGGAAGCCGACCACGTTGAGGGCTTCGCGCCGGAGTGTGCATGGGTAACGCACGGCGGCAATGATAAGCTGGAGGAGCGTCTGTGCGTTCGTCCGACTTCGGAGACGCTGTTCTGCGAGCATTACGCAAAGATCGTTCGCTCCTGGCGCGATCTGCCGAAGCTGTACAACCAGTGGTGCTCGGTTGTCCGCTGGGAAAAGACCACCCGTCCGTTCCTGCGCAGCCGTGAGTTCTGGTGGCAGGAGGGCCACACCGTTCATGCTACCGCCGAGGAGGCTATGGAAGAGACTCTGCGCATGCTGAACATCTACGCGAAGTTCTTCGAAGAATGGCTGGCCATTCCGGTCGTTAAGGGCGAAAAGACCGAGAAGGAGCGCTTTGCCGGTGCAGAGAACACCTACACCATCGAGGCCATGATGCACGACTGCAAGGCTCTGCAGTCCGGTACCTCGCACTACTTCGGTGACGGCTTTGCACGCGCATTCGGCATGCAGTACACCGATAAGAACAACACCCTGCAGTATATGTATCAGACCTCCTGGGGCGTTTCCACCCGTATCATCGGCGCAATCATCATGACGCACGGTGATAACGAGGGCCTGGTTCTGCCGCCGCGCATCGCTCCGACCCAGCTGGTTGTTATTCCGGTTGCGGCTCACAAGGAAGGCGTTAAGGAGAAGGCAACCGAGCTGTACGAGCAGGTCAAGGCAGCGGGCATCCGTGCCAAGATCGACCTGAGCGACAATACCCCGGGCTGGAAGTTTGCTGAGTACGAGATGAAGGGCATTCCGCTTCGTCTGGAGGTTGGTCCGCGCGATATCGCTGAGGGTCAGTGCGTACTGGTTCGCCGCGACACCCGCGAAAAGACCGTTGTTAAGTTCGAGGATCTCGAAAAGACCATTCCGGCACTGCTGGAGGATATCCAGAAGTCGCTGTATGAGAAGGCGCTCGCAAACCGCGAGGCGCATACCTATACCGCAAAGTCTCTTGACGAGATGAAGTCCATCCTTGCTGAGCACACCGGCTTTATCAAGTCCATGTGGTGCGGCGACCTCGCCTGCGAGGAGAAGGTCAAGGAAGAGACCGGTATGCCGAGCCGCTGCATGCCGTTCGAGCAGGAGCACATCGCAGATACCTGTCCGGTCTGTGGCAAGCCTGCAAACAAGATGGTTGTCTGGGGCATCGCGTACTAAGTGAAGTCTCAGAATCGAAAAACTGCACAAGCAAAAAGTCCCTCATCAGTCGATGAGGGACTTTTTTGCGCCAATAGAGAAACTTTTTCAGCAGATCGAACGGTTTGTGCGGCAGTGATCAGATACCGGTTGCAAAACTGCCGATCAGGAAGCCGCCGTCTGTATTCTTAACGAGAATGAAGAATGAAGCAGTGGCATCCTTCAGGTCGTAGATCGAATTTGCCGACGGCTTCATTTTTAACGGACAGTCGAAAACCATCGGCTTGCCGTCATACAGAACGGCGAATTTACAGCCGGTTGGGAGCAAATACTCCCAGCCGGCTGCGTGTAAACGGGTAGATAGATTATCTGCAGGAATTATTGCCGCTGCAGGAATTGTTATTGCCGCAGCCGCAGCCGCTGCGATTGTCATTTACGCCGGCACTGCCGGTGAACAGACAGCCTGCCTTGTCGCTCTGCGGCGGGAAAAAGGCGTCGATGGGGAAGTCGAAGCTCGAGAAGATCTCGCACGGGTCCTGCTCACCGCCGACACCGCTGTTCGAGCAGTCGCGCCGCGGCAGACATACGTCGTAAGCGGGCATGAGCAGCTGGATGTCGCGCTCAAGTCGGATGATCGAGAACTGACCGAGGGTTACGAACAGCTGATAGCCATCGTTGCTGAGCACGAGATCGTCACCGCCGAAGCACGAGCAGATTGAACGGGGTACTTCATGCAGCGCGCAGCAGCAATAACTTAAATGTTAGAGGTTTGAGGTATAGCAATTTTGGGGTGGATTGTCAGATGGAGGTCGCTTTTGGCTTTGCCGTAGACACGGACGGTTTTATGGTAGTCTATACGGCGGATTACCTGCTTTAAGAGAAGATTTTGTTCTTTTGGATCTTCCAGTGTAGGGTATACGTCCAGCACATGACGGATGAGTGGCGCGGAGTTCTTCTGCGCTTCAATGTCTGTCTGTTTATTATGGAGTTTGCGCTCGATCTCGTGCTTTGTGTTTAGCAGTGCGGTCTGATCCTGGCTGATTGCGGATTGACGCTGCAGAAAGGTTTCCTTACTGTAAACACCATCTTCGAGCAGTTCATAGGTACGCTGCAGACGGCGGTTTATATCGGTAAGCTGCTTCTCGATATTCTGCAGTGCGATTTCTTCGCTTTTCGTGTCCAGAAGGGCAGGAGAGCTGAGTTCGATCTCGTGAAGAAATTCGCGGAGAGACTGCAGGACAAGGCTTTCCACATCTTCAAACAGACTGGAGACGGTAGAGCAGGACGGATTTTCACAGCCAAACCGGACTTTATCTTCACGGCGGTATGGATGGCGAGACATCAGTTTACCGCATTGGTCGCAGTAGACCAGTCCGGCCAGCGGATTCATCTGCTGGTATTTGCGCGGTACACGCGGCGTAACGGTGTCTTTCATGCGCTGTTGGACGCTGTACCAGACGTCCCGCGGGATGATCGCTTCGTGTATTCCTTCGTACAGCTCACAGTTTTTATTGACCGGTCGCTTGGTTATCAATTTGCCTTTTTGCACGATTTTTGTGTTGACCTTCATGGCACTGGGGATAAAACCGGCATAGTGCGGGTTCTGCAGGATGGCACGGGTAGTCGCGGGCACCCATTTTTTATCGAGCGGTGTGCGGATCTTCATAGCGTTCAATTCGTTTGCGATTTCGGAAAAGCCTTTGCCGGAAAGATACATATCGTAGATGGTGCGGATCACACCGGCCTGCGGCTCAACCGGTCGAAGGGACCAGCCACGGCCGTCCAGTTTGTAGCGTTCATAGCCGTAAGGCGGACGTCCGGGAACGTAGTGGCCTTCTTTCTTGGAGGCTCTCGTTCCGGCCAGCTGACGGCGGCGTATCATTCTATACTCCTGGCGCGACATGAACAGGCCGAACTCCATCCACTCCTCATCCGCCTCCTGCGTGGGGTCGTAGGTTTTGGACGGCGTGACGATCAGTGTGCCCGAAAACTTAAACGCTTGGGCGACGATACCCTGATCTATGGTATCGCCGCGCGCAAGACGCGAGGTTTCGGTTACGAGGACGCCCTTCCAGCGGCCATCCTCCACCTCGGAGAGAAGCTGCTGCATGACGGGACGGTTCGCAATGCGCTCACCGGAGACGATCTCACGGTATATCGCGCCGATCGGCAGGGCGCGGGACTTGGCAAGCTCCATGAGGATATGCTCGTGCCGGGCGAGGGTATCGCCTTCGCCGTGGGCCTCGGCTTCGAGGTCGGCACGGGATTTGCGTAAATAGATGGCATACTCGGTGGACATTTTATCACTTCCATTTATTATTCCAGTTATTCCGATCATGGGTGACATGGATAATCACCCAGACTACAAGCAAGGCGATACAGAGCAAGCCGGTGAGGGTTTCTTTGACAAATGGCGTCATAATTATTCCTCCGTTTCGAGTTTACGAGAGAGCGAACAGGATAGCGCCTACAATGATAAACAAGGGTGTTATCCACTTGGATTTTACAATATCAACACCCAGGATTCTGGTGAATTCGGCCTCGCTGATGCCACGAGAGAAAAAACAGATTACTGCACCGACAGCGGCCCAGATTCCGACAGAAAGCAAGTAGTCCTGCGGGCTGGCGGTGAGGTTGGAAACGTGGAGCCTGCTGTACATTACTAAAAGCGGTGCGGTGAGCCCGCACAAGACACGGCTTGCAAAGCGGAGATTGATTACCTTCTCCAGGTTTTCACTGTATTCTGCGGCGTATGTGGGCTTTTCGTTGTACTGTTTTTTCAAAGTGATATTTTCACCGAGCAGTCTTGTGTTTTCAAACCGCAAATCGTTGTATGCCTGCTCGAGTTCTTCTCGTGTCATTTCATTTGCCTTTTTCATATTGATAAAATCCCCCAAACTATGTTAAAATAGAACTGGGGGATTTCATCCGTTCGGGTGGGGTTCCTTTCGAGCCGTTGTCAGGTGCGTTCTGACAGCGGCTTTTCTTTATGCCTGTTGATCCACTGCAGGCTCATCACGTTTTTTATATCGGGGGTTTCCTTTCAGGTCTGCGACGTACTCGCGGACCTTTTCTTTTCCCTCATCGTTGAATGAGCGGTAGTCCGTGACAAGCTGCTGCTCGTCTGGTGGCGCCTGCGTGTACGCATTCGGGCTTTCCTCGAACATTTCAGAAAATGAGATGTTCAAAATTCTACATAATTGATTCAGGAGTTCGATGTTCGGTGTGTTTACTCCTTTGATCCAGTTTGTAACCGTTGGCTTTGATACGCCGAGCATTCGGGCGATTTCAGCCTGCGTATAATCTGACCCTTTTATATAGCGTGCAACGTTGCGCTGTACAGTTTCTCGTATTTCCATTGGTTTCACCTCCTTTCTCTTTTGAGTTAATTATATCATAACTACGAACAGGTGTAAAGGAAATGATTAAGAATAAACTAACTATTTTGCAAAAAAGGTCTTGACAGTTAGCGGAGAACTAATTATACTGTAAGTACAGTTAAGCAAGAACTAACAGGGAGGTGAATGGTATGAATATATACGAAAGAATTTATGAGTATCTGATCAGCCATGGAATCCAGCAGAAATTTGTCGCAGAAAAATGCGGCTGGACGAAAGTAAAAATGCATCACCTGATGCATGGTAGTCAGCGAATGACGATTGATGAATACATTATGATCTGCCACGTGCTTGGCTTGCCGTTCGGCTACTTCGGGGATGATACGACAAACCCCGCCAGCAGCAGCTGACGGGGGTTGCAGATACAATGTCCGGGGTGCTCCATTATGAAATCAGTCTTGGCAGAGGGAGTTCAGAATGGAGTTGAAAAGTTCTGCAACCATGCGACCGTAGTCGGCATTGCTGGCAGAGCCGCTATTCTCAAATTGCTCGATATCGAGCAATTTGAGGGTAAGCTGCAGTGCAATTTCGCGATTGGACATGGTATCACCTTCTTCCGTATGAGAATTGTTTGCCATTTCGTGGTTTTACACTCTTTGCGGAACAAGGATACAATCCTATTGTTACATATTCCTTAACCGTAGTCAACAGAAACATTACTGAAAGGGATGAAACAATGAAGTACGAAGTTTGGGTTTTGACTGAAAAAGGTCATATTGCGTACCAGTGGACGCAGTATTTTTGCGACAGCCGAGAGGTTGCGCTGCAGAAGGTCGAGGAGTGGCTCGGCAAGGCGGAAAAGATCGAGGTGAAACCTGTATGAAACCATTTAACGAATACCTCGCCATGACGGCAGAACAGATCATGGCTGACCCGGAAGCGCCGGAGAGCCTGCGGATCGCGGCCCGCATTGAGCTTGAGAAAGCACAAAAGTTCAATTTAGAGGCAGAAGCGGCGCGGACGGCAACAGACAAGCCGGTTTAAGCATAGGCTTTAGAAAGGGGTGGTTACGGTGGCAATCGTGGCTGAATATCATTATCCGAACGGTACGGTATGCATAGACGACGACTGCTACCGTGACGTTCCGCCGGAGGAAATGCAGCGGCGCATTGAGCGCCTGCAGAAAACGGCGTGGGAATTACTGATGAATCAGGAACGGAGGAAGAAAGATGAAGGCAAGTAAGTTTATGATGAGTCTGTCGGCGGCGGTGTTCGGCGGCGTGATGTACATGCAGCTCGCAGGTGCCTGCAGCCGCATGCAGGCGGCGGTGCTCGGAACGGCGATGCTGGTTTGCATGGCAATCTGCTATGCGGATCTCTGTGCGGCAAAACGCCGCCGGGCGGCAGAGGAAGTCAAGGCCCGCAAGGCGGCTCGCGTCTCCATGGACAAGGCGGCGCACATTGCGTACCGCGCCGACCTGATGAGGCAGATCCGCTGATGGCTGACAGGAAGAAAAACCGGCAGAAGTTCCAGATGCCGCATGACCGGGTGGAACGCTGTATGCGGTATGTGAAGGCCGTCGAAAAAGCAAAGCGGAAGGCTGAGAAAGCCAAAAGGGTCGCAGCGCGACCGGAGCCTGCGCAAGGAACGGCCGAGTTCGAGGCGCTGCTGCTCGAACGGTGGCAGGCTCGGCAGGAGGCTAAAAAACAGGAGGGCGGCCATGCAGAGATTTAGCGGATTGGAGATCAAACCGTATTCTCAGCTGACCGAGCTGCCGCAGGTGCGGATCGACAGGGTGCGCGTTGAGGTTCAGCGCACCCTGTTCGGCGAGGTGGAGTATCACCTTGTCGGCACCTACGGTGACGAGGGAAGGGCGTACCCGATCTGTCAGCCGTTTGCCGAGCTGCCGGACGTATGGGAAAAAAAGAAAGAAATTGAAAGCGCCATTTTCAAGGCGCGCCAGGAGGAACAATATGCGAAAAAAAGAAAAGACGCGGGTTATCTGGAGACACCCGCGCGGCCGGTTTGAGATACAGGAGACCGAGCATTACAGTCTGTTCGACCACTGCACATACTACACGCGCGAATGCGTATTTACGCCGCAGGACGATGCGCGCGGGCTGTGCAGCGAGGTGCCGACAGCCATTTATGTGCCGGAGGAAATCAAGCAGGAGGGTCGGTGGCAGCCGCGCGTGACGGACGAGGAAAAACAGCAGCTTGTGAAAATGTATCAAGCAGGCATGCCTATTCGCGCTATTTCAAGGGAGACCGGACGTGCTTGCGATACGATCTCAAACGTACTGGAGGAGCTGGGCTGCCGGAAGAAGAAGCTGCATAAGTCGGTTCACTGGACGTATGAGGAATTTCAGAAGGCGGTAGCTATGCGCAAGCGCGGCTATCTGTACAAGGAGATCGGCGCGGCGCTCGGCAAGAGCGATCATGCCGTGCAAAATAAGTTTGCGAGGGAGGGGTACTAAATGAGCCTGCAGAAAATCCGTGAGGCGGTGCAGGCCGCCGAGGGCAACGCCCGCCAAATGGGCGAAGTTGTACTGATGATCGCCCAGGCGGACGTGCACGCCGCCGAGGTGATCGCGGCTGACCTCGATAATCCGGAGATGAGCTTCGACAAGTGCTTCACGGCGCTTCGGGCGTATGCGCAGAAGCATCAGAAGGGCGGTTTCTGGGGGTGCATGTGCAACAGCTACGACCCCGAGAACCCGGTGATCAAGGTCGCGGCTGACTTCTATAAGGTGAATTTGAGCGAAGCTCAAAGAGAGGATGCCCTGGGGCACAAGGTGGATTTGGGTGCGGCGGCAAGCGAGACGCCGGAAACCCAACCGCTTGGGCGCGGCAGTGATGATCTGGATTTGATGAGCCTGCTGTAAGGAGGCGGGAATGTGTTTGAGGTCAACGATATTCCGCCGATTGACAGCGGCGCGCTCGAGCAGCTCATTGATGAGTACGCCGAGCACAGGGAGTTCCTTTTCTTCCGGCGAAATCCGGGTGATGACCTCGACCCTTTTCTTGGGCACGAGGACGGATATGAATGCTTCTGCTCGAAGTGCAGGGAGCGCTTTGTACGGCCGCTCAAGGAAGGGCCTGCTTCGCACTGGGGCTTCTGCCCTGTCTGTCACGGCGCGGTCACTCCGAAACGGTGGGGCAGCGAGAATGCAAAATTCCTTGCTGCAGAGGCTTTCCTCTTTTCCTTCTTCCTGCACGGCAGAGGGCGCGAGGTTTGGCTCGTATCCTTACAGGTTCGGATGAACCCGCACTTTCTCGAGAGCAAATACTCCGGGCGCGAGGTGTCGCGAATCGTCTTTTACGAGGGCGGTGCGAAAAAGTGGAAATTCAACTTTCTGGATGATATCCAACCGGTGAAGCGGATCGCAATGCCAAGGTGGCAATATGGATGCTACGGCGGCGCTTATCCGAGTGTTCTCGCGATAAATTCGGCTGAGCTGCGTGGCACCTGCCTTGAATACAGCTGCCTCGAGACTGCGAACTATGCGCTCGAAGATCTTGCGGCTTACCTCGCGCTTTACTGCCGCTATCCGGCGGCGGTTGAGCACCTTGTAAAGCGCGGCTTTATCCACTGGCTGCGGGAGCGCGAGAGTCGCGGCGGTGCGCTCTTTCAGCGCCTCATCAACCTGCGCGCGGACAGTCCGAAAAAGCTGTTTCGAGGGCTCGACCGCGCAGACCTGCGCGCGCTGCTTGCCGCGAATGCGTCGCTGCAAACGGCGCTCTTTTACCGCGAGCTGAGGCGCGCGGGCGCGGCACGGGCAGACGAGGACAGCGTTTATTTCGCTATGACTGCCTCTGCGGTCCTGTGTGAGTTTTCTGAGTTTTCCGCGCTCTGCACGGACTTCGGGGAGACGCCGAAGGAGGTGCGCAGGTACATTGAGCGCCAGGCACGGCGCGCGGATCAGACGCTTCATGCGGCATTGACCGAGCTGCGGGACTATCACGGACAGCTCGACCGGCTCGGCCTTGACGGCGGTCAACTGCCGCCGGATCTGCATGAGGCACATGCCCGGCTGAGCGAACGCGAACGGCGGCTTATGAACCGCGAGAAAAACGAGAAGTTCCGCACGCGGCGTCATCTGCTGGCGTGGATGCGGTGGAAGTACAAGGGTATGTTTATCCGCCCGGTGGACAGCGCAGAGGAAATCGTGCGCGAGGGCGAGGAACAGAATAACTGCGTTGCAGGCTATGCCACGCGGCACGCGGACGGCAAGACCATCATCATGGTGCTGCGAAAACGCAGCGAACCGAGGAAACCGTGGCACACGGTGGAAATTGACCCGAAAACGCTGAAATGCAGGCAGTGCTACACCGCGCACAATCACAAGCGCACACCGGAGGCTGCGGAGTTTATGGACAAATACCTCGACCATTTGCGCGAGGTCACGAAAATGATAAGGAGGTCAGCATAAATGAGTGAAAATGTAGTTGCGGTTCGGTCGATCGAGATCGTAACCGCTGAAATCACGATGATCCGGGACAATGCCCGCAAGGTTTTTCTGGAGAGTGTTATCCAGATCGGCACGCGGCTTGAGGAAGCCAAGCAGATGGTGCCCTCCGGCGAGTGGACGGCGTATCTGACGGACAAGCTCGGCTACAAGCCCAGTACGGCGCAGAATTACATGCGCATTGCACGCGAGTTCGGCGGCGGGCAGGTGAGCCTTGCCGGAAAGACGGCAGCGGATTTCTTCGGTAACCTGTCCTATTCGCAGATTCTGCCGCTGCTCGGCATGGCTGAGGAGGAGCGCGAGGAGCTTGCCGAGGAGCACGATCTGCCGAGCATGTCGAGCCGCGAGATTGCGGCGCTGGTCAAGGAGCGGGACGAGGCCAAGGCGGAGGCGGAAAAGGCGGTGCGTGAGAACGATGCCGCGCAGGCGGCACTGTCCGTTGCCGAGGAGACCCGCGGCAAGGCTATGCGCGAACGGGATGAAGCTGTGCGAAATGCCGAGAATGCCAAGGAACGGGCGGACGAACTGCAGGAACAGCTTGACGCGATCGAGGACAAGCCCGCCGATGTGCGCGAGCTGACCGAGGAGGAACTTGAGGAAATCCGCGAAAAGGTACTCGCAGAGAACGCCGAAGCGGCCAAGGCGGCAGAGGAACGCGCCCGCGCTGCCGAGGAAAAGCTGGACAAGGTGAAGAACCCTGCGGCGCACAAGGTCAATTTTCTGTTTGGCGAGGTGCGCGGACTGGTCGAACGACTCGAGCAGGCGCTTGAGGAGCTGCAGCAGACGGATGAGGCCGCCTGCGAGAAGTTCGCAAAGGTGATTGCGGACTGGCTGCGCAAGGAAGGGGATCGTCTGGCGTGAAGAAGAAAGGCAAAGGCAAGCCGCGGGGCATGAATTACGCCGATGTGCTCAAGGCGCGGCGGGATCGCTTGCAACTGGCGATGGATGAGGCGGCGCTTTTGAACGTCGAGCAGAGCATGCAGCGGTATCTCTGGCTGATGGCGGTCAGCCTGCACGATGCTTACGGCTTCGGTCCGGAGCGCCTGCAGAAGTTTTTCGAGGCGTTTCAGGAGAACTCGGACGAGCTTGCGAAAATGCGGGCAGAGGTAGACGACGATTACGCCTTTGAAAAGCTGCGGCTGCGGGCGGAGGACGTCAGCCGGATGGATATTCGTTATTACGGGAAACTCAAGATTGATTAGGAGGAACTGATACATGAATGCAAAGAGAGCGGCAAAGCTGATGCAGATCGCCCATTATTACGGCGAGGAAAAGCAGGTCTGCAAGCTGATGGAAGAATTGGGCGAGGCTACGAGCGCGGCAAGCGAGGTGCTGATGCTGCTCAGCTATCACGAGCAGGGCGGCAAAAAGCGTGACCTGACCGCGAGACTCGAGCACCTTGCCGGGGAACTGGCCGATGTGGTCAATGTCACTGAGCAGATCATTCAGCTTTTTGGACTGGAAACCGATTTTAAGGTGGCGCGGCACGCGGGAATTCAGAAAACCTTGAAGAGAATCAGAGAGGAGGAACAGGCGAATGAGACACGAGATGAGCCTGCGCGGCGGAATCTTTAACGGCGCTGTCAATCTGTTTGATGACAAACTGCAGGATGTGCTGTTTACGCTGGTGCGGCAGGGACTGTGCGAGGGTGAGGTGACACTCAAGGTTAGCATTGATCTTGCGCGCAAGGAGATTATCGACGAGGACGGCATGCCGCATGATGTTGATCAGCCTTATTTTGCATACAGCTGCACCTCATCTATTACCCAGAAGGATAAGGTCAGCGGCGCAGTGGCCGAGCAGCTTAAACTGCGCAAGGTAGACGGTCAGCTCGAACTGCGCGATCTCGACGAGAACACGCTGTTTGATATTGTGGAGGGTGGTGTTCAGGATGGAGCGCAGCCCGGCAGAGACGGCACACCTGGCTGATTCGCATTACAGCCGGTCGTTCGGACGGCCGCCGGATAATGAAATGCGTGAGTTTATCCGGAACGCCGCCGAGCACGGTCTGACAGCGGACGAGCTGATCAACTGCATGACGGCGGCTGTGGTTACTTATGGTTTTGGCGCCTATGAGCGCGATTATCGAAAGGTTTTCGTGGCTGAGGCGCGGAAGGTTTGGAAGATGAAAAACGGAAAAGAGAAAGCCAGCCCGTGAAGGGCTGGCTTTGAGGACTATTAACTTTATTGCTCTGCCTTAAAGATGAGCGATTCGAAGTATGCGGCAAGTGTGATTTTCTGCTGTGCGGCTGCACGGCGCGCCTTTTCGATGGCGGCGGCGCTGATTGAGAGCGACAGCGGAACGCGGGTATTGTCCTCTTCGTCGATCAGGCCAAAGAGGCTCTGATACTGATCAGCATCGAGGTGCTCTTCGGCCCATTCGCGCGCTTCCTCATAGGTCAGCGGCTCTATTGCGTCCTCTACACCGCGATAGCCTTCGCGGTAAATGAAGTATTCGCCTGTGCGCTTACGGTATAGAGTCTGTCCGTAGTACACATCAGCGACCGAGCCGCGGTCGATCCGGTTCGATACCGCTTTCGCAGTATCGGTGTCGTACAATTTTCCGGTGATAATCTTTTTCATGGTTTTTCCTCCTCTTAATTCTCGGTGCGGTCGATCCACTGCTTGGAATTGGCGTCCCATACTTTATTTGCTCGGAGTGTGCTCATTACGAGATCGTGCAGGTGATCAAAATCGAGCTGACCGCCCATATTGATGACGTGCTCTGCATTTTTGAACTGCTCGCTTTCGCAGCAACAATTCAAAAAACGGCGGACCTCATCGACCTGTGCGTATGTGTAGCCCGCCAGCTTTTCGCCGTGGCCGGCATCGTAGGAGTCCAACTTGCGAATGTAGTTCTCCATATTGTCGAGGTTTGCGAAAGCCTCGTCGAGGATATCATACGCCCAGCTGCACTGCTTTTTGGAACCCTTGGTAAATGTAAGAACTTCTCGGATACTCATTTTTATTTCCTCCTTGATTGGTGGATTCTGTTCCCTTTTCTATGGTTTTATTATATCATAGACTTGCAATGAAGTCAAGCAAAATACAAATTAAAATAAACTCTATATATACAAGAATTGCAATGTATTTTGTGTAATCTGCTATATCTCTGAGCGCAGGCGCGGGAGCCGGCTCGGGGAGCAATATGCCCGCGGTCGGGGATCTTTATGCTTGCATAAGCCAAGGCTGCAGGGCAACCCGGAATAAAGGTGAATTATGTTATATCAAAAACAGGAGTGCAACGGTGCGCTCTATCAGATGTGTTTATATTCCATGGGCACGATGCCGGGCATGTCGCCCAGGCAGAGGGCGGGCAGACGGCGGACAACCGAGAAGGCCAAGCAGGAGATCAACCGGCGACAGCGCAAGTGGCGGCTGATGCAGCTGATCAACGCCAATTTTGTGAGCGGTCGGGATCTGTTTGTTTGCTTGACGTATGCGCCGGAGGCGTCCAGAGCGCGGGCTTTGGAGAAATTCCATGCGAAGATGAAAAAGGCGTATGCAAAGATTGGCCTTAAATACAAGTACATAGCAGTAACAGAGGAGCACGACATGGACGGTGAGCCGGTGCGGCTGCATCACCACCTGATCCTCAGCGGTGCGGCCGATGTGCGGCTGGCCGAGGTGGTGCGTGAGTGCTGGCCGAATGGTCTGGCCGATGTGCGGACTCTGCGCGAGGGCGCGGACTTTTTTGAGGACACCGCCATCTATCTGCTCAAGGAGGACAGCCACAAGGGCAAGGGCGCCCGCCGGTACTCCACCAGCCGCAATCTGACCCCGCCTGCAGAGCCGGTTCGGCTTAGACTGGGCGAGGAGGAGGAGGCCGAAGTGCCGCCCGGCGTGAAAATCATCGAGCATGTACAGAATGCGAACGAGTTCGGCCGCTATGAGGTTATGGTCGGCCGCATTTACAACCAGGCGGCGTTTAGCGCGTGGTGGGCGGCACAGCGGCGCAAGGCTGCTCCCGATCCGTGGGAACGGCTGCGCAGGAGACGGCAAAGAAAAGTTTAAGATATCGGCGGCCGGGTCCGCCTGACAGCCTTGTAGGGGGTCTAACAATTCCCCTGCGGTTTATCGGAGAGGTTCGGACGAATGAATACAGACTGTAATCACATTACTGTTTGTACTCTCTCAAAGGACGGAGCGCGCGGAAGCGCGTAACGGTGACGAGCGCAAGGCGGGAGGCCGATGCGGCAGGAGGTGTATCTGGTGACAAAAGACAGATTGCGGCAGATTGAAAGTCTGGTCTGTGAACTGGAAGAAGAAAGAGAACGGTTTGCGCGGGAGGCTCGGCATCACAAGCGGATCGAGGAGACTTACGGCGTCGGCTGTCTGTTTGGCCGGGATGCACTGGACGCGGCACGCGATCGTCTGCAGGCCATTGAGGCCGAGTGCCAGGATGAGCGCGACACGGTGCGGCAGTGGATCGACAGCGTTTCCGACTCCATGACCCGGCGCGCCCTGCGGCTGCGGTATCTGGATGGGAAGAGCTGGGGCGAGTGCGCCCGGCGGATGGGGTACGCGGATGAGAGCGGACCGAGGAAGCTGGTCGAACGATATATGCGGATGGACTGACGATGTGTCACCCGTCCGCTTTGCTGTGCCCTGCGGTGTAAAAATAGAACATGCCCAAACGGGCAGGTGTGCAGGAGCGCCGAAAAACGTAAAAATAACATGGTTTTCCGCTTTGTTTTACAGTTGTAAAGCAAAGTCAAGAATACAACTTTACAAAACATCAACAAGGAGTGGATAACATGGCAAACGGAGCAAAATTAGCGTATGTGCGCGTATCGACTGAGGAACAGAACGAGGCGCGGCAGGTGGAAGCCTTGAAGCAGTATGACATTGACAAGTGGTTTATCGAGAAGGTGAGCGGCAAGGATATGAACCGCCCGAAGCTGCGGGAAATGCTGGACTATGCCCGAGAGGGCGATACAATCTACATCCACGACTTTTCCCGTATCAGCCGAAGCGTTGCTGACCTGATGACGCTGACCAAGGATTTACAGGAACGCGGCATCCATCTGAAAAGCAACAAGGAGGGCTTTGACACCATGACCCCTATGGGGCGTGCGATGATCGGCTTTATTGCGATCATCAATCAGTTTGAGCGGGAAAACATGCTTGAACGCCAGCGGGAGGGAATCGAGATCGCCAAGCGCGAGGGCAAGTATAAGGGACGCAAAAAAACCGAGATTGCAGACATGGCGGGTGTATATTATGACTGGGTGACACGACACAAGAGCAAGGCAACGCTCGCACGGGAGCACGGCATCAGCAGACCGACCTTAGACCGGCTGCTTAAGGAATACGAGCAGGAGTTTGTTGCAAAATCGAATAGCTGAAAACACAAGCGCTTAGGCGGGCTGTATGGCTCGGCTGAGCGCTTTTTTGCTGTCAGAACAAAGTTGTCCGTTTTGTCCGTTTTTCCCGATTATACTTAAATCCAGAAAAACAAGACACGCGTGGGAGGTGATTGGATGCAGCAGCGCGGGAGTAAGTATGACCAGAAAATCAAAGACGAGGCGCTGGCACTGATTGCGTCCGGCGTGAAAATCTCCAATGCGTCGGTGCGGCTCGGAATCCCCAAGAGCACGTTATCGGATTGGGTACATACCCAGAACGAGAGCGACGAGGACGGTGTGGCTGCACGGCGGGAGATACGCCGCAAGCAGATTGCACGGTGCGAGAAGATCGGGGACAAGGTGCTCCGGGCGCTCGACCGCAAGGCTGAGGCCGCTGCGAAGGACACCCGGACCATCAATGACGGTCTGGCAGTGCTTGAAAAAGCGGCCAAGGACGGCGTGATCGCGCTGAGTGAGGCCGAGGTGGCAAGTCTAAGAAACGTTGTAAGCGATTACACCGGCGTCGGCCTGCGCGAGCTGGCCGGAACCATGAAGGATGTTGCGGCAAGACAGGAAACGCTGGAGTCCCATCTGGCTGAGAAGGAAGAAGCGGCTCCGGAGATCAACCTGCAGCTGACGCTTGTTGATCCGACAAAGGCGGTTAGCGATGAATCTTGATTTTCAGATCACGCCGAAACAGCAGCTGTTTATGGACACGGATGCTTTCGAGGTTCTTTACGGCGGTGCAGCCGGCGGCGGCAAGACGTTTATTCAGGCGCTGGACGCTCTTGTATACGCGCTGCGGTATCAGGGCAGTAGGCAACTAATCCTCAGACGCACGTTTAAGGAACTCGAACGCTCCATGGTGCCGCAGACGATGGAGTTGTACCCCGCCAGTGTGGCAAGCTACAACACAAGTAAACACATTTGGAAGGTTGGCAAATCAACCATTGAGATGGGATACATTGCAACCGAGGGCGATGTGCAGCAGTACCAGTCCGCCGAGTATGACGTGATCCGGTTCGACGAGATGACGCATTTCACCGAGAGCATGTACACCTACATGATCTCTCGTGTGCGTGGCACGCGGCCGTTTCCGAGACACGTCAAATCGACCGCTAACCCCGGCAGCGTGGGACATACCAACGCCAAGAGCCGGTTTATCGACATTGGCGCTCCGATGGAGGTGCACCGCTGCGAGGGCGGCACGCGACTGTTTATTCCGGCAAAGCTGGAGGACAACCCGTTTCTGCTGACCAAAGACCCGCAATACGAGGAACGTATGAAAAACCTGCCGCGCGAAATTTACATTGCGCTGCGTGAAGGCAACTGGGATTACTACGTTGGCCAGTATTTCACCGAGTTCAAGCGGGAGCTGCACGTTGTTCGTCCGTTTGAGATTCCGGCATGGTGGAGACGGTATGTTGCGATCGACTACGGCCTCGACATGCTGGCGGCGTACTGGATCGCGGTGGATGAGAACGATTATGCGGTGGTTTACCGTGAGGTTTACCAGCCTGACCTTATCATTCCGGAGGCGGCCAAGCGACTGCTGAACGCAAACTGTAATGACGATATCACGGCATGGTTCGCGCCAAAAGACCTGTGGAACAGGCGGCAGGAGACCGGCAAGAGCGTATCCGACTTGTTTGCGGAGTACGGTCTGTATCTCTCCAAGGTGAGCAACGGCCGTGTGGCCGGATGGTACGAGCTCAAGCGCCGGCTGCAGCCTGTGCCCGATGTGGATGGTACACTCAGACCGAAATTGCAGATTTTTGATACCTGCTTGAATCTCATTCGCACACTGCCGGGCTTGCAGCACGACGAGAAGAACCCTAACGATACGGCAACCGAGCCGCACGAGCTGACGCACGGACCGGACGCGATCCGGTATTTCTGCGATGGATGCCCGCTGCCTGCGGAACTGCCGAGAGTAAGAGACGAGGATTATCTATCAACTGAGGAGGAAATGGGAAATGTATTTAGCTATTAGTGTCGTTGCGGTGATGTGTGCTTTTCTGGCTGCTGTGCAGACCCGAAACGCCAAGCGCTTGGGCGCGGATTTGCGGCAAAAAACCGTGGAAGCGGAATCCTTTCAGCTGACTGCGCGGACGATGGAGGAACGCCTGCACACTGAGGAGGCGGCGCGCATGCAGCTTGCGGACCGCATTACCAAGGTGGAGACCGCCCTGCGAGAGAGTGAGGACACGGCCTGCCGTCTGCGGCAGGAGCTGCAGACCGAGCGCAGGAAGTACAAGGATCTGCAGGCAGAACTCGACTCCACCAAGGATGCACACGACGCGGCAATCAGCGCGATGTGGAGCGCCCGCAACGAGGTTGATAATCTGGGGCAGGAGAACGGTAAGCTGACCGAGGCGCTGAACACCGAGCGGGAGACCGCAAAGCACTGGAAAGAGGAATTCAACAAGGAACAGGCGTACCGCCTGAGCACCGAGGGCCGCATTATGCGCGAAGTCAACAATCTACTCCGCTATGACGGCACCGCCCACGGGCAGGAGGATTTGAGCGATGAATGAGCAAAAAATCACGCTCACGGCTGACAGGGTGCAAGCCGAGTACGAAAAAGGTGTGCAGTACAACACCGGTATCGGGCTGTACGAGAACGTAAAACAGTGCGAGAACTTTGTGGAAGGGAAGCAGTGGGAAGGACTCAAGAGTAAGAACCTGCGGCCGATCACGATGAACGTTCTCGACCCTATCGTACATTACAAGGTGGCACAGATCGTCTCGAACGATGTGGATCAGGAAGTTGAACCGTTTCTGCCTGATGAACAGGCAGAGTTTGCGGCGAAAATCCTTGAGCAGAGCATTGATCGCGTAGTCGAGAGGACGAAGATCAAGAGCATGCACCACATGGTCCTGCGCGACGCCTGCGTAGATGGTGACGCGGCGCTGTATTTTTACTTTGACGCAAGCAAGCAGTCCGGTTTGGGCGGTGTGCAGGGAGAAATCTCTGCCGAACAGGTCATGAACACGAACATTTTGTTCGGAAATCCGTCTAATGCGAACGTGCAGGAGCAGCCGTACCTTATCATTGTGCGGCGCAGACCGGTTTCTGAAATCCGCAAGGACGCGAAGCGGCTCGGCTGCAAGGAATGGGAGACCATTGAGGGCGAGTCGGATGGATTGTACAAAGGCGATGACGAGCAGAATAACAGCGACAGTCTCGGCAACGAGCTTGTGCGGTTCTGGAAGTCCGAGGACGGCAGGGTACATTACTGCCGCTCCTGCGGGCGCGTGATGATCGAGCAGGATGTTGCGACGGAAATGACACTCTATCCCGTCGCGTACATGAGCTGGAAGCCGAGAAAGAACTGCTATCACGGCGTGATGGAGATCAAACCGCTCATCAACACGCAGATTGAGATCAACAAGCAGTGGACGGCGCTTGCGCTCATGCTGCGGAATAATGCGATGCCGAAATTGGTATACAACCGCAATAAGTTCCCCAAGGGCTGGGACCCGGATGCGACTTCTATCGGCGTGACCGGCGACGTGAAGGACGCGCTTACCGGCGTTGCAGGCTCGATGCCGATTCCGACCGAGGCCACAGGCATTACGTCCACCATGACGGACGCGCTCAAGAGTGTAGCCGGCGCGAACGATGCCGCACTCGGCAACGTGAAGAACCCGGAGAACAGCAGTGCGATCGTAGCGGTACAGACCGCGAACGCCGCGCCACTCGCGCTGACCAAGATCGCCTATTATCAATTTGTCGAGGACTACGAGCGGGTGTTGATCGACATGATGCACGCCTATTACGGGATGCGGCAGGTCAAGATCACGGACGAGGCGACAGACCCGGAAACCGGTGACACGCAGGAGCAGACCCGCGTGGAGATGTTCGACTTCTCCACGCTGCCGGTCGAGGCCCTCGACCTAAACATCCATATCGGCGAGGCAAGCTACTGGTCGAGGATTCTGCAGGTATCCACGCTTAATAATCTGCAGACGGCAGGCGTTATGCCCAATATGGTTGAGTTCCTTTCTCGTATGCCGGAAGGCTCGGTTAAGGATCAGGAGGGACTTGTGGAGGCTGCAAAGCGTGTGCAGCAGCAGGCCAGCATGCAGCAGGCATTACAGCAGGGAGGTTTAACGAATGGATAACACGAATGAGAGCAAGGCGGAGCGCTTTGTAAGGTTGGCAGAGCCGCGCGTTTCGCGTGCGTGCAAGGCGATCAGCCTGATCGGCCATCTGGCGGCAAGCTCGTATGAGTACACCGATAAGCAGGTTGAAAGCATGTTTGCGGCGCTTCAGGATGAGCTGAACACACAGAAGGCGAAGTTCACCAAGAAGGGAACGGACAGACCGTTCCGGTTTTGAGGGAGGTACGGCATGAAAAAGTTATTTATTTCTCAGCCGATGAAGGACAAGACCAACGATGAGATTGAACGCGCGCGTGAGCGTGCTATCCGCGAAGCGACTGAATATATCGGTGAGCCTGTCGAAATCATCGACTCCTTTTTTAAGGATGCACCGCACGACGCAAAGCCACTTTGGTTCCTGGCTGAGTCTATCCGGCTTATGGCAGATGCGGATCTCGTTTATTTCGCCAAGGGTTGGAAGGACGCACGCGGCTGCATGATCGAGCGCGAATGTGCTGTGCAGTACGGCGTTCCGATTCTCGAACCTGATTATTGATTTTTCTGTTCCGGCGTTCGGACGGGCGGGAGCTGACCTCACCCGCCCCATTGATTCCCCTTATTTCTTTCTGATGGCGGGCACCCTCGTTCGGGTCGAGGGCGTCCGTCCGAGCGCCGGAACACGATATTTTCCTGCACTGCGGCGGGCGTGGGATTCTCGCCATATTATCCCGCGTCCGGGTTACGCATTCCCCGTGCGTGCAAGGATACAAGCGGGTGCAGTACCAGCGGAACGGTGCTGCGTCCGCCGGAGTGCAGGAACGCACGATAAACACACGGCAATGAGACGCAAGTCTTTTGCATATAGGAGGATTGTCTAAATGGATTGGAAAACCAGCAATCATATGGACGGAAGTGAGATCCGTGACAGTATCGATTTACAGTATTTTGCCGAGGACGGCAATACATCCGACACCGGCGCGGACATGGACGGCTTTGACGAGAGCGAATTTCTCGCCGCCCTCGAAGGCAGTGACGCGGAAAACCAGCGCGGCACGAACGAGGGAAACGAGGAAAACGTGCAGGACGGTGCGGAAGACCAGCGCGCCGAAGAGCAGCCCGAGGAGCCGGAGAATCAGCCGCCAGAGGGCGGCGAAGTACCGCCTGAGACGGTGGAACAGCTGGTGCAGACCGTGCCGCTCGTCTACAACGGACAGCAGATTATGCTGCCTGCAGATGCAGTACAGGCGCTGACCGGTGCGCTCGGTGCGAACCCGGTCGAATTGCTCCAGAAGGGCATGAATTATGACCGCAAGGCCGAGCGGGAAATGCGCGTACTGGATCAGTACGCCGAGGCCGCTGGCATGAACCGGCAGCAGTATCTGGAACAGCTGGAGGGCGCACGCAATGAGCAGCTGCTTTCGGCAGAAATTGAGAAGTGTCGCGCAGAGTTTCCGGAAACCCCGGATGCGGCGCTTAAAGCAATCGCCGAGGGCCGCATGGCTTCCCAGCGTGCAGCCGCGGCACAGGCCGCCGAACAGCAGCGCGCACAGCTTACCGCCATGCAGCAGAGAATTGATCAGACCGTTGCACAGGCACGGCAGGAGGCCAATGAAAAGGCTTGGGACGAATACGAGGTACTCGCAGGCGTTCACAAACCGGAGGACATTCCACCGAGAGTGATGGAGCTTGTGCAGACTGAGGGCATGACCCCGACGGCTGCGCACTGGCGTTACCAGTCTGAGCTTGCACAGCAGCAGGTCCAGATCGAGAAGAAGAACAACATGAACAAACAGATGAGCCCCGGCTCCATGGGTGGAGCGGGCGAAGAAGCCGGATTTGACGCGGATTTTAAGCGTGCATTCGGCTATTGAGAAAGGAGTTATAATTTATGCCTACTGATTTCCATGATGGTCATAATCTTGCCAGCAAATTTGCGGGCAGCTTTGAAAAGCAGTGGAACGCGCAGTCTTACGTTAAGCCGCACACCAACGGCAACCTGAATTTTGACGGCGTGGACACCCTCGAAGTGTATGTACCGACCACTGTGCCGTACCATGAGTTTGACCGCGATGCGGCGGCAAACCGCTACGGTGACCCGAAGAACATCATCCCGAATTCCCACCGTTACCGTATGATGATGGACATGGCATATACCGGTGTCATCGAGCTTGGCTCCGCCAAGAGCCGCACGATCGGCACCGCAACCGGAGAGTGGATCAAGAATGAGAACGAGTCTGAAGTGATCCCGTATGAGGACCGCTATGCGCTCAAGAAGTTTGCAAACCTCGGCACGATCAAGGAGGCAGGCTCGCTGACAGGCGACACCGCGCTTGCAGCGCTCGAAAATGCACGCCGCGAGTTTGTAAACAAGCGCGTACCTAACAGCAACCGTGTTGTCTGGGCATCTCCTGAGTTTGTCGGTCTGATCGCCGAGAGCAAGCAGTTCACGGAAATTGAGAAGCTGACCGTGGATGCTGTACGCATGGGTGAGCTCGGTCAGTGCAAGACCTTCCGTATTATTGAGGTTCCCGAGGATATCATGCCGACAGGCGTGCATTTCCTCGCCGCACACCAGTCCGCGCTTGTACAGGCGGACAAGCTGAATGAACTCAAGATCCATAGCAATCCGCAGGGCTATTCTGGTCCGCTGATCGAGGCGCGCAACCTGTTTGACGCCTTTGTAATCGGCTCTCTGGCTAAGGGCGTATACTCCCTGGTCGAGACCGGTAAAAAGCAGGCGTGCTCTGTCAAGATCGCGTCGCACACTGCAACGATCACCGCAGCAGGCGCAAGCGAGATCAAGTATACGCTGGACGGCTCGGACCCGCGTTTCTCCGCAAAGGCGAAGTCCGTGGTAAACGGCTCGGTAACTACTACCGCAGGCCAGACCATCAAGGTTGTTGCTTTCGGTCCGGACGGCACCTTTACCTCGGATGTGGCTGAGGCTACCGACAACTAAAACCCATGAGGGCGGGCGGCTGCCCGCCCTCTTTTTGTTAGGAGGTGAGAGCGTGGCGACGACTATTAAACGCATTTATACGCTGGCACTGTCGAAAATTATTGAAGCACCCGGCACGGATGTCGATTACGACAGCTATTCGCCGCCGCTGCTGGACAGCCTGCTTGTGGAGGCGCTTCCGTATGAGAATGCCATCCGCGCACAGCGCGGTGACGAGGAGCTGACAAGCGCGCCGGAGATCACGACGATAGACAGCACGGCGCTCGACTGGGACGACCGGATCACGCGCGTTGCGCTGCCGTGGGGACTGGCTGCGGCACTGCTGTTCGACGATGAGAACCGTAAGGCGGAAAGCGTGATGTTCCGGAATGAGTTTGTTTCGGCGCTCGAGGACGCTGCGCCCGCTGTGCCGGATTACGGGGAGGAGTAAGCTATGCCGCGTAAGGTTACGGTGCCGGATTTCACGGAATCCGAGGAAGGCACCAAGCATTATAAGCGCTTCAAGGGTTTGGATTACTCAACCGACGAGACCCAGATCGATGACTCACGCTCGCCGCGTGCGGTAAACGTTATCGCAGACGAGGGCGGCTTTCCCGAGCGGCGCTATGGATGGCGCACGCTGCTGCGGTTTACAGATGCGGACGGCAAGCCTGTTCCTGTCGCCGGTATTTTTCCCTATGAGAACGACAATGACGAGGAAAACCTGACGCTCATCGTCCATGCGGGCAGCAAGCTGTATGCTGTAAAGCTCGATGCAGACTACAAGGAAGTAAAGGACAGCCGCAAGGAGCTGCTGGACAAGCTGAACAGCGGCGGCCGCAGCCAGGGCTTTTACATGCACGGCAAGCTGTTCATCCTGACCGGCGAGCACTACGTTGTTTATGACGGCAAAACCGCCGTACACGCGACAGACGATAACGCCTACTGTCCGCTGACCAGCTATCAGCGCAAGGCGACAGGCGGCGGCGAGACCTACGAAAACGTTAATATGCTGTGCAAGTGGCGCAAGAACCGCTTTATCGGAGACGGCACAAGCACGACCTATCAGCTGGACGTGACCGGCATTGACAAGGACTGCATGCCGACGGCGGCCTATCTAAACGGCAGTGCAATTACTGTGAAAAGCTACGATGCGGAGAAGGGCACGGTGACGTTTGAGACAGCTCCGAGCGCGCCGGAGAACGCCGGTATCTCCAATTTTGAAGTGAAGTTTGCCAAGACCACCGAGGACCGGAAGAAGGTGCTCGGCTGCACCATCTTTGCGATTTACGGCATGGACGGCAGCAGCAACCGTGTTTTTGTTTCCGGTAACAAGGAGCACGCGGCTATGGAATGGTTTTCCGGCCTGTCTGACCCGACCTATTTCCCCGACATTAACTATTCTGTCGTGGGTTCGAGTGATTTTCCGATCATGTGCTATCTGAAAGCACAAGGTGAATTACTGCTCATCAAGAAGGACAACCGGCAGGAGGGCACGATCTGGCACCACTCGGGTGCAATGCTGAACGATGTGGCAACCTTTCCGCTGAAAGAGGGCGTGCCGGGTTACGGCGCGATTGCCAAGTATTCCTCGGCAAACCTCAATGACGATCCGCTGTATCTTTCGCCGCGCGGTGTATATGCGCCGACTACGACGTATTACAACAACATGCAGGTGCGGCAGTTATTCTGCCGGTCGAGGCGTGTCAACCCCAAGCTGTGCAAGGAGCGCAGACTCGCGGACGCTGTAGCCGCCTGCTGGCGCGGCTGGTATGTGCTTGTGATAGACGGCTGCGCGTATGTGGCAGACGGCAATCAGGACAAGGCAGACAACGGGTATGAATGGTACTACTGGACGAACGTGCCCGCAAAGGTGCTCTGTTCACACGAACAGGCGCTGTATTTCGGCACTGAGGACGGCAGAGTTTGCCGGTTTAATGACGATCTTGTAGACGAGAACAATGATATTATGATGAACGCGTTCTCGGACGACGGCGCGGCCATTCACACCGAGTGGGCTACCAAGCTCGACACGATGAACACGCCGATGATACTGAAAACTATGCCCAAGCGCGGCAGCGGCGTACACCTCAAGGCGTACACGCGCAGTGCGGTTGAGATTTGGGTGCGGCTTGAGACTGACCACGGCACGCTGATGAAGCGCGTGACGGCAGACCGGCTGAATTTTCACTACATCGGATTTGAACGCTTTCCGTTCGGAACGGTAGTAAACTCCATTATTCCGTTCCTGTTCAAGCGCAAGGGCTGGAAGGCGATTCAGGTCATTCTGCAGTCCGACACGGTGGACGAGGGCTTCGGCGTGCACGAGGTTGTCATTCGGTACTTTATCGCAAAGTACGCAAAGAGACAGTGAGGTGAGGACATGACGTTTGATGAAAGCAAAATTTCAGCCGAAAAGGCGGCAGAGACCGGCGTGCAGAGCCAGCCGGACGCGCTGACCGGCTCGGCCGAGGAAAACAAGAAGGTTTTTGATCTGCTGCCGCTGCTTATTATCGAGAGGCTTAACAAGCTGATCGAGGCATTGCAGGCCGCAAACAGCGCCGGACAGATCGGCGCCGCGGCGTTCCCCAACGTGGCCGGCTGCTCGGTTCAGGAGCAGCTGCAGATCATTCAGAAGAACCTCGAGGACTACCGGGACGCGGTAAAGGTGAACGGCGCGGAAAACGTCGGCATGACACCGTTTGACGGCGTGAACGCAAACACCGTGCAGGCGGCGCTCGAGCAGCTGCAGGCAAACCTTGTGCAGTATATCAATACTGTTAAATCCGCAGAGGGCGCGGGCAGGGTCGGCATTACGCCGTTCAAGGGCGTGACGAGCGGGACCGTGCAGGCTGCACTTGAGGAAATCCGCAGACAGATCGACGATGTAACGGCGGGCGTTATCCCGGACTACGGCGTCACCACTATCAAGCTGGCGCTGCAGGCCGTGACGGCGGACAGGCTGGCGCAGGATGTGCTTGATATGATCGAGGCCGCAGAGCCGGCACGCAGCACCAACGAGCTGGACGATTACACAATGGAGACCGGCCGCTTTGTCAACGCCGGTGCGGGATGGAACACCTTCCGGTTCCGGCATGCGTTTGAGGGCGTGCCGGTCCTGACGGTGACGCCGAAGGAATTCAGCGGTTTTTGCGAGATTAAGAACGTGACTGCGGAAGGATTCCTCTATTGCCTGCGTCAGCCGAGTTTGCAGGGCGGCAGTGCGACGAAGGGCACGGTGACAACGGCTACCGGCTATATCGGCTCGGACACCGGCTCGTCACCCAGTCACAGTCAGATCACCTATGTTTCCGGTGTGACGCTGCCGCAGGTCGTTCTGCCGACGCTCGGCACGATTACAACGGCAGAGAAGATCGAAATGGATTATATCGCTATTGAGTTTGGAGGTGACGAGTAATGCTCAAGAAGATTCAGCAGGATTTCAGCTATTACTCGCATGAGTTTAAGGATAACTACCGAAAAGGCGTACACCGTCTGCGCACCATCCTTGCCAGCAGGGCACAGGCACAGGCGTTTGTAAGCAATGCGGGCGGCACTGCGGTGGTGCTCGGCTATGAGCCGAGCGCGCCGGATAAAAACGCACAGGAACTGTATGCGCTGCTTGCGGCTTCGCCGTATATCGACGATGCGGTGCAGACGTTTTTGGGGAGCATTTACGAGGCGGGCGCGGAAAGCCAGGATGCGATGTATTCGGATAGTGCCCGCTGTCTGGAAATCCTGCACGATCCAGTAATGGCCCGTGCCGCAGGCGCAGGCGCGGTAAGCGCCGGAAAATGGATCGCAACTCTGGCGGGACAGAGTTGCAATTTGTACAGGGATATGAACGCGGTTGCCGCCAGCGATATCGCTATGACGGCAGTGGCTGCAAGTGAGACTGCAATGGCGGCTGTCGTCAGCAACGCGACGGCGCTTAACGCTGTTGTAACTTCTCATGTTGCACTCAATGCTGTTGCCGCAAGCGAGACTGCGATGGCGGCTGTCATCGGCAACGCAACGGCGCTCAATGTTGTTGCAACCTCTCAGGCTGCGATGAACGCGGTAGCTGCAAGCGAAACTGCTATGACGGCGCTCATTGCAAACACCGCAGCGTTCAATACGGTGGTGACTTCTCATGTAGCGATGAACGCGGTAGCTTCGTCCTATGTGGCTGTGGCCGCAGTCTACGAGAGCGCGGTTGCGGTTGAAGCTGTCAAGGCAAATGAAACAGCCTGGGCTACCCTTACGGGAGCGTCCAGCGCAGTTATGGGCAAGGCCGCGGCGAAGCTGGCCGGTTTGAATCCGGCGGACTATGCCGACATGACGGCGATTGCGTCGTCCTCGACCGCTATGACGGCTATTGCATCGTCCCAGACCGCTATGGCGGCTATTGCATCGTCCCAGACCGCTATGGCG
>OGYI01000474.1_pt1 | contig 49964 bp, 51 predicted proteins | sample 1576521 | NCBI WGS metagenome assembly OGYI01 (sample SAMEA3541484, study PRJEB24748) | human gut metagenome | biome: human gut; feature: human-associated habitat; material: faeces | place: China | collected 2012
TTACACCATCGCGAATGATTTTGGCAGGATTCTCTTGATACGCCTGCACGCCTTCATGCAAGCGTTCAACAGCGTTGGTGAGATTTTCAAAATTCGTATTGTAACGGTCCAGCAAGCAAATCCCGTCCTTCTCTATGTTTTGAAGCAATGCGGCATCGGTGTGTTCGCTGACAAACACCAGATCAACTGAATACAGCGAGTCCAAATCGTTTTCGACAGCATCGCTGAATTGCGCGCGTTGCTGCGGCGTGCATCCACAGATTGCGAAATCATAATCACTGCGAGCGTGATGATCACCGCGGGCACGCGAACCGAATAATATCAGTTTCGGCACTCCACAACGGTGCGCTAACTGTTTTACCTGTTCGATTGTCTTATCCATTAGCGTCACCGTCCTTATTATTTTCATTATACCATACTTAAAGGAGAGATACACCATGAAGATTGGATATATCCGCGTCAGCACTGAGGAGCAGAACACAGCTCGACAGGAAGTTCTGCTGCGCGAGCTCGGCGTTGACGAGGTTTTCATCGACAAGGCGAGCGGCAAAAACGCGGACCGCCCGGAGCTTACCCGCATGATGAACTACGTTCGGCGCGGCGATACCGTGATTGTTGAGTCAATCAGCCGTTTTGCGAGAAACACGCGCGACCTGCTTGACCTCGTGGAACGGCTGACCGAGAAACAGGTGGAATTCGTCAGCCGCAAAGAGGCTATCGACACAACCACGCCAACAGGAAAATTTATGCTCACCGTATTTGCAGCAGTCGCGGAGCTCGAACGCGAGTATATTCTCCAGCGCCAGCGCGAAGGTATCGCCATCGCCAAGGAACAGGGCAAGTACACCGGCCGTAAGCCGATGCCTCTGCCGGACAACTTCGAGCGGGTCGTTGCGCGATGGCGTGCAGGAGAGATTACCGCGGCTGAGGCCATGCGGCAGACTGGGCTGAAGCCTAATACCTTTTACCGAAGATGCTCCAAGGTTTCTTCTGCATCTCAACATATCTAAATGCGAGTGAATTCTATAAAACGAGCGCAGACATTTCTGTCTGCGCTCGTCAGATGATGTATGGGGATTTTACTGAATCAGCCATCGATAATCCTGTCGTCTGTCAATCACATATTCAACAAAGACCTGTTCTCCCTTGATCTGATAGATGTGCATATACCATTTGCCAAACACCATTTTGCTGTACCTTTCTGTTGTGAAAACGCTCGAACGCAAGATTGGATATTATACTCAAATGGCACTTTATCTTGAATCTCAAGAAAAATACAGCTGGGTCTCTCGTGATTGAGAGGCCCGGCTGCATTGTGCTTATATGTCGGCAGCGCAAAACAAGTTTTGCTCATCTATACTCCTGGATTATATTTGATCTCGCCGTCCACACGGGAGAATTTGCTGAAGAACTCCTCCCAGATACGGAAGCTCATCTCGGTCATGGTCGCATGCGGCATGTAGTCTACCCAGGTATAGTTGACCATCGGTGCACCGTCCTCGCGAGCATAATGCAGATCGTGCCAGCGACCGTTTACCTGCCAGCCGTCTTCCCAGTTTTCGGGAATTTCGGGTGTCAGATGGTTGTTGCCGCGCCAGATGCGGATGCTGTCACCGGTGGCGTTGTCGATTTCCGGTACTGCAGGCAGCAGCCATGGCTCCTGCTCGCCACCGAACATCCAGATTGGAATTGGACAATCCTTGCGGTTACGGATTTCCGGCAATACGCGGATATCCATACCAAATCCCTGGAACAGCACACCAGAGCATGGTGCCGCTGCTGCGAACACCTCCGGCATAGTCATGGCAAGCACCTGCGTCATTACCGAGCCATGTGAATGACCGGTCGCGTATACGCGGGTACGGTCGATAGCATGGTCTACGCATACCCTTTCGAGCAGCGTGCGGAAGAACAGCAGTTCATCTGGACCATTCGGTGCGGTATGCATGAAATTCCACGCCGGCAGAGCAACATTATCCGGACTGCTGGCCACTGTGGTCGCTTCCATGGTTCCGGGTGTTGCGGTCGGATGTACAAGGATGAAGCCATGCTTGTCAGCTACCTTGTACCACTCCGAGTTGCCGCAGTAGATTTCTGCCGAGCAGGTATAGCCGTGCATCGCAAACACCAGAGGAACCGGCTTTCCCGGATTCTGCTTGACCTGTTCCGGCACATAAACGTACCATTCGCGCATCCAGCCGCCGATTTCCTCGCAGTGGTATTCCATGCCGAGATCGGCTACCGGATCCTTTGTCACGCGCAGGTCGCCGCCTGGGCCGCTCATCCAGCGGCGCTGCCGATAGAGGAAATCCTTCCAAATACGGCGCAGCAACAGATTGGCGTAATCGGCTGAACCGCCGGGAATAGTGCTCGTGCAGACGCGGAATGCTTCCTTCTCCTGATTGGGCGCATAGGGAGGCTCAACCGAACGAATATATGTTACCGTATCCGGCAAAGTCTGTTTACCATCTTCGGTGATGCCGCAGGAACGCTTCCAGTAGTCTGCGGTGCCGTTGTCTGTGCCGACCGGGCTTTCTGGATCGTTAATCACCCATGCAGGCATCGGGATATCGCTTTTTTTGAGGTTCAGACGATGTGTTTCGTCGATAAAGCCATCCAGATTGGTGCAGAAGTCCTCTGCCGCGGCCTGGCGGTAATTCTCGTTCAGCTGCGAGCCGCCGACCGTTGCCACGCCTGCCCATACCGCCGGATTATACATCGCGGCCATATTTGCCAGCACACCGCCTTCGCGGCAGCCGGTCAGGTAGAACTTGGCTTCGTGTACGCAGAACTTGAAGCGCTGCGCACCGGCGAGATACACCTGCTCGATATAGACTACATCGCCGTCCGGCTTGCCGTATGCTTCGTCTGTGTTCCACACACCGTTCTCCGGCTCGAGAAAGAATACGATCAGCTTTTCCTTGGTCTCCTCGGTGTCCGCAATCATGCGCCACCAGCTGTCGCGCCAGAGATCATCGGCGGTCTTGCCATTCTCCGGCAGGATAAACACGCCTGCCGTCGAAGGACGCGCACCCTTCGGAATATACACCAGATAGCGACGTTCTTTTCCACCAACCGTTACTTTTTCTTCAAATGTACCCTGATAGAGCGGCTTGAGCGGGTCTTTCGGGTCTACTTCATATTGATAGTTCTGATACATTGCGATTCTCCTTGTCAGTCTGCCTGCTTGAGCATACCCTTGTTCTCCATGTCACGAATCATGCCGTCATAGTTTTTCTCCAGCTTGTACGCCAGCATCAGCCCGATAATAATCGCCCAGGCAAATACCGTGCCCCAGATGTACAGATTCTCGACCATTGCTACTGCGGACGGGATTTCCTGCGCCAGACCGGTAAAGCCGGACTTGTCCATCAGCTGACCGATAATTGCACCGGTGATGCCGCCGCCGAATTTCTGGCCGACCGTTGCAGCGCTGAAAATGAGAGCCTGTACGCGAACGCCGGTCTTCCAGTGGCCGTAGTTGACAACGTCAGCCATCATGGTAAATACACAGCCGAACAGCGGGGCCTTGCCGATGCCGCGGATTGCAGCAACAGCGGCAACAAACGCCGGATTTGCCGGGACCGCCAGCAGCGTCAGCTGAGCGACCATGGTCAGAATTGCACCAGCGAGAACCAGATTGCGCTTGCCGAACTTCTTGATGAACGGCGCGAGAATCATGATAACGACTACCTGCGGGATGTTTTCCGCCAGATTGAGCACGCTGTAATATTCGTTGTTGCCGAGAATGTACTGCGCGTAGTAGGTTGCAACCGTGCCGTTGACGGTCTGGTAAACCGCAAGGAACAGGGATGCGAACAGGATCATAAGGAAGTACTTGTTGTGAATGAGTGCGCCAAAGCGAACGCTTGCCGGCAGCTTTTCTGCTTCCTGTGCTGCCTGGGTGTTGACGCGTTCCTTGGTGCCGAAGAAGCACCAGAGAAGCAGGCCGATAGCGACTACCGAGTAGATGAGCGTTACCTTGATCCACGCCGCCTGATCGCCGCCCATGCGGTTGATGATGGGCAGGGAGGCCGCAGAAACGATCATGTTGCCAATCGGCGACATCGCCATGCGGAACAGGTTGATGCGGGCAAGATCCTGCTCGTTACTGGTCATCAGCGGAGCCATTGCGCCGTAGGGCAGATTCAGTGCAGTGTAGACAACCGTTGTACACAGGTTATAGGTGATGAAAATGTAGATGGCCTGCACAGCCGCTGTTGTATTTGCGGGCAGACAGAACAGCGCTACGGCGGAAATGCCGTACGGAAGTGCCATCCAGAGCACCCACGCTCGGCCTCGTCCGTGCTTGGAATGCACCTTGTCCATGATGAGGCCGATCGCCACATCGGAAATACCGTCAAAAATACGCGAAATGAGCATTATCATACCGACCATAGCCGCCGATACGCTCATGACGTTGGTGTAGAAGTACGTGATCAGACCGCTGGTGAGTGCGAATACTACGTTGCATGCAACATCGCCCATACCGTAGGAGATCTTTTCAAAGATGCTGGTTTTTACATTTGTGCTTGCATTGCTCTGCACAGTCTGTCTTGTTGCTGCCATGTTTTTCTCCCCTTTTCTTTTTCTTTCTTATGTGAGCGTTTTCCTGCAGGTCTGCTCGTTTTCATGCTTACAGTTTACTCGCAAATGCGGAGAAGGAATACAGAAAAGCCGGAATATCGCTCCCGATATTCCGGCGGTTTCTCTGCGTGACAGAGTATTTCTGTATGATAGAGTTCAGTTTTTCGATATCAGACTGCAAAAATGGCGGATTTCCTTGCGCGGGTATCTTATCCATCCCGCTTTTTCAGCACAATCAGACGTACCTCATGCGGCTCCAGTTCCGTCTGCAGGTGTAGCGCACCTGCGGTATCCGTATCTCGAATTTTACAGAGCGGCTGTGCCATATCGTTTAAGTAGTTTAAATCCTCCGGCGTCATGACTCTGGGCGCTTCCATTTCCAGCCATTTGTCAAATGTTGAGCCTGCCGACCGGTTGAGCGTCCAGCTTTCCTGCCGATATACACCCGGGTCCAATCCGCAGAGTTCCAGCTCGATTTTGAGCCGTCCGTCAACCTCGAACACCTTGTAGGCATCGTGTGGGTCGGTCAGCTTCTGATAGCGGTAGCGGTACAGCGCATCATAATGGCAGTAATGGTACAGATAGACTTGAATCGTGTTTTCGGTTCGGGAGACAAACCATCCCTCACCGGAAGCGATTTTGCGCTCACCGATTCGACCCAGCATCCGCAAGGCCTGATAGCCGGCCTTGGGTATTCCGTTGATAGTAAACAGACCGTATCCGCCATGAAATACGCCGCCCGGTACCAGCCATTCGTCAAGAAAGTCGGTCAGCAGCCAGTAGCCGAGATATTCCGCCTGATCATAATTCTGCAGAACATTTTTGATGAGCCATGCCGCTTTGTAACAGGTATCGCCTGACAGATCACGCTGCCACAGGGTAGAATTCCACTCCTCAACTACAACCGGACAGTCTGCAAAGCCAATTTCCTGTCGGATGCGGTTCAGCCGCTGCAGAAAGTGCAGGGTAAAATTCTTGTCCTTACTCAGCACCGACGGCATCGAGGTCTGTTTAGAGGTAAAATAGAAGAAATCACTATCTTGTGAAAAGTCTTCGTGCGGATAGCATTGTACCGTGATGAAATCCGGCGGACAGCCGTGCTCCTTAACATCGAGAAGAAACCGACGCAGACCGTCCGGTGCAAGTGCAATACCCGGAAAGCATCCGGCACCTCCCAGCTTTAGTTCGGGATCGATCATTTTAATCGTCTGATAAGTCGCTTCAAACATCTTGCAGTAGTCCTCGTGTGACATGACCGGCGCGGTATACTGCAGTCTGCTGTAATTCATCGAAAACACGGTGAATCGCCATTTGCGCACGTTCGCCAGACCGTATTTGTCAATCCAGTGCGACAGGCATGCCTGCACCAACGCCTGCCACTTTTCCGAATCATTGTACATGCTGATACAGATTGCTGGATTGTCGAACACGGTATACTGCGTTTTTGCCAATTTAGACGGCATATAACCGAGCTCCACATACGGAATCAGCCCAATCTCTTGAATGAAGTCGAACAGCAGGTCGGCGTAGGCAAAATTAAACCACGGTGAACCATCCTCGTTTTCCTGATAAATATGCATATCATCATCGAAAATGCCGTGAAACCGAAGATAGGTAAAGCCAATCTCCTTCTGCGCACGACGCAGCTGCTCCTGCACCGAGCCGATCAGACCGTCATGCGCGTAGCCGATGTTCACCATCTGTCGCCAACTCTGGCAAATCGGTTCGCCATCCTGCGTCTCAGGCAGACGAACCGTCTTGCGAATGACAGTCGGTGCACTCTTTGAATACAGGCTTGCGCCGTCTGCATACTGCAGCAGTTCCTGCAGCCAGTCCGAAACATCCTCTTTAGGCGGCTCCGGTGTATCGGCAGACTGTTTCAGCTGCTGACGGTATTTGCCCGGTGTGCACCCGTAGGCTTTCTTGAAAAAGTCGATGAACGAGTTATCGCTCTTAAAACCGTTTCGATAGGCAATCTCGGTTACTGAGTCCGTGCCTTTCAGATCATTGACCGCATGAGACAGCCGCAGATCGACCAGATACTTGGTAAATGTGGTTCCCACATACTTTTTGAACACACGCGAGATATAGCTGTCCGATACATACAGCTGTGCCGCTGTCTCGGACAGGGAAATCGACTGGTTCCACTGCGTATGGATCATTTTCAGTGCGGATTCCAGCAGTTTCAGCGTGTTGATGCTATCTTCCGGCTGAACCGAGTCGGTTGTGAAAAAGCGGCTCCACAGCAGAGAGGCTAGCGATACCGCCTGCCGCTGCAGTTCCACCTGATCAGTCTGCTGAAAATACAGCCGGAACAGTGTCGCACACCGTCTGCGAATGTCCTGCGCGACCGAATCCGTCAGTGTACTGCGGGACAGATAGCAGTCGATCATCTGCCGCTGCGGCCAGTCAGCCTTTTGCAGAATTTCAGGCGAAAGCGTAATCTGTAGTACGCCTGCATCCTCTCCGCTGACAGCGCGGTACAGCGTGAACGGAGATACGGCGTATACCTCGGAAGCACCGATGGTGTAGCTTTCCTGCGCAGTGGAAATCGTGTACTGTCCGTGCAGACCGAAAAACAGCGATACGCCTGCATCCATTGTGATCGAAATATTCTCGTGATGCAGTACACGGAATATGATATGCCCCTGATCCATTGTTCAACGCCTCCTGCCGCAGTGCCTTGCTGATAGCAATAGCATAACACAGCTTCAGCAGATTTGACAACCAGAATTGTTCGGCGGGGGAAGAATTCGTCTTGACAGAACGGCACTCTTCTGATAATATACAACGTATTGTATATTATATAAAAATCTGGTGATATTCATGCAGTCTACCTATATTCTATCTCGAAAGATACAGCAACTATCAAATACCATCACACAGCGGCGCAATCGCGATCTGAAAAAACTTGGTCTGACCGCCGATCAGGCAGACGCGCTTCTGTTCTTCCGCGCCCATCCGGAAAGCGCCGCCGCAGACTTGAAAACGCACCTCAGTGTGACGCATCAGGCAGCACGTGCCATTGTGGAACGCATGGTGAACAAGGGGCTGCTCATCACACGTGTGTCTTCGCATGACGCGCGGTACAAAGTGGTTACGCTTACCGCGCAGGGGGAGGAGCTGCACGAGACCATGCAGCGCAACTGCACCGACTTCGGCGATGTGTTGCTTGACCATATCAGCGCGGAGGAGCGGGATACACTGCTCAAACTCATTACTCAGACGTTGGACAATCTGAAAAACAGCTAAAGGAGAATGCACATGGAAACAACTGCAAGCACCGGTAAGCGTGCCGTTTGGTACATTGTCGGTCTTAATCTGATCGCGGCGGCCGTTGTGATGAACGTGCGCTACAACGTCGGTGTGGCGGCATTCAGCTCGGTTATGTATGCCATTTCGGAGATTTATCGCATTTCACTCGGCACCGCGTCCATCATCTGTTATCTGATTTTTGTAGTGATGCAGTGCATTCTGTCGCGCAGAATTACACTTACTTATCTGCTCGAAATCCCGCTTTTGTTCGCATTCGGCGTGCTGACCGATGTGTACGATTGGCTCATTCCTGTGCTGCCGTTCGCGCTGCCCACGCGGCTGCTTTGCTTTACGCTGACCATGTTTGTCACCGCGGCCGGCGTATTTCTGTGCGTGAAGAGCAAAATGGTGCTCACGCCGACAGACGGTATTGTGAACACCATTTCCGAGGTATTTCATCTGCGGTTTTCCGCGGTCAAGAACTCGTTTGACCTTTCTATGGTTGCGATCAGCGCCCTGCTGTGTATCATCAACCACAGCCCGTTTTACGGCATCGGTGTAGGAACCGTGCTGTCTGCGCTGATGCTCGGACGTATTATCAAGCTGTACGAAGTGCTGTGGCGCATAAAGGCATAACGCAGATTATGTATTTCGTGTTTACATAGTGCAGATATCGCCTTCGCTCCGGTTTTTAGTTATAGATTGAATTATAAGTTTTCTTCGAAAAACTCCATAATTCCAGCTCTTAGCACTCTTCACTCCTGACCAATCTTCACGGCCGGGAGTTGTTTGTTTCTCTATATTCTTGCAATGATCTCTTGCGTCCCAATGGAAGAAATCTATATAATGCAGTAAAGGCAGGTGAGTGCGTTGTATGGTTTTATTGAAACTGCGACGAGTATTCCGTCACTGCTTTCAGCTATGAGCAAGGGCGACGCAATGAAATGGTATCAGCCGGGAACGGATTGCTATCTGAAAGCGAATCGCGTCGATCATGGGCGTGAATATCAGGATGCCATTGCAGAAGTCATTGCTTCGCGTGTTGGTGAACTGCTGCATATTCTTGTCGTGCAATATCAGCTATGCCGCATTCGCATAAATGATGAAACGTTCCTTCTTGGCACAATTTCGCACAACTTCTGTCACAAGAATGAGAGTTTTATCTCGTTTGAAACCATGGTAGAAAGTTCGGATGAGCCAATTCAATGGGCTGTTTCGGCCAAGGATAACTATGAACTTGTCATCGACCTGTTTTATAAATTAACCGGACTGGCTGCGCGAGACTATCTGAATACCATGCTGCTGTTTGATTTCTTGATCTGCAACGAGGATCGTCATCTGAACAATTTTGGCGTTCTCAAGGACGAAACAGACGGTTCGTACCGCTTTCCGCCGTTGTTTGACAGCGGTTATGCACTTGGCTTCATGCAGGCGGAGCATCGGCCGGTCGAACAATATCTGTACTCCTGCAAAGCCAAACCGTTCTCTACGAGCTTTTCCAAACAGCTGCATCTGATAAAACAGCTTCCGAGCGGGATTGTCCTGCCGGACAGCATTCCGGATACTGTATTCGATGGTCTGCCGCTGTCTGCACAGATGCACGACTATTGCAGTACGATTTTGCAGATAAGATTGCAGCAGTTAAAGGAGTATTTTGCATGAAACCTGTTGATTTCACAATCTATTGGAAAGAAACTCCCGTTGTGCAGGTCTGCTATGATGCAATGAAGCAGCCGCAGTTTACCGTGCTCGATCATTCCCATCTGCCTGTTTTGCTGTTCGGCATGGATGGCAAGGCCGTGCCGACAGCCGCGCGGCTGGATAAATTCTTCGCTGATCGGTGTTTCCCGTCAACACGGCAGAATGCCAAAGAGCTGCTCGCCATCGCCGGACTGACGCTCTACCAGCCCAAGCTAATCTGCCGCAAGACACACGGCATTGTCGCTCATGACCACTACTGGATCCGCTGCGCAGATGATCCATCTGACCTCAGCCATGCTTCTCTGATGCAGGAGATGAGCAAGGCGGTAAAGACCGTTTCCGGCGACACATCATCACAGCGCCACATCGGATAAATTTGATATTCAAAAGTAACCGCCAGGTTTCTCCGACTTGAGGAACTTGGCGGTTATCTTTTATTATTTACTTTCCAGCAGCCAATCGATCAGATTCAGCGACTTGATTCCTTCGTAGGACGAATCCAGGCCTGGATTGAGTGAAAGCACGATTTTTTCGTAGTTGTCTGCGATTTTTTGCAGCGGAGCAAGCTCGCGCGCACGCACGGTTTCGCTCTCCATGGATTCCGTTACCTGCACATACAGCTTCTCATCGGCCTTGGTTGCAATGAAATCCACCTCGGCAGTGCCGACTTTTCCGATGGCAACATCATAGCCGCGGCACAGCAGCTCGAAGTAAACGACGTTCTCGATCGCGTGTCCGCTGTCACGGTTGCGGAACCCGAGAAGATAGTTGCGCAGACCAATGTCTACGATGTAATACTTGCCCAGTGTGCGCAGAAACTCCTTTCCCTTGATATCAAAACGCTTGATATCGTAGAAAAAGTATGCTTCAAGCAGCGCATTCACATAGGCCTGAACCGTATGCGCACTGGGCTTTGTCTTGCGGTGGCCCTCGTCGAGCAGGCCTTCGTTGACCAGCGTATTGCCGATGGAGGATACGGAAACCGAACTGCCGATATTATCTGCTAAAAACAGAATAATTTTTTTGAGCAGAATGGCGTCTGTGATCTGTCGCTGACCTCTGCGCTTTTCGCGCTCTAGAATATCGCGCACAATAACGGTCGAATAAATGCCGTCCAGCAGGGTAAGGGCCTTGTCCTGTTCCAACCCGACATCTGCAATACCCGGCATGCCGCCGTACCGCATATAGGCGTCAAAAATCTCACGCAGCTCGTAATGGGTACCGTCGGCATCAACTGCCTGCTTTTTCGTACCGCCGAGCGCGCTTTTGACCTCTTGAATAGTGAAACCATGGAAATCGATAAACTCTGCAAACGACAGCGGCAGCATTTTGATTTCCACACAGCGGCCGGACAGATAGGTGGAATATTCCGACGAAAGCAGGTAGGCGTTGGAGCCGGTGATGTAGATGTCGCAATCCAAATCCACGCGAAACGCATTGATCGTGTTTTCCCAGCCTGCCATACGCTGCAATTCATCGAAAAACAGATACATCCGCTTGCTCGGCAGCGAACGCTCTTTCACATACTGATACAGGTCATCTGAGGTCATTTTGATGAACTCGTAGGATTCGAAATTCATCTCGATGATCTGTTCATCATTGACACCGTTCTCGCGCAAATGAGCAGCCATCAGCTTGAGCAGACTGGATTTGCCGCAGCGGCGGATGCCGGTCACGACCTTGATCGGCTCTGTGTCCTGAAAGGCGATGAGCTTGTTTAGATAGATATCTCGTTTTCTGAGCTTGTGCGAAGCGATCATACGGCAACCCTCCTGATAAAAGCATAGCATAAATGATTTCAAATTTCAAGTTTATGCTATGTAATGCACAAATTATATAATTAAATATGTTTTGTGCAATTAGTATAGCCGTAGATCGGCTTGATGATTCATGCCACTGAAGGGGGGACTTCCTATATAGTATAAGAAATATATATCCCCCCTTGATAGATATTCGTGCACTGCAAGGCTTTAGAGCAACGACAGCATCTCCTCACGCATGAAGTAGATTAGGTTGCTGATCATCTGGTAGAAGGCAGCGGCAGCGATGTGGTTGCGCAATTCTTTTGATGAAGTCTCAGAGTCTAGTAAATTAATATATTTGCTGATCCATGCTAAAAAGGCAGGTTTATTGACAGAAATCTTTATGAATTCAATATACTCATTTGCTGTCCAGTCACGTCTTACAAGCTCGTTCCGCATATGCAAAATGTCAATTTGCTCATTCGGTGATATAACGGAATGATTGTACAGATAATTTCTGAACCATTGAGGATAGAGTAAATCTCTGTGTGCTTCAAGCATTTCAATAAATTTTGTAAAAGTCTGCTCTAATTTGTTTCTGGCGGTGTCACCTTCGAGAAATATGCCCGTAGGAATATTTAGTTCCTTTCGCATCGCAACTGCCGATAAATTAATTCGACGAATATCAAAAAAATCGCATATTTCTTTATATTTTTCTGCTAATTTGAGTTTTTCTTGTGAACTCTCTTCAATGTTGTCTGTCCTTATGCCCAGTGTCCATACATTGTTTGCGGGAATACGTTGTTTTTGCAAGGTGAATAGCATAGAGTGGCAATTATCAATAGAATTCTCAATGGATGCTGACGGCGTCACATCGCAGCTGATTGCCAATTGGGTTCTGGGCTCTAAAATTCGGTTTAATGACAAAAGGAGTTCTCCGAATTCATCGTGATGGAGCCAGTTTTTCACCGCAGATCTCTCATCGCCGGATAACGTTTCATAACAAAAGTTTAAAATATGGAGAGACGATATTTCATCTATATCATATGTTTCGTCTGCTGTGTTATCAATCCAAGAATCAGACATGATGTCTTGATCTTCATATTGTGGATCATGATAGTCATCTTTATATATTTCGGGCTCTATCGTGTTTTCGCAATTACGGATCGCTTGACTCTTCATGAATAGCTGTATGCGCATATACATATTATCAGTAGCGTACCCGGATATTTCTTGCCAGATATTGGATTTATGTAGTGTCTCAGTGTTTGGGCTATCCGCATGGTTGACAAGAGCCAGTGTTTTAGCAATATCATTGAACAATTCATAGTATATAGTTGAAGAATATCGATCTTTTTCGATTGCAGTGAACGACAAATTAGGATACAAGACATTGCTCGGCTGCTCATCAATCGATTGTTCTGCGGGATTAAAGGTTAATATAAACTCATGTCTTTTCACAAACATGAAGAAGAAATAATAATTGAGTACAGGTAAATACCATGAGCAATTTGCAATTGCTGCAACCAGTAACTTCAAATGTTCAAAAATAGTAGTTGTCATGCGGGTAATGTCATTATGATATATCTGCTTGTGATATGCGCAAAACAGTTTAGCAAGCTCATAAAGCATGTCTTGGCCTTCGGCGAGGAGCTTGCGCTGTATGGAGGCTTTGCGTTCTTCATTTTCACCGTTTGCTGTTCGAAATCTTTTGATTTTCCTTTTGGTATGGTCATAGTAAACTCGGAACATTTTATATTGATCTTGAAGGAATTCAATGTGTGTAGCATTTAATATATTTTTGCTTTGTGCAAAACAAACCGTTTCTACCCAAGATTTTAGTTGCCAAAATACAGATAAAAAACAATGATTATTCGGTTGCATTTTGCTTGTTTCAGCCAATATCAACAGGAGTAAAATGCTAATGGATAAAGAACCTGGTTCTCTCAATTGTCGATATATCCATTTTTGTGAACAATATATGTTTCTAATTCCTTCGTTTTCGACAGAATGCGAGAATAATTATAATTATTTATCTTGATTTGTTGAAACTCAGAAAATAGTTCTTCGGTAATAGTAATTAATGACTTTGAATTTTCATACATACCATTTTTGCCTCTTTCATATTTTATTTTTTCGTAAGTATTCGTAAGGCGTTGTTAACGATGCGTATGGTAAGATACTTGTGAGCTCAAAAAAACAGGCGCCTGAATCACTTTTAGAAGGTATTTACTCATGTACAACTCAGTTAGTGAGATAATAGCTATTCATAAAAAGAATGGTGGTGACATCGCAAACTTCGGTGCGCCTAGCGATTACGACCACCTCTATGTCATCACCCAAGGCGATTTAACGCTCGCGTATGCTGCACGCGGCGGCAAGTGCCTTGTCGAGATTCCCAAGAAGGAGTTCAACAAGCGTCAAAAGCACGCAGACATTGAGTATATCAATGTTTCGCTTGACCCCGACACGGCGCGGTTGCCGGGTTACCGGAACGCAAGCGGCTCGGATGCGTTCCAGGCGCTGTTCCAGCTGCCGGAGCTGTGCCAGAAGAACGCCACGCTGCTGATGCTGTTCGTCCTGTGCATTACCGCACCGCTGCTCTCTATTCTGTACCCGCTGTTTGGCGGCAGCATTGCCGTCGTACTTACCGGGATTCAGACCGTCTCCCAGTCTCCGGTTCTGCAGGAACTCCTGCGTACCTACGGCGGTCCGAAGAAATGGAAAGGCAAGCACTGGACGGCTACTGTACCTCACAGCTGGCAGCCGCACCGTGAGCTTTGTGCAGCTCGGCCGAGTGATGACCTTGCAGATTATGCAAAGCTGAAGGTCACTGCCGGTAAGAAAAGTATGACGCTCCCAGCACCGGTTGTCAACCGTTTGGTCGCGCTGGAGAACAGTATCCCGCAGGCTGTGGGCAACACAGTAAGTAAGAACTACCCGTTCTCTGTTCCTGTGGTATTAGGTCGCAAGCTGGCCGGCAGCGAACGTACAATTTTTACGTTGGACGGCAACGAGTTGTTAAACTACGATGAGAAAATGCTGCAAAGACTTTTCGCACAGCACAGCAATATCCAGAATATCCTGAAGAAGTTTGTTGTGCACTATCGTAAAAATCCGCAAGACTTTGCCGCAGATATTGAGCGACGTGCAGCGCGGTTTATCCCATCTAAACATGATGGCAGGTTTACATGTAACTCTGCTGACGCTTCGACACATGCAAAAGCGAAATTGCTTGCTGTGCTGGAAAAACTTTTAGGATGGGGTACTAATCGAAATTATTGTGCTTACGCAGAGGCAAATGCACTATTTCTTGCAACTTGGGGCGCGATTCTCCCCGAAACGTCTCCCAAACCGCCGGAAGATACCACTGCAAAGCTCAATCCGGAAAATGCGTACACCTTCCTCCTGTTCTTCAAGAAGTATCTGCATGACCACATTGCAGGTATCCGTAAGGAAGGGGAAACATGGGATTCGCAGTCGGTTGCATGGCTGCGTACGCTCAAGAATCAGACAACTCTCTTGTTGATCTGTGGTCGCAGAAGCTTGCTCACCGCATATAAGGACTGGCTGCAAGAGAGGGACGTGGAACTCGACATTTCTGCCGAAGCGGCGTTGCAGGCAGCTTTAGCAGAGGACGGCATTCCGTTCCGCACTGGCGGACGCGACACGACGTGGAAGTACAAGCTGTCGCCTGCTGACAAGCCGCTGCCCTGTATGGGTGTCGCTCTCAATGACCTGCTTTCGCTGTTCAAACAGCATGAAATCAGCATCGGGAATGACCTTGGGAGCCTGTTTTCACTCGAATCGGACGACTGCAAAGCCGAAGCTGATTTTGTTGCAGAAATTGATGAATCGGAGGAGAATGAGGTATGAAAGATATCAAAAAATCTGCTGATTCGAGTTTCGGTGAAAACGAAGAGCTTCGGGCATTGGAGTGGAGCGCGCATTCTCCGCACTGTATTGCCGACTTGACGGGACAAGTGATGGACGAGCTTGACGAGTACTTTTCTACACGTGGGGTAACATATATATCTGGGCAGCGCGAGCTGCTCAGAGATACTGTCCGCCTGATGCTTGGCGAGGCGGAGGTGCCAGTCACAACCATTCCGCTCCTGCCGGGGATGGGCAAGTCTACGCTAGTGCGTGCGCTTGTCAAGGTGCTGACGCGCGAGTTCGTTCGCATGAGTGATTACGCCAAGTCGCTCGGCGGCGTTATCCTTGTCGTTGAGAAAACCGCCGAGGCGTACGAGCTGCGCGACTTGATACAGGAGAACGCTCCTAACCGCGATCTCGTTCGCGTGCTCGAGAGCCCGAACGATTTTAATATTGCCCATGGCGGCTGTCAGCGCAGCGATGTGCAGACGCGTGCAGAATGTCCCGGAAAAGATTGCCCTCAGGCGGCAGAATGCAGATTGCTGCATGCCGCTGATAAAGCCAATCAGACACCGTTCCTCGTTTTTATGCACGCTCGATACGATCAATATTATATCGAGAATCTGTCTACTCTGCGTGAGTGGAGTTCCGGCGAGGAAACGATTTACACGCGGAAGCTGCTGATTGTTGATGAAGCACCGAATCTGATGAAAGTTTCTAAGCTTTCAACGAGTGTGATTGCTGCCTGTGAAGGAATGATTTCGACGTACAAACCCAGCTATGAGCTGAGCTGGGACAAGCCAAAACAGACGCTGCTGAGCACGCTGAACTATTCGCTCCGTATTCCGTTTCAAAAACTGCTTCGGCAGTATAAAGCGAACGGAAGTCGCATTGCAATGGCAACATCGGACGATTTCAATGCGGCAGCATTCGATTGGAGCAAGCTGGATCCGTTCTGCGATCAGCTGGAGCACTATGCCGGTCCGCGTTCCGACGAAATTATTGAGACGGTCAGCGTACTGTCAAAGCAGCCCGCTGCCTATCAAATCGGTCAGGAACACGAATTAACGGTTCCGCACTGCCGCCCGTTCGACATACGAGATGACTTGCGCACGTTCATTTTGAGCGGTTCAGCGTTTCTCTCGCCTGAATTGTAGGAGAATCCTGAAGTCGATATACCTTCGGCAGATGTGCAGGAATCGTATCAGCGGCTTACCATTCATGTGCAGCGTTCCGACACCCGGTTCAGCGTCAGCAAGACCGCGATGGCGAATAAAACGACTCGGAACGTACTGACGGTCTGGCTGAAGAACAAGCTGTCCGGTATGGCAGGGCACCAGGTCCTTGTGGTTACATACAAGGGCTACGCGAAAGAGCTTTGGGATGCCCTGAGCGAGTTCCACGATCGTCTGATTCCGCTTCAAGCGGATGACAACAGTGGACCCAAAGAGAGTCTGCCGTATTTCGGAGGCATGAACGGATCGAATCGATACAATGAAGCGGATTGCGTGATTTGTGCCGGTTTGGGCCGTTTCGACTCGGAAGAATATTTCAATCGAGCACTGGCATTCGATTTCGATGGCAGTGCGTGGGGCGAATTCGAGCAGGCGTGTCTCGATCCGAGTTTCCGGAATACAGACGATCTGGCGTGCGTACAGAAAATGAGAAATCTAACGATGGCGCGCGATCTGGTTCAGCTTGTATTCCGCAGTACGCTGCGCAATCATGGCGGTAAAGAACCAGTTTCTCTGTGGCTGATTCAGCCGCCCGAAAAGGTTGTCATGCACGTTCGTGAATCGTTCAGAGACTGCCAACATGACGAGATTTCCGAATTACCGTTCGAATGCTTGTCCGAACTGGCAGCCGGCCGAACCTTTCAAGGAAAACCGACCCATGCCTCAAAGCTGCTCAAATGGCTCGCGGATTGGGACGGTTCCCCAATCTTGATTGCAGAGGTCCAGGGACAGCTCGGTATGAAGCCGGGGCAATGGAAAGAAGCTCGGAAGAACGCGGCTGTCAAGGAAGCGTTCAAACATATCGAAACCGATGGTTCGGGCAAAAACTGCAAAATCAAGCGTTCTGAAAACGTTGAATGAGCGGCTATATATTATAGCAATGAAGCAGTATAAACCTGTATTGAATTTGGAACAATGCACCTGTAGGAGGGGTAATTATGCAAACCAAAATCCACGAACCGACCCAAATCGTTGAAGTCATGCTCACCCACGCCGAGCAGGCAGACGAGGCGGTCAAGCAGCAGCTCAAGGAGCTGTACGCACAGTATAAGGGCACGAAGTACACCGTTGCGGTGTTCCTGTCCGGCAAGCGGGATCTGTATGAGGATACGCGCGACCTGCTGCTGTTCAATCGTCGCCGCGCTGCCGAGCGGGCAGTGCAGGATCGCAAGGCGGCAGGGCAGTGAGTGCGGTCAGGCAGAGGAGGTTCCGCTTCCTCCTCTGCCAAATTTTTTGCCGCTTGCAATGGTGAATGAACTGATGTACAATATTATCTACAAAGATATATTTGGATGCAGATATATGGCAATGCAGATGTTATTGCCGTTTTGACAGAAAGTGCTGACCCAGCAGCATACTGGCGCAAGCTGAAGCAGCGGCTCAAAGCAGAGGGAAGTGAAACCGTGACAAATTGTCACGGTTGAAAATGCGGGTGGCTGACGGTAAAAAACGCCTCACCGATGTTGTCAACACCGAGCAGCTTCTCCGCATTATCCGGTCCGTGCCGTCCAAGAAGGCTGAGCCGTTCAAGGCATGGCTGGCCATGGTGAGCCGCGAGCGTATCGAGGAAACCATCGACTCAGAACAGGCTATCGACCGAGCGCTTGAAACATATCTCAAAAAGGGTTACACCGGGGAGTGGGTACATCAGCGGCTGCTTGCTATCCGCATCCGCAACGAGTTGACGGATGAATGGCGCAAGCACGGCGTGCAAAAGGGCAGAGAGTATGCGATTTTCACGGACGAGATCACGCGCGCATGGTCGGGAATGAGCAATAGACAGTACAAGAACCTCAAGGACTTGAAAAAGTACAACCTTTGCGACAATATGAGCGATCTGGAGCTGGTCACGGACATTGTAGTCGATGCGGAAGCTTTGCCGGAACGCAATAAGGAGGAAGATAAGCATGAGTCACGATATCGCAAATCGCGGCGAGATTCTGCTGTATGACATAACTATTTCCATTTTGGAAACAGTTCGACAGGATACCATGTACATTTCCGAGTTTGACCGCCAGACCGAGCGATACCTCAAGGGGGAATAACCATGAGCCGTCAATTTGAATTGAACAAAGCACTGTTCGAGGCTGTAACTGCCTGCTTCGATTATCACATTGACCTTTCCACCTGCACAAATATTCCGAATGGTCTGCAGAATGCCACATTGACGATCCGAGACCCCAAAAGCCAAAAAATCGTATGGACGCTATCCATATAATCAGCCTCACCGGCAAAGGAGCCACACCATGACCGAAACCTTCAACATAGCGGGCTACACCCGCATTTCCGTCGATGACGAGCTTGACCGCGACAACGTATCCATCGAGAACCAGAAAGCCATCATCGCGGACTTTGTAAAAACACAGTTTCCCGGCAGCAGCCTGACCTTTTTCGAGGACCGTGACCGCTCAGGCTACACGTTTGGGCAGCGCGAGGGATATCAGGAGATGCGCCGCGGCTTGATGAGCCACAAGTATGACATCCTCATCATCAAGGACTTTTCCCGATTCTCTCGCCGCAACAGCCGCGGATTAGTGGAACTCGAAGACTTGCGTGATGCAGGTGTCCGCATCATCTCCATCGGCGACGGCATTGACTTTCCGAACGATGACGACTGGATGAAAATCCAGTTCCAGTTTCTGATTAACGAAATGCCGGTCACGGATACCTCGCGCAAGGTGCGAAACGTCATCAAACGGCGGCAGGCGGACGGCAAATGGCTGTGCGCCGCACCGTACGGCTACATCATCAACAATCAGCAGCAGTTTGAGATTGTACCGACCGAGGCGGACATTGTGCGCCGGATTTACGATCACTACAACAATGATGGCTGGGGCTACAAGAAGATTGCCAACTACCTGACCGAGCAGGGTGTGCCCACACCGCGTATGTCCGAGCAGATGCGCAAGCAGGCCGAGGGCAAGACAACCAAGCGGGAAGTTAAGGCTGCGTGGGCGCTTGTGACTGTGCAGGGCATCCTCGACAACGATTTCTATATCGGCACACTGCGCCAGGGCAAGTTTACACGGGCAAAGATCAACGGCAAGGATGTGCGGCGAGACGAGGACGAGCAGATCGTCATCGAGAACCACCATCAGCCGATCATCGACTACCGCACGTTTGCGATCACCCGTGCTCTGCGGGAGAAGCGCACGCGCTCGAACTACCGGGGGATTAAGAAGTACGATAACGTCTACTCAGGCTTCCTTGAGTGCGGCGACTGCGGCGCACCGATGTTCTCGATGAGCCGTTCGGACATCGCTCCGGCGTATACCTGCGGCACCTACCATCGCCGCGGACGAGCGGGCTGCACCAGCCACCATATCCGCGTGGATAAGCTGGACGAGCTTATGCGTCTGTACATCCGCCGTGTGATGGACGGCTCTGCGGAGATGCTCGACAGGCTGAACGCGGAACTGGCCCGCGAGGATAATCAGATTGTGGAAACCGAGCAGTCGGCGGACAATCTGGCCGAGGTGCTGGACGACCTGACGGCAGAACTCAAGGCTACCAAGCGGCAGCGTATCCGCGACATTATGAAGCACCCGGAGAACGAGGAAACGCTGGGCGATCTTTATGACGAAATGGAAGCTGAGCTGCAAAGCAAGATCAACGGTCTGAATCACCAGATCGAACTGCTGTCCAACAAGCGCAACACGATCATCGAGGTCAACCGCACGGCCAAGACTGCGCTTGAAGTGTTCGACGATCTGCTGCACAAGCCCAAGATGGAGCGCAATGATCTGGAACTCATGATAGACAAGATCACGGTTTACGAGGATCATCTGGAAGTACATCTGCAAAGTGACATTGACGCGCTGCTGCAGAGCACGAGAGAGGAGAACGTCGTAAATTTTAATTCAGGCATCGAAAACAGCGAAAAATGCCGTATTGTCCAGCGTTCGCGCAATCAGAAGGACAAGGTTTTCGATGTCAATGTTATCAGCGGCGGTGACCCCTTGGAAATCTACACCGACCGCGACGGCGAAGTGATTTTCAAGAAATACTCCCCGATGGGAGAGATGGGCGCGGTATCCGCCGAACTGGCGGAGGCTTTGGCGCGTACAGCGGGCATGAGCTGTGCTATCTGTGACAGGGATGCGGTGATTGCGGCAGCAGGCGGTGTGAAAAAGGATATTCTGGAGCGGAGTATCTCATCCGAGCTGGAGCAGCTGATGGAACGCCGCGAATGTTATGAACGCGGTGCGGACGAGCAGCCGGAGGTGCTTATCTCCTCGCAGGACGGCTGCGCGGTGATTGCGGAGGCGCCGATCATTACAGACGGCGATGTCAGCGGCTGTGTCGCGTTTGTCAGCGAAAAAGAGGACGAAAAGGCGGATGAGGTGCTGCTCAAGCTGTGTCAGTCGGCGGCGCAGTTTTTATCCAAACGCATTGCAGTGTGAAAGGAGCGTTCTCTATATGCACAGGCACGATCACAAAGAGCGTGAGCCAAAGGCATTCCCGCAGTACGACGATGCGGCGCATATTGACTCGGCAGCAGTAGCCGAGCTGCCGCCGTGGGAGCAGACACGCGAGCCGAAAGGCGATCCCAAAGCAACGGCCTACACGGAGAAATACTGCGAGGAGCAGCACAAATAACAAACGGCGGAGGCTGTCGCGCGGATTATTTGAAATGGCAGGGATATAACTTTTTACAGACTAAAACGGCGGAACGATACAAATCGTTCCGCCGTTTGGCGTTAAAACAGGTTAAATCATATATTCGATGGTATTCTCTGCCGTCAGGCGCGTCTGGTCATTAAACAGGAGAATGGCTTCGCGGGTGTCAATCTCGCCAAGCGCGTAAACCTCGTGGGTCTCACGCTCGAAGCAGGGGCGCGGCACGAGCCGGTTGTATTCGCACGGGTGGTCGTACACCATCTGCACGCCGTCCGTATCGAGCGGCTGATCAAGATAATACGGGTCGAACACGCGCACCATGTCGTTCTCATCAATGCCGGTGAGCGTCACATAGTGCTCTCCGTCGAAGTGCAGGCGCACCACGGCAGCGCCGCCGCAGCGGAGTGCATCGCGCAGACGGCTGTTCTGCCCGAAATTCACCGCCGGACCGGACAGATACTGCGTGGAGATGTGAAGACGGCCGATCTTGCCGAAGCCGTTCAGCCAGTTGCTGAGAAACATCATCGCCGCACAGGAGGTGCCGCTTTTGCCGCTTACGCCGTCCGAGCCGTAGCAGTCCAGACAGTACAGCATGATGTTGCGGACAGCCTCCGGCGGGATATCCTCACGCTCAAACAGGAATGCGAGCGCGTTGAGCATGGAGGTTGGACCGCAGTCATATTCGGAAAGCTGGTAGCGCAGCGGATTTTTCATAGGGGAACCTTCTTTCGTGTGGCGTATTCCTACCGGATTACTATATAATAGTAAGGTCAATGCCGATCAATGTCAATACAAATTTGCGGAAAGCGCATATTCATGGTATGATAAGTATGCTTCCCGCCAAAGATAGGGTGGGAAGGAGTGAATCGGCATTGCTAAAACTGATTCATGCGAGTAAAATATATGCTAAGAACGGCATTTGTGCGCTCAATGCGGTCGATCTGACCGTGCAGGACGGTGACTACATTTCGGTGACCGGCGCATCCGGCTCGGGCAAAAGCACACTCATGCACATTCTGGGTCTGCTGGACAGCCTGACCGACGGCGAATACCTGCTCGACGGAGCAGCGGTCGCGCATTTGCCGGCAAAACAGCGGGCGCGTCTGCGCAGTGAGAAGATCGGCTTTGTGTTTCAGCAGTTCCGGCTGCTGACGGGCATGACAGCACTGGAAAATGTCGCGCTGCCGCTGGCGCTGCAGGGCATTCCGCGGGATGAGCGGAGCGAACGCGCACTGGCGGTTCTGGAGCGCGTTGGCCTGTCTGATCGGGCGAATCACCGGCCGCACCAGCTTTCCGGCGGACAGCAGCAGCGGGTGGCAATCGCACGGGCGGTCGTGACAGAACCGTGCGTGATTCTGGCGGATGAGCCGACCGCAGGACTGGATCCTGCCGCAGCAGACAGCGTGCTGGAGCTGTTTGACCGATTGCATCGGTCGGGGCATACGCTGGTGCTCATCACACACGATGAGCGGGCAGCGCAGTGCGCCGCAAGGCGGATGCATCTTGAAAACGGATGCCTTTTCGGGTGAGATTATCCGGCACCGGATAGCCGGGGCACTTGAACCGCACAGACGGTTCACCCTGTCTGGGCGGCATCTTCTTTCTGCACCGGGCGACCAGGGTACACGAGTTGCGTCAGCAATACGCCCTTTCCGGGCGGAGAGTTTTTCGCTTGAATCAAGCGGGAACGTGCGCTGACGCCGCGCGGGCGCACAAGAGGGTAGGCACCTACGGTTTCCACCCTCTTGTGAATCACCCCTTTCCCTTAGCGAGTCTGGCGCAGACCAGAGACCGGCGACCGCTTCGAAAAGGGGAACGGCAGAGGATTTTTTCTACCGTAGGGAAGCACAGTGTGCTCCCATGCCGAGACATATTCGCAGTGTCAGACAGCGTACTGCTACACAGGTCGGAGGGTCTCCGCAGGCGCAACATAACCGTGTTGCGCAACCCTTTGGCACGTTGTAACGCACAGCACCTGCGAATCTATCCATTTGGTGTAATTTATCCTCGTAGGAACTGTCCGTAACGACACGCTAACGAGTTGTGCGGCACTGTTATCCCCCAGGGGACCCTCTCTTGCCCTTCGGGCAATTCACCTTGTGCCGCACTCTGCGCTGATTAACCCGTCTGTGTAGCAGAACGGCAGCTGACACTGCGAATATGTGGATACATGAGCGCACGCAGTGTGTCTCTGCAGAAGTAAAAATCCTCTGCCGTTCCCTTATAGTCTCAGCTCTGCAAATTTCGCCGTGCTATCCCAAAGGGAAACGGGAGTTAAGAGGGTAGAAACCGTAGGTGTCTACCCTCTTGCCCCACCGCCGTGGGTACGGCGAATCTCCTGCTGTCCGCAGACGGCAAACTCTTCGCCCGGAAAGACCGTGCAGCTTTCGCGGATCGTGTACCCCGCAAAGCCGGTGTGTGAAAATAACGCAATCAAACCTAACAGGTTTTCCTATATAGAAGGAGGAAACAAAAATGGACCGTCGGGACAAAACAAACTACTACCTCGACATGGCGCAGGTTGCACTCGAGCGCGGCACCTGTCTGCGCCGCAACTTTGGCGCGGTCATCGTCAAGAACGATGTCATCGTATCCACCGGCTACAACGGTGCGCCGAGAGGGCGTGCCAACTGCATCGACATCGGCACCTGCATTCGTCAGAAGATGGGCATTCCGCGCGGCGAAAGATACGAATTCTGCCGCTCGGTGCATGCGGAGATGAACGCCATTATTGCCGCTCCGCGTGACCAGATGATCGGCGCGACGCTGTACCTGGTCGGCCGCGATATGTCCACCGGAAAGATCATGTCGGACGCAAACTCCTGCACGATGTGCAAGCGCCTCATCATCAACGCGGGCATTGAGAAGGTGGTTATCCGCCGTGATGTGGATACATACGACACTGTGAACGTGCACGACTGGGTGGAGAATGACGACACGCTCGGCAGCAGCATGGCATACTAAACAGACATCGGAGAGAGAAAAATATGTCAATATTCGATATTTTCAAGAAGTTGGATGAAGAAAAAGCCGCAAAGGCATCCCAGCCGATCGAGTGGATCGTGGTCGGACTGGGCAACCCGGGTACGAAGTACGACAATACCCGTCACAATGCGGGCTTCCGTGCACTTGAGGGTTACTGCGCCCGCAGCGGACAGAAGATCGACCGCATGAAGTTCAAGGCACTGGCGGGTGAGGGTATGCTCGGCGGCAAGCGCGTGCTGTTTCTCAAGCCGCAGACCTTTATGAATCTGTCCGGCGAGGCAGTTCGTGACGCGGCCTCGTTCTACAAAATCCCGCCGGAGCACGTTATTGTGCTGTCGGACGATGTATCGCTCGATGTTGGCACGCTGCGCGTGCGCGCAAAAGGCTCGGCAGGCGGACAGAACGGCCTGAAAAACATTATCTATCATCTGAACAGCGAGGACTTCCCGCGCGTGAAGATCGGCGTTGGCAAAAAACCGCGTCCGGATTACGACCTTGCAGCGTGGGTGCTCGGCAAGTTCCCGGCAGAGGATCAGAAGGCTATCGACAAGGCGTGCGAGGACGCGGTGAACGCGGCTGCCTGCATCATCGCGGAGGACTGTGCCGCTGCCGCGCAGAAATTCAACGGAAAACGCATCTAAGGAGTTGGTTTTGATGAAAACCGCAGTAGCATATTACTCGCTCGGCGGCACAACGCGGTCGTACGCCCGCGCGGAAGCCAAGGCGCAGAACGCCGATTTGATCGAGCTTACGCCGAAAACGCCGTACAACCGATTCACCGCGTTTGTGCGCGGCTGTTTGGAGGCTGTCAAGCAGAAGGCGGTCGCGCTGGACGGCATGCCGCTGTTTGTCGGCTATGATAGAGTGGTGCTGATGGCGCCGGTCTGGGCAGGCTATCCCGCGCCGCCGTTCAACAGCGCGGTGGAACTGCTGCCGCCCGGTACGGAGGTCGAAGTAATACTGGTTTCTGGCAGCGGAAACAGTGAAAAGAGCAGGGCGAAGGTGCGCCTGCAGATCAAAAAACGCGGCTGTACGCTCACGGCGCAGCGTGACATCCGGGCCAGCCGATGAGCGGAAAGGATATGCGATGAAAGGGTATACCTATGTGCTCCGCTGTGCGGACGGCACGTTGTACTGCGGCTGGACGAACGATCTGACGGCTCGGCTGGCGGCGCATAACAGCGGAAAAGGTGCAAAATACACGCGCGGACGCGGTCCGGTGACGCTGGCGTACAGCGAAATGTTCGACACGCAGAGCGAGGCCATGCAGCGCGAAGCAGCAATTAAAAGGCTCACGCGGCCGCAGAAGCAGGCGCTGATTGACAGCCAGAACGGCGGAGAACTGCTCACTGTTTACGATGCAGACGGACGCGCCTGCGGAGAACGCCCGCGGGCCGTCGTGCATGCGCAGGGGCTGTTCCACCATGTGTGCCACCTGTGGGTGGTCGGTAAGCGGAATGGCGTGTGCGGCATCTGGCTGCAGCAGCGGCAGTTTGACCGGCCTTTATTTCCGGGTGGGTTCGACCTGACTTCGACCGGACATATTGACCCGGGCGAAACGCCGCAGACCGCTGTTCTGCGCGAAGCGCGGGAGGAGAGCGGACTGCAGCTGGCAGCAGCCGACCTGATCGACGGCGGCAGTTATCGTCAGCGCTACTCGCGCGGCGAAGTCGGCTTTGATGATGAGCTGGCGTACATATTTCTCGCAAGAATCGACGGCATTCCACCGTTTCAGCCGGGACCCGAGGTTGCACAGATGCTGTTCGTGCCGCTGACCGACTTTGCGGGCGCGCAGGAGAGCGGTGCATCTCTCGTCGGGCATACTGCAGAGGGCGAAAACGTGGAAATCCCGCATGATTCGCTGTGCTGCCTGCATGCTGACGAGTGGCAGGGCGCGAAGCCGTATATCGAGGCGGCTTTTGCGTAAAAAAGAACAGCCGCCTTCCACTTGACAAGGGGAGGCGGCTGCCCGATTTACTTGACATTTTTCAAAACAAAAAGCTGTCCGAAAGGACAGCTTTTGCTTTACTTGCTGAGTGCGCCGATGATGATATTGACGATCAGACTGACCGCGGCTGCGATCGCGTAGATCGTGCTTTGCTGACGGCACGCCTTTGCCTTGGGATCATCCTGCTTGTCCTCCTGCTCACTGCGTCCGCAGATCATGCCGTAGCGGATCTGCTGCAGGACTGTCAGCGCGGCGAACGCGGCAAACAGCAGCAGGAGCAGTCGCTGAACCGTCTGCATCTTAGTGGATGAGGTTCAGGACGATTGCAATGATGACGAAAACAACGCCGACAATCGAGGTCAGACGAGCAAAGATACGGTCGGATGCGCTTGCCTTGCCGGAGCCGTAGAAGGTGTCTGCGGAGCCGGATACAGCGCCCAGACCCTGCTGTGCACCATGCTGGAGCAGAACAACAACGATCAGGAACAGGCTTGCAACGATCATGATGACCGAGAGAGCGATTTGTGCGGTAGTCATAGGTAATTTCCTCCACTGATTTTCATTTTTCTTATCGCGCATAACGAGACTATGCGCGCAATATGCGTACATGATACTATATCATATTAAATGTACTTTTTCAAGAGGTTTTCCGTATTTTCATCCGGGAATTTGTCTCAGACAAGCGGCTGGAGAATGTTTTTCAGCGAATCGCCCATGCGGTTGGTGTGCACCTTGTGCGTATCAAGATCCACGACCGCCAGACGGATGGACGACCAGCCGTGCTTGCCGCTCTGGTATTTGCGCTCGTCGGACAGATTTTTCAGCTTTTTGAGCACGGATTTGTCAATCTCGCCGGCGGCAAGAATGACCGAAAGCAGCGAAAAATCGTGGTTTTCGTCCGGCTTTACCAGATCGGCGCTGACCTGCTGCGCGTACTTCCACCAGTCGTCAAGCGCCTGCTCATCGAGCGAGGGCACGGCGAACAGCAGACGGTATTCGTGCGCGTGGCTTGTGCCGCCGGTCGGCATCAGACCGAGGATTTTGCGGGGCGTGCGGGAGTTGAAAACGCTCAGCAGCGCCGCCATTCGGCCGGAAACCTGCACGTTCTGCTGGGAACGGAAATGCGGATCCTGCCCGTTCAGCAGCTTGTCGCGCAAGGCAACAAATTCAGTAGAAAAGTCCATAAACAGCCTCGCTTTTTACAGATCGGCGGGATAATCGCCGTTTTCCGTCATAGCTGCAACGGCAGCGCAGATAGTCGGCTTGTCCTCGCGGTAGGTGACGCCGTACCAGCGGGAATCCGTGGTGAGTACCTTTGCGGTCGCCTTTCCGTCCTTGATGAGCGCGTCCACCGCGAACGGCAGATAATACTCCGCCTTCATCGGATTGTTCGGCAGCTTGCCTGCGAAAAACTCACGCAGGCCGTCATCAAGCGAGGGCAGGAAGGAAGGGGTGAATCCCCAGAGGTTGAGCGACACCGGCGTGCCGGGCGCAATCTCACCGGCGGGTGCATCGCCGTCCGCATCGTAGCGGATGACGCCGTCCGCATCGCGGTGAATGGCGGTGCGCTCGATGATATGTGCCAGCAGACCGTTTTCGTCTGCGGTGCATACGCCGCGGGAGACTGTGCCGTTTTCGGTGAGCGTGTTCTCGACCTGATATCCGACCATGCAGTAACGGAATTTGTCGTCATCCTGTGCGGCAGACAGGTAATCATACATTTTGCGAAATGCATCTGCGCCGTAGAAGTCATCCGCGTTGATAACGGCGATCGGACAGCCGGCAGTCAGCTCCTTTGCACACCACACTGCATGCGCGGTGCCGAGCGGCTTCTCACGGCCCTCCGGTGCGGTCAGACCGTCCGGCAGATTGTCGAGCGTTTGATAAGCGTAGTCCACCTGCATGAAGCGGCGCGCCTTTTTGCCGATGGCGTCCTCGAACGCCTCGTGCAGCTCGGGACGGATGATGAATACCACGCGGTCAAAGCCTGCACGGTGTGCATCGTAGATGGAATAATCGAGCAGAATCTGTCCGTTCGGACCGATCGGGTCGATCTGCTTGAGTCCGCCGTAGCGCGAGCCCATACCTGCCGCCATGATCACCAAAACCGGATTTGCCATAGTCTATATCCTCCTAAAGAACCTTATCTATTTATACAAATAAAGCATTTCATTCATGTTTTTCATACTCTCAAACGGGAATACTCCTTTATTATACAAGAGCGTATCATAAAACACAAGATGTTTACGGTGCAGGTCTGCTTTTTTGTCGAAAAGCATGAAAATCCGAATGGGGTTCGGGTGATGATTGCAAAGTGACGGGAAAACTGCTAAAATAAAAAACGTATACGTATAGAGAATTTTATTATTAAAACCATATTGTTATAGAGAGGAATATGTTTCGATGCGCAAAACGAAGATTATCTGCACGCTTGGTCCCGCAACTGATGCTGTACTGCCCGAGATGATCAAGGCAGGCATGAATGTTGCCCGTATGAACTTCAGCCACGGCTCTCACGAGGAGCACAAGGCTCGCATGGACGCCGTTAAGGCAGCCCGCAAGGAACTTGGCATGCCGGTCGGCATCATGCTGGATACCAAGGGTCCGGAGATCCGTACCAAGACCTATAAGGACGGCAAGATCGAGATTGTTGAGGGTCAGGAGTTTACGCTGACCACCCGCGATATCGAGGGTGACAACACCATCGTTTCCATCACTTACGAAGGCCTGCCGAACGACGTTCAGCCGGGCACCCGCATCCTGATCGACGACGGTCTGGTTGCATTCGAGGTCGAGGAGATCAAGAACGGCACCGACATTGTGTGCAAGGCGCTCAACGGCGGCCCGCTCTCCAACCGCAAGTCCATCAACGTACCGGGCATCAAGCTGAACATGAAGTTCGTTTCCGATAAGGACCGTGAGGATATTGAGTTCGGTCTGTCTCAGGACATCGACTTTATCGCTGCTTCCTTCACCCGTTCCGCACAGGACGTCCGCGACATCAAGGAGATCCTCAAGGCACACGGCAAGGAAGATGTTGAGATCATCTGCAAGATCGAGAACATGGAAGGCGTAAACAACGTACAGGAGATTCTCGACGAGGCAAACGGCATCATGGTAGCCCGCGGCGACCTTGGCGTTGAGGTTCCGTTTGAGGAGCTGCCGGAGATCCAGAAGTCCATCATCAAGACCTGCATTTCCCGCGGCAAGCGCGTTGTAACCGCTACCCAGATGCTCGAGTCCATGGCTAAGAACCCGCGCCCGACCCGTGCAGAGGTTTCCGACGTTGCAAACGCTGTTTACGACGGCACCTCCGCTATCATGCTGTCCGGTGAGACCTCTGTCGGCAAGTATCCGGTAGAGACCGTTCGCACCATGAGCCGCATCGCAGAGAACGCAGAGAAGACCATCCACTATGACCGCCGCCGTGTAACCCGTCTTGAGTTCCAGAACATGAATGTAGACGGCGACATGAAGACGCTGGCAATCTCGCACGCAACCTGCTCTACCTCCGCTGATCTGGGCGTTAAGGGCATTGTAGCGTTCACCGAGTCCGGTTCTACCGCTCGCGCTGTATCCACCTACCGTCCGGGCGCGCCGATCATCGCCGCTACCCCGAGCGAAAAAACCTTTAACCGCCTGACCATGTCCTGGGGCGTAAAGCCGATTCTGGTTGAAAAGCGCCCGCAGTCCGGCACTGAGCTGTACCATCTGTCCGAGAAGGCAGCGGTAACTGCGCTCGATCTGCGCGTTGGCGACGTTATCACCATCACCGCAGGTATGCCGGTAGGCGAGGTTTACTACACCAATACCCTGCGTGTACACGAACTGACCGAGAAGTCTTTCGAGGACTAACACTATGTCTTTCAAACGCTTGCAGCGTGCATTGTTCCGCACGATGGCCGCTGTTGTGGCGCTGGCAATCCTGTTCTGCATCGGACTGTACGGCTACCGCACGATGTTCGGCTATACCTATGACTCCTCGCTGTCCGATGAAGATCTGGCGGCGAGTGTCACAGCGGACGAAAATATTACGAATATTGCATTGTTCGGTCTGGATACCCGCGAGGGCGACAAGCAGAGCCATTCGGACTGCATGATGATCGTCACCGTGGACAACACACGCGGCAAGATCAAGCTCATCAGCCTGATGCGCGATTCTCTGGTAGATATCGACGGCTACGGTGAGGACAAGCTGAATGCGGCGTATTTCCGCGGCGGTCCGAGTCTTGCCATCCGCACCATCAACGAGAATTTCGGCACGGATATCAAGGATTACGTTGCCGTAGACTTCGAGCAGCTGGTGCAGATCGTAGATGCGATCGGCGGTGTGGACATTGACGTGCAGAGCGATAACGAGCTGAAGGAGCTCAACCGTGTCATCAAGGACTACGGCGCAGAGCGGGGCAAGGAGTTCTCCGGCGTGGAGAAGACCGGCCTGCAGACGCTGGACGGCGTGCAGGCGCTGTGCTACGGTCGTATCCGCAAGGGCGACACCGGCGATGACTGGGCGCGCGTGGAGCGTCAGAGCGTTGTACTGAACGCCATCTTCACCAAGCTGCAGAGCGCAAGCGCCACCGAGCTGATCGGCAGCATGCGCAAGCTGGTTCCGTATGTTACGACCTCGCTTTCGCCGACTGATATGGCGTCGCTGATCGTCGGCGCGGTCAAGAACGGCATTCCGACACTTGAGCACACCCGTATTCCGGTGGATGGCGAGTGGAGCTATTCCGGTAATTCCAGCGAGTTTATCACCTACGATCTGGATGTGGCAGCCGACCATATTCACGCATACATCTATGATGACGCTGATATCGGCAGCGGCACGACCGATGATGATACCGGCACGGACAGCAAGTCCGATACGGATACCGGGACGGATACGACCGATTCGTCCAAGAGCACGGATACCAAGTCGAATACCACTGCGGTGGACCCGGAATCCCTTGTGGAGGAAGGCGGCTGGTACGATTCCGACACCGGTGACTATTATGATTGCGATGGTGACCGATACAGTCTGGACGAAAACGGGAATAAGGTGTATTATTAAACTTGTGATCGTTAGAGAACGAAGCAGGGGACATGACGACGATCATGTCCCCTGTTCTTATATGGGAATAAGTGCTATAAGAAATAGAGAGAAAGAGTACAAACAGAAAGCAGGTAAAAACCGATGTATGTAAAACGAATTCTCCCGAACGGTGTGCGTCTGATTACCGAACGGATCGACAACATGCGCACGGTGTCGGTCGGCATCTGGGTCGGCAACGGCAGCCGATACGAACCCGCAGAGCTCGGCGGCGTATCGCATTTCATCGAGCACATGATCTTTAAGGGCACGGAAAAACGCTCTGCCCGCCATATTGCAATCGCAATCGATGCATTAGGCGGGCAGGCGAATGCATTCACAGATAAGGAATGCACATGCTACTATATGAAGGTTCTGGACAGCCGGCTGAAAAACGCGGTGGCTCTGCTGGCGGATATGTTCCTGCATTCCCGCTTTGCACAGGAGGATCTGGAGCTGGAGCGCGGTGTCGTTCTCGAGGAGATCGACATGTACGAGGATTCTCCGGAGGATGTCGCCATCGACAAGCTGTTCGAGAGCTGCTACGACGGTTCGGCACTCGGCCGCCCGATTCTCGGCACGGCGGAAACGCTCGAGCCGATGACCTCGGAAACACTGCACAAGTATATGCGCGAATATTACCGTCCTCAGGATACAGTTGTTGCGGTTTCCGGCCATTTTACCGATGAGGATCTCGATTTTATCGAGGAGCTGTTCTCCGAGATGCAGGGCGATGGCAAAAACGTTATCACACCGGCAGCCTACCAGCCGAGCCTGTTCCTGAGGGACAAGGAGATCGAGCAGAACCACCTGTGCCTGTCCTTCCCGGGCGTATCGCTTGTCAGCGAGGACCGCTTTGCAATGAACCTGCTCAGTTCTATCCTCGGCGGCGGCATGTCGTCCCGCCTGTTCCAGAGCGTGCGCGAGCAGAACGGTCTGTGCTACTCGGTATACACGTTTACAACACCGCACCTGGATACCGGTCTGCTGTCCATCTACACCGGTCTGGGTCAGGAGACCGAGCGCAAGGCGCTCGATCTTATCCTGCGTGAACTCGATGAATTCTGCCAGAACGGCCCGGCGCCGGATGAACTGTCGCGCTGCCGTGAGCAGGCCAAGACCACGCTGCTGATGGGGCTGGAGAATACAGGAAACCGCATGATGACCATCGGCCGCAGTGAACTGCTGCGCGGCGAGGTATCCAAGATCGAGGAAGTGCTCGATTCCTACGACCGCGTGACCGCAGATGATATCCTGAACCTTGCCCGCCGTGTGTTCGACCGCTCGAAGGCTTCTCTGGCCGTTGTCGGACAGCCGGACAGCGAGGATACATACCGCGAACTGCTTCGTTGAATCAGCTCTGCACTTGCTTGCAGAGGTAGGTGATCACATCCCGACGGGTGACAATACCGCAGAAGATACCGCGTCCGTCCACTACAGGTACAAAATTCTGCGCTGTGACCAGATCGACCATATCCTCCATGCGTGCATCAATGCTTACCGAGCGGTGGTGTACCCGCAGCTCAACCTGACCGACGGTCAGCTGTTCGAGGGTTTCCTTCGGGTAATGCAGCACCAGCCGCAGAAAATCACCTTCGGTGATCGTTCCGGCGTATTTACCCTTGGCATCTACCACAGGAATCGCTGTGAAGCCGCTGTGGAGCATGTCGTCAATGGCCTTCTGCACCGGGCAGCTCTCGGTTAAGTAGGAAACCTCTACCTTGGGTTTCAGGAAGAACGAAATATTCATAGTATCGCTCCTTAAAAATTGTAATATAAATCGTAGCAGAGCAGCACCGTGAAGCTGATTCACCGGTGCTGCTTTTGTTACCTCTATTGTACGATAGACAGAAGCGGCGGTCAACTGAAATTTGACATTCCTTACAGATTGTTAACAAATTGCAAAGTTGATATTGTAAAAAATGACGGATAGATAATTCTTACCGTAAGAAATTTAAACGGTATACTTGACTTGCACTCTTTTAACTGCTAAAATGATGAAGTGACAGAAGTACAAAAGTTCTGTGAAAAGTAAAATTTGAACAAAGAAGGGTTTTCCATGAAGAAGAGATTACTCGCAGCGCTGATGGCCGGCGCCATGGCACTCACGATGACTGCCTGCGGCGGCAGCAGCTCCGGCAGCGATGACAGCAATGCAGCCTCCGGCAGCGATTCCGGTTCGGCTGGCAGCTACAAGGTAGGCATCGTTCAGCTGGTTCAGCATGAGGCGCTGGATGCGGCTACGCAGGGTTTCCAGGATAAGCTGAAGGAGCTGGTTGAGGCAGACGGTGGCGAGGTCAAGTTTGACTCGCAGAACGCCTCCGGCGAGTCCGCAAACTGCACCACAATTGTAAACGGCTTTGTTTCCGAAGGTGTTGACCTGATCATGGCCAATGCTACCGCAGCACTGCAGGCAGCACAGGCCGGCACCTCTGATATTCCGATCCTCGGCACTTCGGTAACCGACTACGGCACCGCACTCGGCGTATCCGACTGGACCGGCAAGACCGGCACCAACATCTCCGGTACTACCGATCTTGCACCGCTCGACGGTCAGGCCGACATGCTCAAGGAGCTGTTCCCGGATGCCAAGAACGTAGGTCTGCTGTACTGCTCTGCTGAGCCGAACTCCAAGTACCAGATCGATACCATCAAGCCGCTGCTTGAGAAGCTGGGTTACACCTGCACCGAATATGCGTTCACCGACTCCAACGACGTTGCTTCCGTAACGCAGAAGGCTGCTGCGGCAAGCGATGTTATGTATATCCCGACCGATAACACCGCTGCTTCCTGCACCGAGGCAATTGCAAACGTTGTTATCCCGGCAAAGGTTCCGGTTATCGCAGGCGAGCAGGGCATCTGCAACGGCTGCGGCGTAGCTACTCTGTCGATCGACTATTACGAGCTGGGTCAGGCTACCGGTGAGATGGCTTACGAGATCCTCGCCAACGGCGCAAACCCGGGTGATATGGAAGTACAGCCTGCACCGAACTTCACGAAGATGTACAACAAGACGAATTGCGAGAAGCTGGGCATCACCGTTCCGGATGATTACACGGCAATCGAAGGCTAAAAGCTGAAACTTAAAGCACCGTACTTTATGTACGGTGCTTCGGTTTGTCAATAAAGTCCGTTTTAGCGCTGCTGCCGCTCTGCCGCGCGGCAGCGCGCATGAAATAGCATTTGCGGCGCAAATGCATGAAAACCGGGGGCGTGTACCTCGGTTTTCATACTTTCAGAGGGAGAAAGTTTCCGCATGGGAACTTTCGGACGTCCGTGTTTTGCAAAGTCAAAACACAGATTGTCGAAAAAACGAAGTTTTTCGACAGTCTCAGCACCGTACTTTATGTACGGTGCTTTTCATCTGCAGGAGAAATTTTGCGCACGGACGTGCGGTTTTACAGCGAAAATATACGTCAAATTGCCGAAAAATGAGAAAAAGAGCAAATAAAACTTACAATTTGCAGGGAAATGTGCTATAATTATATCAGAAAAAGTGGATGACGGAAACAGAATGAAACGCGATGTGTGAGGAGGCATCTTGATGTATCAGGCAGGAGAGTTCATTGTGTACGGAACCAACAGTGTGTGCCGGGTAGAGTCAATCGGCAAGCCGCCGTTCGAGACCGAGGAGGATAAGCTGTACTATACGCTGGTACCGGTAACGGGCACGGAGACCATCTATATTCCGACGGATTCGCCGGTGTTTACCCGTCCGGTGATCTCCCGCGAAAAAGCAGAGGAACTCATCAACTCTATTCCTGACATCGAAGAGGACCACTTTGTCTGCCACAGCGTCCGCATGGCGAATGAGCATTATCAGGCGGCGCTGCAGAGCCACGACTGCGAGGAGCTTGTGCAGCTGATCAAGACGGTTTACGCCAAGTCGCGCCGGCACGGACGCCGTGTCAGTCAGGTCGATCAGCGCTACCGCAAGCGTGCTGAGGAACTGCTTAACAGCGAGCTTTCGGTTGCACTCGGTATTCCGCTCAAGGAAGTTCCGGCGTATATCAATCAGAGAATTGGCAATCTGGGAAAAAAGACGGCAAAGAAAACTGCAGAATAAATGGAAAAAGAGAGGCTTTGTAGCCTCTCTTTGAGGCTGTCGAAAAACTATCGTTTTTCGAGCAGCCTCTCGATCGAAACCACGCTTTCGATCGAATGCTGAAGAAAAACCGCGTCCTCCGGACACATTTTTTCTTCCCTTGTATAAAAACCGAGGTACACGCCCCCGGTTTTTATGAATTTGCTGCGCAAATTCTATTTTATGCGTGCTGTCGCACGAAGCACAAAATAGAAATCTGACTTTTTCGACAAGCTGAAAGAGAGGCTTTGAAGCCTCTCTTTTTCAGTCTGTCAGGAAAACGAAGTGTTCGACAGTCCATTTGTTCAGGAACCGGAGAACCATTTTCGGATCTTCTCGAGGAAACCCGGATGCGGCGCAGGCTGTGCGGCCTGCTTGCGGGCGTTCTCAATGGCCTGCTGCATAAGCAGATCCTGTGCGCATATGGGGTCCTGCACGGCAGGCTTTTTGCAGTAGGTGCCGTCCGGCTGCAGAACACGCGCCTTGACAGTATCGTGCTGCATGGCATAGAGAATATCATGCAGGCGGGTACGGACGGCAGGATCGTCAATCGGACAGGCAATTTCAACGCGGCGTTCGGTGTTGCGTGTCATCAGATCGGCGGAGGAGATATACATTTTTTCCTCATCACCGCGGCCGAACACATAAATGCGGGAATGCTCAAGAAAACGTCCGACAATGCTCGTCACTGTGATGTTCTCGGTGTGGTTCGGCACACCGGGCAGCAGGCAGCAGATGCCGCGCACGATCATCTCGACTGTGACGCCTGCGCAGGATGCCTCCCGCAGCTTGGCGATTACATCGATATCGGTCAGCGAATTGAACTTGAGCAGGATGTAGCCGTCCTTGCCTTTGGCAATCTGCTCGTCCATCAGCGCCAGAATGTTGTTTTTCAGGCTGGTCGGCGCGACGAACAGGCGGTTGTAGCGTCCGGACAGGTTGCCGAGCGCCATGTTGTTGAAGAACGCGCCTGCGTCCTGACCGATGCGTTCATCCGCCGTGATGAGCGACACGTCCGTGTACTGCTTGGCGGTTTTCTCGTTGTAGTTGCCGGTGCCGACCTGCGTAATATGGCGGACGGTTCCGCGTTCTCTGCGGGTGATCAGGCAGATCTTGGAGTGCACCTTGTAATCCTCAAAGCCGTAAATGATCTTGCAGCCGGCTTCTTCCATGCGTTCGGACCAGTCGATGTTGTTCTGCTCGTCAAAGCGCGCGCGCAGCTCGATGAGTGCGGTAACGTCCTTGCCGTTTTCGGCGGCAGCACACAGGTATTCGACCAGCTTTGCCTTGCTTGCCAGTCGGTAAATCGTGATGCGGATCGCCAGTACAGCCGGGTCGTTTGCCGCCTCACGAATCATCTGCAGGAACGGCTCCATGCTCTCATACGGATAGGACAGCAGAATATCCCGCTGCAGAGCGGCCTTGAGCAGACTCTGACCGGCAGACAGCATGGCCGGCTGCTGCGGCGTGAAGGGCGCGTCGCTGAGAAACGCACGCTTTTTTTCCGGCAGGTGTTCGCCGAGCGAGAACGCATATCCGAGCTTGAGCGGTGCTGTGCGCGACAGGAAAATCTGTGCATCGCTGACCTCAAAGCGGCTGCGGAAGTGCTCTTTGAAATGGTCGCTGATGGGACGGCTGATTTCCACGCGCACGACAGCCATGCGGCGGCGCTGCCGCAGCAGCTTTTCCATCTTTTTGCGAAAATCTCCGCCTTCTACGCCGAAGGTTTCATCGTCCACCTGAATATCCGCATTGCGGGTAACGCAGAGCACGGTCTTTTCAAGTACATCGTACATTTCGAACACATGGTCAGCGTAGGCGAGCAGAATATCCTCGGTGAGAATATAGCGCGACGGTGTCTCCGGCAGGAACACAACCGGCGGCAGCGATGCGGGCACGGGCAGCAGACCGAGCCGTTCGGTCTTTTTGTGGCTGAGCAGCGCGGCAATATGCAGCACCTTGCCCTCAAGGTGCGGGAACGGATGGTGCGAGTCCACAATCTGCGGCGAGAGAACCGGCGCAATGATATCTTTGAAATACCGCTTGATGTATTTCTGTTCGTCCGACGCAAGCGAATCCATTGTCAGTCGGCGCAGACCGATCGCACTCAGTTTGCTGTCCACATCGTAGAACGCCGCGTCACGACGTGCATAGAGCGGCTCAACCGCCTTGTAGATCAGATGCAGCTGCTCTTTGGCGGTCAGACCGGATTTGCTGTCGGTATGCTCCTTGTCCACGGCGGCCATGTCGCACAGGCTGCCGACGCGGATCATGAAGAACTCATCCAGATTACTGGTAAAGATTGCGAGGAATTTGAAGCGCTCGAGCAGAGGCACGTTCTCATCCTCCGCCTCGGCGAGCACGCGGGCGTTGAACTGCAGCCACGAAAGCTCACGGTTCTGGGTGTAGCCCTGCGCCCAAATCTTCTGTGTCATATCATATCCCCCTTCGTGCTAGCATACGCCGTCATTTTATAGTTACTATTATACTGCGCTTTTGTAAAGGAACAATGTGTTTCATGTAAAATGTATAAAAGTTTCTTTCGTCCGCAGGTCTTGCGGGAAATGAAAAGCTCTGTTATACTGGATATAAAATAAGAAGAAAGAGGGAGAAAATCAGATATGATCAACATCTGGCATGACATTGATCCGAGTCGCGTAACGCCGGAGAGCTTTACGGCAGTCATTGAAATTCCGGCAGGCAGCAAGAAAAAGTATGAGCTGGACAAGCAGACCGGTCTGCTGCGGCTGGATCGTATTCTGTATACTTCAACGCATTATCCGGCAAATTACGGCTTTATTCCGCGCACTTATGCGGGCGACGGCGATCCACTGGATGTGCTCGTGCTGTGCAGTGAAACGCTTGACCCGATGGTCGAGGTGGACTGCTATCCGATCGGCGTGATCCGCATGATTGATGATGATGAGATCGACGATAAGATCATCGCCATTCCGTTCGAGGATCCGAACTGGAACTATTATCATGATATCGACCAGCTGCCGCCGCATCACGGCAACGAGATCGCGCATTTCTTCGAGATTTACAAGAGTCTGGAGCACAAGTACACCGCAACGTCGGACGCGCTGACGCGTTCGGTGGCAGTCAAGGTGATCAAGGACTGTATCGAGCGATATGAGGTTCATTACTGCGGCAAGTGTCCGAGTAAGGAGTATGAGTCGGAGAAAAAGCGCCTCAAGGAAGAAAAGAAGGAAGCCAAGGAGAAGGAAAAGCTCATTAAGGATATCCGCAAAGGCTAAGTACATAAAGCTGAGGACAGCTTTCGCATCAACGAGCGGCGTGACACGGGTCTCTCCGAGGAGCTTCTCTTGCTCTTTGGGCGAAACCGTGCGTTTTATGCGGCATCCGTTATATGAAAAAACACAGCCATCCATTTGGATGGCTGTGTTTTTTGGAGCAGGGTACGGGAATCGAACCCGCCTCTGTGGCTTGGGAAGCGACCGTTCTACCGATGAACTAACCCTGCAGACAACAGTATTATTGTAAAGGTCTGACGGACTTTTGTCAAGTGTCCGGACGGGGAATCCATGGTGTTTTCACCGCCCAAACCGGAAAAAAGACCGCTGTACAATCATACAGCGGTCTTTCTATTGTTTATCTTACTTGCGGGTCTTGGAGAAATCGCGGCAAGCCGTGCTGCCTCTCCAGGAGTAGCCGGGGTTCTGCATAAACATGGATTCAGCGATCGTACCGAGCGTGCGGATGTAATTCTTCTTAGTCATGATAATGAGCCTCCTTTAATCCGTCTTCTGACGGGTGCTGCTAACATTTTTTCTGTTCTTTCTGATTACGATATTAGTATAGCGCATTTCAGAAAAAACGCAATACGCAATTTCGGTATATTGCATTAAAACTGTGAAAAGAATTTATATAATATCCACAAGAGAAAAGGCGTATGTCTCAAACATACGCCTTGTGCATTGTTACTTTTTGCCGGTATACGGACGAAGGTCCAGCAGAGCGCGTTCCACGCTCCAGTAGAAGCCCTGTTCACCGACCATATCATAAATACCGGAGCGGTGCATCATATTCATGGCACTGCTCGGCAGGCCGCACAGTACGATATCCACGCCGTTTTCGTGCAGCGAACGAAGAATATCCATCAGCGCCTGTGCCGCCGAAATATCAATATACGGCACGCCGCGCATGGACAGCAGCAGCGTATCACAGGTGCCGACACGCTCGGTCAGTTGCTCGATGGTGTCGATGTTGGCGAAGATCAGCGGACCGGTGATGTAAGCGACCATTGCGTTGCGGTAACGCTCGTTCAGCGCCTCGTCGTTGTTCTTGATGCGGGACATGTCAACACGCTCGTAGTTGATCTGCAGCTTGGACAGACGGGCAACCATCAGGATCAGACCGAGACCGACACCGACTACGATCGCAACCGTCAGGTCGAATACGATGGTGCAGATCATGGTGACGATAAACTTCGCCATGGCACCCTTGAAACGGTGGCTGAACATGTACTTGATGGCGTGCCATTCGTTCATGCGCCATGCCGTGACCATCAGCACGCCTGCCAGACCGGCCAGCGGCACATTCTGAATGACCGGCGCGAGCAGAAACATCATGATCAGCAGACCGACTGCATGGAAGATACCGGTCAGACGGGTCTGCGCACCCGAGCGAACTGCTACCGAGGTACGCGCCAGAGCAGCAGTCGCCGGAATGCCGCCGAACATCGGCAGCACCATGTTGCCGACGCCCTGTGCGAACAGCTCCTGATCGTTGTTGAGCTTGACGCCGGTCGCGCGGCCGGCGGACGCACCGCACAGCAGGCTCTCGAGCATGTTCAGCACCGCGATGGAGAACGCCGGTGCCAGCAGAGCAGGAACTGTGTTCCAGTCGATCTGTGCCGGAGACAGACGATCTGGCAGCATGAGCGTTTTCGGAATCTCGCCGACGGTTGCTATATCGAGCTTTAGAATCATCGTTGCCGCAGTTGCGATGATAATGCCGATGAGCGAGGCCGGTACGACCGCGTTCCACTTTTTCGGGAAGAACACCATCAGCAGAACGACAAAAAGCGCAATCAGCGTGGTAGCAATATCCGGATGAAAGCCGAGATCTTTATACGAGATGATCTTCGCAATCGCACTGGCCCCTTCCGAGTGCGTGCCGAAGAAGTTGTCGATCTGACCCATCGCGATGATGACCGCAATACCCGAGGTAAAACCGGTGATAACCGGCGCGGGTACGAAGGCGGTCAGGTTGCCGAGATGCAGCACAGCCGCAAGGATGAGCAGCGCACCGGCGAGAAAGGTTGCCACGAACATGCCCTGCATGCCGTAGGTCGCGATCAGCGAGCCGAGAATGGCTGCCATTGCACCGGTCGGACCGGAAATCTGATAATAGCCGCCGGTCAGCGCCGAGATGATAAGACCGGCAACAATCGCCGTAACCAGGCCGCAGGCCGCTGTTGCACCGGCCGATACGCCGAACGCCAGTGCCAGAGGCAGCGCCACTGCCGCAACGGTCAGACCAGCCATCAGGTCCTTGGCCAGCTTTTGCCCGTTGTAGCCCTTGAATTCCTGCTGAAGCTGCCGCAAAAATGCAGTTCCCATGATGTTTTCATTCCCCTTTTTGTGATTCTCCCGTACACAGCAAAAAAGCAGGGCGGCCAACGGAAAACGTCAGCACCCTGCTTTGTGGTGTACAGGCGTATAGCAACAGTATATCATATAGAAAACAATACAGCAAATAAAAAAGGCAGAAAAATAGAAAATTGTGCAAATTGTTGAACATTCTGCGCGGTTATTACGCGAATTTAACCATGCGGAAATTTGACGGGAGGACAGGCGTTGCAAAATTCCGTCAAACAGCATATAATCTAAGGCATGAGCATGGAAGCATGAAAGGAAATGAAAAGCTATGCATGACGATCTGACCGCACAGGACATTGAAATGATGCAGAAGGAGCTGGACCATCGCAAGCTGGAGCTGATGCCCGAGCTGATCGAGGAGGTCAAGCGCACACGCGCGTTCGGCGACCTGAGTGAAAATTTTGAATACAAAGCCGCCAAGCAGGCGCAGAACCGCAACCGCAGCCGCATTCGATATCTGGAGCGCATGATTAAATCCGCGCATGTAATTGAGGATAAGGCAGGCGCGGATGAGGTCGGTCTGTTCGATAAGGTGGAACTGCTGTTTGAGGACGATGATGACACGGATACCATTCAGGTGGTAACGACCGTGCGGTGTGATCCGCTGAACGGCAGAATCAGCTGCAAAGCACCGCTCGGTAAGGCGGTGCTCGGCAAAAAGGTCGGTGACCAGGTGGATGTCACGACTGAGGAGGGCGACAGCTATACCGTTGTGATCAAGTCCATCACCAAGGAGAAGGATGATGGGTCGGGACCTATTTTGTAATTGAAAATGGAGAATGGAAAATGAATGTGCGCACCGAAGGCGCGGATTAAATAATCGTGCTATGCACGATACCTTCATTCTCCATCCTCAATTCTCCATTTTCCATTATTCAACATGATAAATAAAAACTGCTGCATAAACTTCGGTGCAGCAGTTTTTTTCATGTACTCACAGCCCAAACAGCAGCAGGGCGGCGGTGAGCAGAAACTGTTCCCAGTCCACCGCGCCGTCATCGTCCATCAGCAGGAACCACACGATGAGCAGGGCGATCATAGTATCCATATCCAGCCGGACACCCTGCAGACGCGCATTCAGCGTGCGTCCGAGACCGGAAAAGGTGCTGCTCTGCGGCGGCTCGCTTGTTTCCGGTGCGGTCTGCTCTGCGGCGGCAAGATAGCGGTTATACATGGGTCAGCACCTCCTATAAGGCTCGCGGCGCGGTATCGTCTGCAGAGAGGTTCACCTGTCCGAGTGCCGCGCGCGCCATCCGAGCCATGCTGACCAGACGGAGGGCACGGTCGAATTGGCCGGAGACCTCCTCGGCAACGAACGGCTTGAGCGCACCGAGCAGTGCGCGTTTTTCCGGTTTTACGGCATTCTGCCCGCTCTGCGCGATCGCGCCGATGACCGGAAGCGCCTTCTGCATCATTTCGGAAGCAGGGTCATAGGCGCTCTGCGGCTCTGTCTGTGCGGACGGCTGACCGCCGAGCAGGTCGGACACGGTTTTCATCGCGTTCTGCAGTGCTTCCGGGTCGCTCAGCAGCGAGGAAAGCATATCGTTTTCCATGCAAAAGCCTCCTTATTTGCCGAAAATGTGCCGCAGCTGAGCGGCAAGCCGCGCCCCCTCGGGTGTCTGCATGAGTTTTTGCGCTGCCTGTGCTGCGCTGCGCATGTCACCTCTTTGAGCAGCTTTTGCGGCCTGTTCCAGCTCATCGGCATGCTGTGCGGACAGCTGCTCGACCGCACGCCTGCCGTCTGCGGTGCCGAGCGCACCGGAAAGCCGTTCGAGCGCCGCGTCTCCACCGGCCTGTGCCGCAAGTCTGCGGAGCAGTTCGTTCTGATCCATTCGCGTCCCGTCCTCTCTCATAAGAAGTTGTTTCATGACAGTATATGCCGCCGGGAGGAGAAGTGTGTGCACAGGGAAATAAATTGTGGCTGATCGCAAGAAAATTACTTTACATCGCGGGATACTCGGTGTAAAATACAGCTATATGTGCGGCGCAGAGAGAGGGAACAACATGAAAGTGCTGATATTTGCAGATTCCCACGGCTATAACATGGCAATGGCCTTTGCGGTAGACAGGGAAGAACCGGATGCGGTCATTCACTTAGGCGATCATGCCGAGGATGCTCGCGAGATCGAGCGCGTGTTCCCGGCCATGCCGATCTACCGCGTGCGGGGCAACAACGATTTTGACCCCGATGTGCCGCTGAATGCGGTTGTGACACCGGGCGGCGTGCGGATTTATATCACGCACGGCCACCGTGAGCGTGTCGGCATGCTGTCGAGCGGCATTGTGCCGCAGCGGGCTTACGAGGAGCACTGCGCGCTTGCTTTTTTCGGGCATACGCACCGCATGATGCTCGAGCGGGAGAACGGCGTGTGGGTATGCAATCCGGGCAGCATCAGTCTGCCGCGCGGCGGCCCGGCCAGCTATGCTCGGCTGACTGTCGAGAACGGACGGGCTGCGCTGCTCGAGCTGGTCGATGAGGACGGCAGTCTGCTGCGAAAAGAGCGTCTGTAAGAGAAATAGAAAATTAGGAGAACATTATGCTTTTAGCAATCGACGTAGGCAACACCAACATGGTGTTCGGTTTATATGACGGAGACAAGCTGCGCGGCTCGTTCCGCATTTCCACCAATTCTGAGCGTACCTCGGATGAGCTGGGCATGCTGATCGCGCAGTATTACCACTTCCACGAGATCAGCTGCGCGGAAACGACGGCGGTCGTGATCGCGTCGGTCGTGCCGCCGGTGATGTATACGCTGATCAATGCCATCCGCAAGTATCTGTATGTGCAGCCGGTCATCGCGGGCCGCGATGCGGATATCGGCATTGAAAACTGCTATGCCAACCCGCGCGAGGTCGGCGCGGACCGACTGGTCAACGCGGTTTCTGCGGTTCGCAAGTATGGCAAGCCGCTCATCATTGTGGATATCGGCACGGCGACTACCTTTGACGCCATCGACGAGAACGGCGCGTATCAGGGCGGCGCGATTTTCCCAGGTCTGAAGGTGGCGATGGAGGCGCTGTTCCTCAAGGCGTCCAAGCTGCCGCGCGTGGACATTGAGCGGCCGGAGAATGCCATCGGCAAGACCACTGTGCAGTCCATGCAGTCCGGTGCGGTGCGCGGCTATGTTGGCGCGCTGACCGGCATCATCACGGATATCCAGAAGGAACTGGGCGGCAAGGCAAGAGTAGTCGCTACCGGCGGCATGGGCCGCATGATGGCGGAATACTGCGACCTCATCGACGATGTGGACCCGAACCTGACGCTCGAGGGTCTGCGTCTCATCTACGAGAACAACCGCGAGGCGTTTGAAAACCGCAAGCTGGATATGACCAGCAGCGTCATCGAAGTGACCGAGGAAGGTACATGGCAGGAGAACAAGTGAGTTGAGCTGCTGCGAAATCGCTTTTTCGACAAATACAAGTGACTTTCTGACGAAAACAGTAATTCTGCTGAAAAAACGCAGAAAAAGGCTTGAACTTTTTCAAATCACTGCGGTGAAAAGTGCTTTGCAAAACCGATAGAATGTTGTAAAATAGAAGTGGTTTCGTGTATGCGAACACCACTTCTATTTTTGTTTTTTGGGGCACGGTGCGAGCTGCACCGTGGAGAAGGCTGTGGAAGCCGCAACCACCCATTCTGACGAGAATGGGGCGCGAAAGCGAAAGCCTTTCGCGTCGGGACATAAAGGAGCGAAGGAAACACACATGGGTATGACAATCGCGCAGAAGATTTTGAAAGCGCACTTGGTAGACGGCGAAATGGCACTGGGTCAGGAGATCGGCCTTAAGATCGATCAGACGCTGACGCAGGATGCCACCGGCACGATGGCTTATCTCCAGTTTGAGGCGATGGGCGTCGATCAGGTCAAGACCGAGCGCTCGGTCGCTTACATTGACCACAATACCCTGCAGTCCGGCTTCGAGAATGCGGACGACCACAAATATATCGGTTCTGTCGCTAAGAAGCACGGTATCTACTACTCGAAGGCAGGCAACGGCATCTGCCATCAGGTGCATCTGGAGCGCTTCGGCGCCCCGGGCAAGACCCTGATCGGCTCGGACAGCCATACGCCGACCGGCGGCGGCATCGGCATGCTGGCGTTCGGTGCCGGCGGTCTGGACGTTGCAGTCGCAATGGGCGGCGGCGCGTACTACATCCCGATGCCGAAGATGGTCCGCGTCAACCTGACCGGCAAGCTGTCGCCGTGGGTATCTGCGAAGGACGTTATTCTGGACGTACTGCGCCAGATGACCGTCAAGGGCGGTGTCGGCAAGATCGTAGAGTACGCCGGTGAGGGCGTAAAGACCCTGTCCGTACCGGAGCGTGCCACCATCACCAACATGGGCGCTGAGCTGGGCGCTACCACCTCGATCTTCCCGTCCGACGAGGCAACCAAGAAGTTCCTCGAGGCACAGGGCCGCGGCGACGTATGGGTACCGCTGTCCTCCGACCCGGACGCAGAGTACGACGAGGAGTACACCGTAGACCTGTCCGCACTGGAGCCGCTGGCTGCTATGCCGCACATGCCGGATAACGTCAAGAAGGTATCCGAGATCGGCGAGATCAAGGTAAACCAGTGCTGCATCGGTTCGTGCACCAACTCGTCTTACTACGACATGATGAAGGTCGCTTCCATCCTCAAGGGCAAGACCGTAAGCCCGGAGGTTTCTTTGACCATCAGCCCCGGCTCCAAGCAGGTATTCAACATGCTGGCGCAGAACGGCGCTCTGGCAGATATCATCTCTGCAGGCGCTCGTATCCTGGAGTGCGCATGCGGTCCCTGCATTGGCATGGGTCAGTCGCCGGAGTCTGGCGGCGTATCGCTGCGTACCTTCAACCGCAACTTTGAGGGCCGTTCCGGCACCCAGGATGCACAGATCTTCCTCGTATCTCCGGAGGTTGCAGCAGCGTCTGCACTGACCGGTGTGCTGACCGATCCGCGCACCCTCGGCGAGATGCCGCAGATCGAAATGCCCGAGCATTTCACCATCAACGACAACATGATCGTAAAGCCGGCCGAGAATCCGGCTGAGGTTGAGGTCGTTCGCGGCCCGAACATCAAGCCGTTCCCGCTGGGCAAGGCGCTCGAGGCATCCTACACCGGCAAGGTCGTTCTCAAGACTGAGGACAACATCACCACCGACCACATCCTGCCGGCCGGCGCAAAGCTGCTGCCGTACCGCTCGAACGTGCCGTACTACTCCAACTACTGCTTCATCAACGTCGATCCGGAGTTCCCGTCCCGCTGCAAGGAGCAGGGCGGCGGCGTGATTGTCGGCGGTGCAAACTACGGTCAGGGCTCGTCCCGTGAGCATGCAGCGCTCGTTCCGCTGTATCTGGGCGTAAAGGCCGTACTGTGCAAGTCCTTCGCACGAATTCACAAGGCAAATCTGGTCAACTCCGGTATCATCCCGCTGACCTTTGCCGATCCGGCGGATTACGATGCAATCAATCTGCTGGATGAAATCTCTCTGCCGAACGTGCTCGAGGAAGTAAAGAACGGCGAGCAGGTCACCGTTGTTTGCGGCGGCAAGACCTTCAAGGCCGACTGTGAGGTTTCCGAGCGCCAGCGTCACGCACTGCTTGCAGGCGGTACGCTGCTGTACGCACGTCAGCAGAGCAAGTAAGTCAAGACGTTATGCCGGCCGGAGAGCCAAGCGGGTTCTCTGGTCGGACTTGACAGGCATATTTTCTTTTGTTAAAATAATATCAATGGTGTAGGAGGACAAAACCATGTCTATCGACCAGTCTGTTCTGGATAAATTTGAGGCAGTTGTAGAGAGCCAGCGCAAGCGTATCATGGATATGAAGGCGCAGGACGATTTTATTGATTACTCCAAGCTGGACAAGCTGATCATCGGCGTGTGCGGCGGCGACGGCATCGGCCCGATGATCACCGGCATGGCTCAGCATGCGCTGGAGGTTCTGCTGGCGGACAAGGTAAAGGCCGGTAAGGTAGAGTTCCGCGTGATCGACGGTCTGACCATCGAGCGCCGTGCCGAGCTCGGCTGCGCTATCCCGCCCGACGTTATGGAAGAGCTGAAGAAGTGCCACGTTATCCTGAAGGGCCCCACCACGACTCCGCGCAAGGGTGATCCGTGGCCGAACGTAGAGTCCGCGAACGTTGCAATGCGTAAGGGTCTCGACCTGTTTGCCAACGTGCGCCCGGTAAAGGTGCCTGAGCTGGGTATCGACTGGACGTTCTACCGCGAGAACACCGAGGGCGGCTACGCTGTCGGCTCGCAGGGCGTGCAGATCGACGACGATCTGTTCATCGACTTTACCGTAGCTACCTCGCAGGGCTGCGAGCGTATCGCTCGTCTGGCATTCGACTATGCACGCAAGACCGGCAAGAACCGCGTTTCCTGCGTCACCAAGGCGAATATCATCAAGACCACCGACGGCAAGTTCCTCGATACCTGCCAGAAGGTAGCAAAGGAGTATCCGGAAGTACAGTTTGATGACTGGTACATCGACATCATGACCGCAAAGCTGCTCGACGACAAGCGCCGCCGCGACTTTAAGGTCGTTGTACTGCCGAACCTGTACGGCGACATCATCACCGATGAGGCTGCTGAGATCCAGGGCGGTGTTGGCACGGCAGGCTCTGCCAATATCGGCAAGCGCTATGCGATGTTCGAGGCAATTCACGGCTCTGCGCCGCGTATGGTACAGGAAGGCCGTGCAAAGTACGCGGATCCGTCCTCCGTACTGCGTGCAGCCGTTATGCTGCTTGAGCACATCGGTGAAATCGAACTGGCAAAGAAGCTCGACCGCGCACTTGATATCTGCATGGTAGAGGAGCGCAAGGTTGTTGTTACCGGTCGTGATACCGGTGCAACCGCGCAGGAATTTACCGACTATGTGCTGGATACCATCGCTAAGCTGTAATTTACACGAGAATAGAATTTGAGAGAGGGAGAGGTTCTGTGGAACGCAAGCAAGAGGTTTCCAAAGCGGTAATTCAGCGATTGCCTCGCTATTATCGGAATATTTGTGAGCTGAAGGCTGAAGGGGAGCAGCGTATCTCCTCCAAAGCACTGGCAGAGCGCATGGGACTGACCGCTTCGCAGATTCGTCAGGACTTTAACTGCTTCGGCGGCTTTGGTCAGCAGGGCTACGGCTATAATATCGACAAACTGCAGGAGGAGCTGGGTGCGATCATGGGTCTGCGGACCGGCCGCACGGCGATTCTGCTGGGTGCCGGCAACCTCGGCCGTGCATTGCTCAATAACTTTAACTTTTCTGCCAGCGGCTTTGAGCTGCTGTGTGCGTTTGACGCAAATCCGCAGCTCATCGGTCAGCGCTTTGGCGGCCATGAGGTGCGCAGCGCGGATACGCTTGCGGAGTTCATCGAGTGCAACAAGCCGGATGTGGCAGTGCTCACCATTCCGCGAGGAGATGCTCCGCGTATTGCACGCGGTCTGGTGGAGCGCGGTATCCGCGGCCTGTGGAATTTCACCGGCGAGGACCTTCATCTGGAGGGACTGGGCGTTCCGGTCGAAAATGTGCACCTGTCGGACAGCCTGATGACGCTGTGTCATCTGGTCGGCGCAGCGGATGAGAAAAGAGAACAGAACCTGTAAAACGAAAGGGAGTATCTTTGGATACTCCCTTTTTGTGCGAAAAAGCCGCTATCCAATGGATGAGCGGCTTTTGTGTTACATTTTGTCCAGATAATACGGTGTTGTCTGGTACACATAGTAATTGACCCAGTTGGTGTAGAACAGGTTGGCATGTGCCTTCCAGGTCACCAGCACGTCCTCGTTGGGATCGTCGTTGCGGAAGTAATGACGCGGGACCTCCGGGTTCATGCCCTTGGCCAGATCACGCTCATACTCCTTTTTGAGCGTGTCGGCGTCGTACTCGCCATGGCCGAGTACAAAGATCTGACGGCCGTTCATCGCCTCTACGATGTGTACACCGGCTTCGTGCGACTCTGCGAGAATGGTCAGACGCTCGTCTTTGCGGATGTCGGCAGCACGCACCTCGGTGTGGCGCGAATGCGGTGCGCAGAAGATATCATCAAAGCCGCGCAGCAGCGGCTCCTTCGGCCGCAGAACATGGTGCTTGAAAATGCCGGACATTTTCTCGGGCAGCATGTACTTCGGAATACCGTAGTGATAATACAGACCGGCCTGCGCTCCCCAGCAGATGTGCAGCGTGGAATGAACGTGTGTTTTAGTCCAGTCCATGATCTCGGTCAGTTCCTTCCAGTATTCGACTTCCTCGAACGGCATGGTCTCCACCGGCGCACCGGTGATGATAAAACCGTCATACTTCTGGTCGCGGATATCGTCGAATGTCTTATAAAAGGTGAGAAGATGATCCTCCGGCGTATTTTTGGAATGGTACGTTTCGGTCTGGATCAGATCGACCTCGATCTGGATCGGCGTGTTGGATAAACAGCGCAGGATCTGGGTCTCGGTAATGATTTTCAGAGGCATCAGGTTGAGTAAACCGATGCGAAGAGGACGAATGTCCTGTGTTGCGGCACGGTGTTCGGTCATAACGAAAATGTTTTCGCTTTCCAATACGGCGCGTGCCGGCAGACTGTCGGCTATCTTGATAGGCAAGCCGACACCTCCTTTTTTCTTTACAAATCTTTATATAATATATATTCAGTATAGCAGATTTACGGCAGTATCTCAAGGGTTTGCATAAAATGCAGAAAAATGAAAAATAAAAAATAACTGTTGACAAAACAGGGGGAATAATGTTATCCTGAATAAGCTGTTTTCAAACAGCGGTTCAGCATACCAAAAAAGAATTTGAAAAAGTTCTTGACAAATGGTGAAAAGTTTGGTATCCTGAATAGGCTGTTTCGACAGCGGTCAAAATAGAATCGAGTCGATGAACGAAGATTGATTGAAAAATAAATCGAAAAAAGTTCTTGACAAACGCTTCTGGTTTTGATATACTAAATAAGCTGTTGATGAGCGGTTGAGAACAACGAAAAGTTGTGAAAACTCTTTGAAAACAGCAGATTGTACCTTGTAAATTAAACAACGATGTGCTTAAACTTTTGTTCAAAAGAACGAAGGTTGTAGTGCGAACCTGAAATTTCGAGAGTTTTTTACTCTTGGTAAATCGCTGGAAGTCACAACTCCAGTTAAAATAAAGTGACACGTCAGACTCTAAAGTCGGTTAAAACGAAAGAAATTTCGTTCTAATACAATTTTTAGAGAGTTTGATCCTGGCTCAGGATGAACGCTGGCGGCGTGCCTAACACATGCAA